>PPYF01546160.1_pt1 | contig 13573 bp, 5 predicted proteins | sample 1559871 | NCBI WGS metagenome assembly PPYF01 (sample SAMN08240021, study PRJNA423297) | Human gut metagenome, whole genome shotgun sequencing project. | reverse complement strand
TTGGGCTTGAACCAGCAGGAGAAGCCGCGGAGACCGCGCTCCTTCGTGTCAGAGAAATAGACGTTGCCCTGGTCGAAGAAGTAGCTTCCAATGAGCTTGTCGTAGCCCTCGCGGATCGTTCCCTTGTTGCTGGAGAAGGCCCAAGCACCCGTGGTCTGGTCCTGTGTAGCATTCGGGTCGAAGGTGCGGACGAAGGTGCCGTAGGCCGTGATGGCTCCCGCGTCGTGGGTCAGCTGTGACGTCCAGTCGCTTTCGTCCATTTGCGAGAGGTCGTTCTTGCCGTCAGCAGTCATCTTGAACGTGACGTTGGGGATCTTGAAGTGCTCGCCCTGGATCACTACCTTGTTAGTCTCGCTGATGGTAGCTGTGTAGGGACTGTACTTTTCCATCGTCTTGGTCGGGAAGATGATGTACGGCTGATAAGCCTCGAGAGCGATATTGGTGTTCTCGTCGAGGTTTACGGTCTCAAACTGCAGCTCGGTCTCTGTGAGTGTCTTGAGTTTGGCAAGGCGCACGTCATTGCCAAAGGCCGTGCGAACCTGGTTGGCCGTGAGGTCCACGGGCAGTACGAAGGAGTTCCAGCGATTCATGGTGAACGTCTTGGCAAGATGGAGGATACTGTTCTTGTAGGTGACGCCCTCCTTCAAGTAGCTCAGGTCGCCACGGAGCTCGTCGAGCACGAGGTCCTTGCCCTTCACGTTGCTGGCGTAGAGCACGCGGAATTCATCGAACACCGTCCACTCGTCGGCGTCAGGCGTCTCGTCGGGGTTGTTGGGGTTGCCAATGTAGAGACCGAGGGCGATGCAGGCGCCGGCGTCACCAGCTTGGTCGATCATATCCTGCGTCACCTCTATGACCACGCTATTGATATAATTGCTTGTCTCGTAGAATTCCTTACCCGCATAGTCCATGTTCTTGTCTGCTACATGGAGGCGAGTCTTCTCGGCCTCGGTCATGTTGCTGACCTGGCTAAGCATGGTCGTGCGTTTTGAACCGTCAAAAAGGCCCACGCCTTGGCCATCCTTGCCTGCAACACCTGCGAAGAGGTGGGCGTTCGGCGTGTTGGAGTAGGCCTTGCACTGTACGACGTAGGTTCCGGCGTGTTTCACAAACATCTTCTGATAGATGTAGCCGTGCGTGCCGTGTACGTCCATGCAGAAGAACTTACCCATGTGGCGCAGGTAGTCTGTGGCGCCTCCAAACTTTTGGGCAGTAGTGCCCGAACAGGGGAAGCTATATGAGTTGGACGTTGAAGACGGGTCTGAAAGAAATCCACCGTTGTTATAGCCTTCGCCCGTGGTGCCGCGTGACAGGGAAGTGGACGCACTATCTACCTTCGTCTTCGTCTTCCAGTTGTACTCCTGCAGACCGATACGGTAGTACGATTCCGGAGCGACGGAAGAGGTAAATGTTTGCCAGCCGTTGATATCCGTTCTTCCACGCTCGAAACCCGGGCACTTCAAGTAGAAGGTAAAGTCGATCGGAGCATTCAGATTCTCGCTGCTCTCTTTCAGCAAATCGTAGAAGTCCTGCAGGGTGAGGAGGCGCCATTTGCTATAGTCGTTAGTATTGTTGTCGGTGAAGAGTTTCGCGTATGTATCCGCTCCACAGTTTTTGTCGGCCGTGGCCTGTCCTTCGGCAAAGGCCGTGAGATACATTCCGTCGGTTTCGCTGGATGCAGAAGGGTTAGGAGTTTTGAATGTGTAGATCACGTAGGCGTCCTTTCCGTACGAATCGTTTGTCTTCTTAAAGAACCAGCCGTCGTGTCCGTTGGAATTGTTACTTTTATCACGGTCGCAGAAAACGCCAACATCGGTCGTGGGGTTTCCCGAGGTCACCCATTTCATCAGGCTGCCCTGCGTAGTACTGATGTTCTGTGTGAAGTTGAGAGAGCGCGAACCATTCTCCAAAGGTGTTCCTTCCCGTGTCCAAAGCGGCATCGGGTAGTCTTTCAAAGAGGCATGCACGCCCCAGTAGCCTCCCATGTTGAGAAACTTGCCCGTTCCCACGTTGTAGAGGAAGTACACCTTGGTCGGGTCGTCGTAGGAGCAGCTCGAGGTGATTCCCGTCTGGAGCTCCTCAAAGGTGTGTCCCGGTAGGTCGTCTACGCCTTTGCCAATAGCGCTTGAGTTTTCGCCACCCGTTGCGCCGTTGTTTTGTGCTGATGCCACATAGGGTGCAGCGGCGAGGAGTGCCGTGGCGATTCCAACACTCCAGCTGCGCCGCCTTAAGCAGCGTTCGCCGTGTTGTGATGTAGTTGTTTTCATCGTTTTAATGTTCTCTTTAGATAATTAGTAATGATCACAGTTGTTTTTAGTGCCTCCATGCTCAGTTCTAACCCAGTTTGTTCGCCGTCAGGTAGGGCGATAGGTTGATTTTGACAGGAATGCACAATCTATTTGGGTACAAAATTACTAAGCATTGTAAAAATAGGGGGGTAAAGCGTTAAATAAAATTAAGGCTTTGTTTTTAACTTGCTTTCAACCCCCTGTGTGGCAGATATTTACCATTGTGTCAACGCACAGCCGCCTTTTAGCGGGCGTCTTTTGCTGCAGTTTTGTCCAGGCGAAGCATGGTTTGTGTTGTGCTGCCTTCCGAAAATAAAAACGTTAAACGTTATAACGTTAATGCGTTATCAAAAAGCAAAAACGTGACAATGTAACAATGTAACAATGAGAATTGCCATTCCGCTTTTCTCATGACCGTTATGATGACAAAGCAGCCCACGGGGAAACAGGCAAGTGTCTGTTTTTTCCCGTGGACTGCAAATGTTGAATAAGGCGATCGTTGAATCAGATCAACCAAGTTGCAACTACAGATTGGGTTTCAACCGCAGAGTGTAAGTATGATTGCCTGAGTCGGGACATTCATATTTCGGCAGGACCACGTCGCCTTGGCAACTGTTGTTGCCCAGTCCGCGCTGCCAATAGTCGATATGGGCAAACACCTGGGGCTTACGCACGAGGTCGTACCAATGGGTGGGTATTTTCCACAGGTCGCTGCCTTCTTTTATCCACTTCGACTCATCGAAGTGAGAGAGCGAGAATGAGGCTTTGCCATCGACCCGGACAGTGAGCGTGAGTCCTTCCTCCTTGTTGCTGAGCAGCAGTTCGCGCAAATCCTCATGGTCGCCGTAGGTCTGTGGGTGAATTTGCTCCTCCACCATATCATCGACCGTGGTGGTGAAACGTCCGAGGTAGGAACCCGTCTTGCGGTCGGAATAGTTGGAGCGCGGACCACGCGCATAGAACTCCACATTCTCAAAGCCTGTAGCCAGTTGCAGGCCGAGACCCAGACGGCGTGTAGCTCCCGACGGAGAGAAAGTCGTCATCATGTCAACCGTAGCATCTGGATAGAACGTGTAGCGGATGGTGTACTGGCAGTTTTTGGCATTGCCCTGCACCGTCATGGTGGCGCATCCCGAAGCATCGTCTTTCGTCAAAGCCTTGATGATTTTGGTCGAGGACGAATTGACACATCCTACATTTGCGGTACCGGTACTCTCTTTGTCGTTGTCGATGTTTCGGCAGCTATTGAAGTCGGGCGCAGCTCCCGAAGCAATCGTTCCATTGGCATTGGTGTGCAGAATCTGCTTGCCCGCATAGGTCCACGCCGTCATCTTGCCGCTGTTGTCGAAAGCCATCTGGTAGGCGTTGCCCTCGGCATCGTTGCCCGAGACGCTGTTGCCGCTGATGGTCAGGGAACCTCCATCGGACGTGTGAGCAGTCCAGGCTGGGCGCGCGGTCAGGGCAAACTGCTCATCGGCGATGTTGTAGCCAGCCTCCGCCCATGCGCAGTTCTCCTTGATGCGCAGTTCGACATTGACGAGATATTCGCTCGCCTCGTCGGTCACGGTCTTCAGCGGCAGGGCGATGCGTGCCGAGGCTCCCGGCGCGATCGCGTCGAAGTTGCCGACGGTAGCCTCCTCCACCAGCCGTCCATCCTTGAACACGCGGAAGGCGAGGTCGTAGCGGTCGGGAGAAATGGTGGTGAAGACATACTTGTTGGTGAGGGAGACTGAGCGCGAGGCCGCGTCGAAGTCGGAGAACGCCACATACTGATAGACCTTCTTCACCTCGGTGAGCTTGGAAGTCCAGGCGCGGTCGGGCGTGATGAGGCCGTTGTTGAGGAAGTTGCCCTGGAAGCCAATTCCCAACAGCGCGATGTCATTATAGTCGTAGCCCGAGGTCCAATTGTGAAAACCATTCTTGGTCTTGTCGGCCACGATGCCAAATCCACTTTCCACGCGGTAGATGGCCTGGTCCACCCAGTCCCAAATGCAGGCGCCAATGATGCCCGTGCTGCTCTCTATGGCCTCCCAATAGTCCTTCAGGTTGCCTACGGCTTGTCCCATGGCATGGGCATATTCACAGATGAAATAGGGACGATCCTTGACTCCATTCTTATTGCTTGCCACATAGTCCACCGTGGGATACATATTGGAATAGAGGTCCGAAGTGCTGGCGTTGCTCCAGTTGGTCGTACCCTCATAGTGGATGGGTCGGCCGTCGAGGGCCTTCACGGCCGCATAGGCCTTCTCGAAGTTGAGGCCGCTTCCCGACTCGTTGCCCAAGGACCAGAACGTGACGCAGGGGTGGTTGCGGTCGCGCGCCACCATGCGCACGTTGCGGTCCACATACTGAGCGGTCCAGTTTCCGTCTGAGGTGAGTCTCTTGGTTAAGTGTCTCCATCCCCATATCCAGTCATAGTGGCACTCCACGTCGGCCTCGTCCATCACATAGAATCCCAGAGCGTCCATCATGGCGTACATCTTCGGCTGGCGCGGATAGTGGGACGTGCGTACCGTGTTGACATTGGCCTGCTTCATCATCGTCAGGTCCTTCATCATCGTCTCCACGTCGATGGCCCGTCCGTATTCGGGATGCGTGTCCTGGGTGTTGACACCCTTGAAGAAGACACGCTGGCCGTTGACATAGACGACGTTCGGATTTTTCGTCAGCGAGATGGTGCGGAAACCATACTTCGTGTTGAACGCCATCTCTTCCGTACCGTCGGCAGCACGCTGGCTCACCGTCACATTATATAAATAAGGAGACTCCGCACTCCAAGGATGCAGGCCCTTGAGTCCCGGAAGGCTCACGTTCAGGGTCTGCCGTCCGTTGTTGTCTTGTTTGCTTTGGTATGCAGCCGTGCCAGTAGCTACCACGTTGCCCTCCTTGTCGCTGAGCGTGACGGCAATGGTCTTGTTGGCACCTGCCACGCGGTCGCGGTTGTCGATGGTGAGCGCTACCTGCATCGTGCCGCTGGTAGCATCTGCGGCCATGTGGTCGGTGGTGATGACGTGGTCGGCTACAAAGACCTTGGGTGTGGCGACGAGATAGACGTCGCGGTGGATGCCCGAAAGGTGCCACATATCCTGTCCCTCGAGATAGGATCCGTCACACCAGCGATAGACGCGCACGGAGAGCTGGTGGACGTTGTCTGCCGAGCTGCCCGTCCGGATGCTGCCGTCGGCCTGCTTCTCCAGGGCTGCGGTGATATCAAACTCCGCATCGGTATTGGATCCCTGCGAGTAGCCGACATAGTTGCCATCCACCCAAACGGCAGCGGCACTATAGACGCCATCGAAATGGAGGAAGACGCGCTTGTCGCGCCACGACTCGTCGAGGATGAACTGTCGGCGATAGAAGCCCGTGGCATTGTTGTCGTTCTCGTTGGTCTCAGACCTGCTCTCCACGGCCTTTGGCGGATTGTACTCGAAGGGATAGCCGATGTTGGTATAGACGGGCCTTCCGTAGCCCGCCATCTCCCAGGAGAGCGGCACGCGGATGGGTTTCCATTGGCTGGCGACATAGTAGGGCGACTGTTCGAAGTCCTTGGCATAGAACTCGCTGGCTGCGGGTCCGCTTGTTGTGCCCTTGACATAGCAGAAGCTCCACTCCTTGCCGTTCTCGCTACTGTTGAGGCTTCTCACCAGCGAGCGCGTCTCGTCCGTGGGAAGCCACGGAGCGTCGTAGTGGGTAGCGTCGGCACGAAGCTGCGCTGTGGAGGGATAGGGCAGGAAAGTGGTATGAGCAGCCTCCTTGTGGTCCTCAAACTTCTGTGGGTTGCTGGTCCAGGCGGCGATGCGGTCTGTCTTCATATCGACATAGTCTATCAGGCGCACGCGCTTGCAGACGGCATGGCTGCGGGTCTCCCCCTCGGCGCTACCTATCTGGATGGTGGAAGACCCGGAGGAGAACAAGGCAGAGATGGCCGAGCCGGAAGCCTGCTGCCGTATGCCGTTGACATAGAAGCCATCCTTGGTCAGATGGATGGTGAGGATCTTCGTGTCGTCATCAAGCTCCACGTCTAATGCGGTCTGCGTATTCTGCCACGTGTTGACCCAGCTTCCGCGGAGTCGCTCGTTGAATGTTTGTCTCCTGCTGGAATAGTAAGGCAGCGAGAATTTGCTTGGGATATAATAAAAGTGGAGGTTGTTGCCCTTCCAGTCCTGTATCTTCTTTCCGAAGGAGATGATGTTCTCCAGGGCGGAGGTGCAAGCGGAGACGTCAAGGACTATCTCCAGGCTCTTCTTCGAGAAATCGATGGTGAAATTTTTGCCAGAAGCTTTTCCGTTGGTGGAGAGCATCCACAGTTGGCCGCTGGGAATCTTGGAGACGTCCAGCTCGGAGAAGTCGCTCCCCGCCTTGATAAACTTCGTTTCTGCATCGGTGTGTGCGGCCAGGGTATGGACGGCGGAGAAGGCCCACAGCAGAAGGCACAGTAGGATGTGTTGTGTAGTTTTCATTGTGTGAGACTTATTTGACGATGATTTTAATGCCATTGACGATATACAGACCGGGGGCAAGAGGTTCGGCAGAACCCTTGCGGCGCACCTGTTGGCCGGCAGCGTTGAAGACGGTGCCATCGGCAGGGCGTGAGACCACGGGAGCGGTTTGCGGGACGGAGGTGACCTCCTGATCCTCTACTGTCCAGCCGAGGTCGCGAACAGCAGCCTGCGGATCGTTGCTTTGGAAATAACCACGGAAGCCATTGGCCTTCATGTCGGTTTCGAGACAGTACATCCGGTCGCCGTCGCCGAAGACGTAGGCGTTGGCCGGAACGATCGTGGGGCCATAGAAGCCGATGAAGCGGGTGCCGTCGGCACCGGTCTCGCGAGACCGGTCGCCGCGGTCCCAAGAGGTGATGTCAATACCCTCGACCCGATAGGTGTTGTCTTCGCTGACCCGCTCGGGATTCAGGACGTAGGGCACGCCCGCCTCGATATGCTCGCAGGTGCTGAAAAGGAGCTTGGCACCTGTGTCGCCCGTGTATTCAGCCACGCGCGTGCCCTCACCCCAAAGTGCGCTGACCTGATCTGCGTGCAGCGGGAACGGCAGGCAGAGCGTGTTCCACTCCTGCGCGACCAGGCTGCGCTGGAGCGTGACATCGACATGCTGCTTGTAGAATTGGGGACAGACATAGTCAGCCGTCTCGTCGAGGAAGACGGGCTGGCTCTCCTCGCCCGTAGATACTGCCCACTGGCCATCGAGGAAGGTGGCGTCGGGCTCTTCAAACGTGGTGGCCATAGCGCCCGAGCGCACATAGACAAAGGTGGTGGCATTGGCTTCTCCCACCTGATAGCCGAGGGTGTAGGTGTGCTCCGCGGAGGGCTTGAGAATCCATTTCATGCCCGTGTAGTCGAGGTCGAAACGCCCGGCGTCGGCGACCTCGTCCACCCGTGTGACGTCGAGGCTCACGGGTGCGTCGGAGAGCATGGGAGTGCCGTCCTCGCCGATGCAGAGGTATTGCCCCTGCGCGTTGAAAATATAAACTGACGACACCAACAGAGATAGAAGTATGTTCATGTTAGTTTGTTTTCGGTTATTGATTTTTTGGAGGCGACCATAGACTGGCTTTGTCCCATGCTAAAGCTCCCAAAGGGTTGCGTCGGTCCTATCCTCGTTTTCTTCTTCCTCCTCCTGCGTGAAGGGTGAGAAGGTGTCGAGGCGTCTCCGGGTGCGTATGATGGTCGGGTTGCCTTTGCCACTGGGTGGGCTGATGGCAATGATGTCCATCATGTTTCCTGACACGTCGAGCGGGATCGTCTGAGACTGGGGTGGGGTATATTTCTTTCTCATATAAGGTGATAACTGTGATGATGCTAATGATTGAAAAAATAGCCTTCTTGGACAAAAGGACGATGCGGAAAAGCTTCCCGATACGAAACGGCGACTAAGTCTGGATAGAAGCCCAAAAACCATGGACGTATGCCATTGCTGGTTTCCGTCCATGGTTCCTCAAGTCTCGTAGGTAGTTGTTTCCGACGGCCTTATGCCGCGCGGACTACCAGGTGTCGCTGTTCCAGGGATCGTAAGCCCTTTCACTTTCGTCCTCGTCCGTGAGGACATAACCCCTGTCGGCGTCTGACTGTATTGCTCCGCTGGCGTCGCGTACGCTCCAAGACGTAGCAGCACAGTAGTTGTTCTGCGTCTCCACCCTCACCACGGTGGTTGTGGGCTTGATATATTTACGTTTCATTTTTCTTAAGTCCTTTTTTGAAGTTTGTCTGATAGGATTATCTTACCACATGCTTGCGTCCGTTGACGATGTAGATGCCGCTGGGCAGCCCCTCGGTCGTATTGCCGACACGCTGTCCCTGGAGGTTATACACGCCATTGTTCTTGCCGTAGCGGTTGGCAGCCTCTGGGCCTACGATCAGCTCGCCGATAGACGTCAACTCTGCATCCTGCTTCACGCCGTCGAGATAGAATGCGGGCACCTCGTTGTTGTTGGGCTTGAACCAGCAGGAGAAGCCGCGGAGACCGCGCTCCTTCGTGTCAGAGTAATAGACGTTGCCATTGTCGAAGAAGTAGCTTCCCACCAGGTTGTCGTAGCCTGGAATGATTTCTCCCCTTCTGCTGGAGAAGCTCCATTTGCCGGAATCGTCCTGTTTGGCGTCCGGGTCGAAAGTGCGGACGAAGGTGCCGTAGGCCGTGATCGTTCCCACGTTATGGGTCAGCTTCGTCGTCCAGTAGTCGTCCATGTTGCTGAGGTCGTTCTCATTGCTTGCGTTCGTCTTGAACGTGACGCCGGGAATCTCGAAGCGCTGAGCCTGGATCGTTACTTTATAGGGATTCTCCGTGCTTCCATTCTTAGCGATGGTGGCGGTGTAGGGACTATTATTGTTGTCCTCCATCGTCTTGGCCGGGAAGATGATGTACGGCTGGTAAGCCTCGAGAGCGATATCCTTGTCGGCTTTTCCGTCGAGGGTTACGGTCTCGAACTGCAGCTCGGTGGCCGTGAGGGCATTGAGCTTGGCAAGGCGCACGGTGCCACCAAAGGCATCGCGAAGCTGCTTGACCGTAAGATCTACGGGCAGCACGAAGGAGTTCCAGCTGTTCTGCTTGAACGTCTTGGCAAGGCGGAGCACACGGTTCTTGTAGGTAATGCCATTCTTCAGATACTCCAAGTTGCCACGAAGTTCGTCGAGAACGAGGTCCTCATTCTTCGTGTTGCTTACGTAGATCAGACGGAAGTCGTCGAATACGGTCCATTCGTTGAGGTTGGGAGTTTGGCTGCCATCGCCAATGTTGAGACCGAAGGCGATGCTGACACCCTCTGCACCAGCTTGGTCGATCATGGCCTGCGTCACCTGTACGATCACGCTATTGGTATATTTGCTTGACTCGTAGAACTCCTTGCCCGCATAGTCCATGTTCAGCTCGCTCACGTGGAGGCGTGCCTGCTCGTCCGCCGGCATGTTGCTGACCTGGTTCAGCGTGGTTGTGCGCTTTGTGCCCTCGACCAAACCGGAGCCATTGTTTTGTCCAATACCGGCAAAGAGAAGGGCTTTCGGCGTGTTGGAGTAGCCCTTGCACTCCACGACGTAGGTGCCGGGCTTCTTTACCATCTGCTTTTGGAAGATGTAGCCGTTCACGCCGCGTACGTCCATACAGAAGTATTTGGCCATGTGGCGCTTGTAGTCCTTGCCGTTAGCGAAGGTTTGGGGTTGGTCTCCATTGTACGGGAAGGTATAGTTGGATTTCGAGCTTTCTTTGCCCAACGCACCTTCGTACTGGTCATCGCTACTGCGCGTCAAGTCCATTACATTATTGGTGGGTACGAACTTGTCGTAGCATTGCTCCAGTCCGATTCTTGCGTAGCCACCTGCGGCGACATTCGTGCCGGCCGCTTTCCAAGCATCGATGTCCATACGGCCACGATCGAATCCGGGGCAGGCCAACTTGAAGGTAAGGTCAAGCGGGTCGGTCAGGTTCTCGGACGCTTGATCCATCAAATCCTGAATCTCCTTCAAGGAAATGATACGCCACTGGGAGTGCTCGTCCCACAGTCCGTTCTTGGTAAGGTTATCTTTTGAGTCTGCGCCACAGTTCTTTTCTAATGTAACGTCTCCAATCGCCGAAAGATAGACCTGTTTGCTAGACGTAGCTATGCCTGTGTAGGTGTAGAGCCTATAGGTGTCTTGGGCAAAGTTGATGGCCTTAGTATAAAGTGAATTGCCTTTCTGAGCCCAAAAGGCGACTGGGGTGTCCTTTAGCGCAGCTTGCACACCCCAATAGCCTCCCATGCTGAGAAACTTGCCCGTTTTTACGTTGTAAAAGAAAAAGACCTTGTTCGGATCGTTCAGCGATCCGACCTCCTTGTCAGCAACTTTGGCCGCAAGAATCTGGGCTTCAGTCTGACCCTTGAGGGTGGCTGCTCCGACCATTCCGTCGTTTCGCGTCGCGTCGCCCTTCTGAGCAGAGGCTACAAGGGGGGCTGCTGCAAGGAGCGCCGTGGCGAAACTACTACTCAGGCTGCGCCACCATGGGCAGCGCTTGCCTTGTTGTGATGTAGTTGTTCTCATCGTTTTAATGTTCTCTCTTTGGTGTTATTTACTATGTTTATTGATCACTATTTTTTCTTAGTGTCTTCTTGCTCAGATGCGTGTCCCTTGTGGTCGCCTTCAGGTGTGGCAAAAGGTGCGCAAATCGAGGAGAATGATTGCTTCTCGGGTGCAAATTTACTAAACATTGTAAAAATGGGGGGGAGCTTCCGTTAAATAATCTTAACGAGGCGTTTTTTCTTGGTTTTCATCCCCTTTTGAGGGTCTTTAGCTTGCCATGACGGGATAATTCAACCACCTTTTGGAGGAGGACGAGAGGCTTGTAGCGAAATCATTTTTTGAGTCGTCGGGTCTAATGCATTGGACTGGTGGCGTTTGCCTAAACAATCCTTCTTTTTTTCTTCTTTTTGCTTCCGTTTTTTGTGGTCTTGGCCAGGGACCTTGCCGAGGGTTGCTTACGTCCGTCTCTGTAGATAGCTTGCGACTACGTTTGGTCGTAGGTTACGACTGTGTTTGGTCGTAACTTACGCTTGCCTCAGCTCAAAGTTGCGTTGTTACATTGTTACATTGTTACGTTTTTGATTTTCAGTCGGCCATGGTTTGCGGAGACGCCTGTAGTAGAGGTCGGTTCTTACATTATAACGTTTAACGTTTAACGTTTTTGAAAATGGCTGTTGCCTTGGGCCAAGAGAAAATGGTTTCGACCTGTACGGTTGAATGCTTTTTAACGTGACAATGTGACAACGAAAAAATCCTGCGCAGGCCACCTCTTTCCGAGGCGCCTGCGCAGGAATTCTCTATATTGTGGCCTATGCGCTTTTACTTCTCCGTAGCGTGGAAGAAGATCGTCTGCGGGTCGAGGTGCTTGCCCTGCGGGTCGAGGACGTTGAGGCGGAGCACGCCGCCGTTGTGGTCGAAGTAGCGCACCTCCAGGTAGTGGTAGCCCTTGGCGAGCGCCTGCTGGCAGACCATCTCGTGGGGCGACTGCTCGCGGTCGTTATCGACCACCATGTTGCCGTCTATCTTGAGCCAGCTGCCATCGTCGCTGAGCAGGGCGAAGGTATAGACCCCGTCCTCGGGTATGAGGATGTAGCCCTTGGTAATGAGGCCGATATTGCCCTTGCAGGCCTCCGGGATGACCACGTCGGGCGTGGTGTAGGACCCGTTGAAGGGCGCTGTGGTGATAAGGCGGCAGGTGACGCCCGGGAAGTCGTACCAGTCGGTCTTCACGCCTGGACTCAGGGCGGGCACACTCTGCAGCGCTGGCAGGAGCCCCTGCTTCACGAAGTCGGCCTGCACCATCTCGTCGGCGCGGCCCTCGGGCGTGAAGGTGCGGAGCGTGAAGGGCGTGGTCTGATCGACCGTGATTGGTCCGACGTAGCGCGGCGACTCCGCGTTGGGGAAGGTGCCGTCGGTGGTGTAGCGGATGACGGCCTGCGGGTCCTGGCATTCCACGCTCAGCGTACCCTTATCCGTGAAGGCGTTGACGTTGTGGAAACCGTCGAGCGAGGGAATGCGGTAGGGCACGCCCAGGCGGTTGAGCATCGAGAGCTGCTGGCGCAGGCGACCGTAGAAGTCGTCGTAGTCCTTCTGCGCAGGCTGCGTCCAGGCCAGTTCGGCGAGCGCCAGGATGCGCGGGAAGTACATATAGAGCATTCGGGATCGTGACGGGATGCCTTCGGCCCAGAGGTTGGCCTGCACGCCGATGATGTGCGCCCGTTGTGCTGCCGAGAGGCTGGCCGGGGCAAGATCGTAGTCATAGACCTGGCGCATGGAACTCTTCTCCTCGTTTTGTGAGAAATAGAACGGTGTGGCCGGCGTATAGATGACGTCGTTGCCATGAGCCGTTGCCTCCGGCACCGACTGTGGCGCCCAGTTTCTCCACCACATCACGGTGGAAGTCTTGGAGAGTCCGCCCTCGATGATCTCGTCCCATCCGATCATGCGGCGGCCCTTGGCATTGAAGAATCGCTCCATCTCGTGGATGAACCACGACTGCAGCTCCTCCACGCCCTTGAGTCCCTGCTGGGCGATGCGGCGCTGGCAGTCGGCACACTTGCGCCAGTTGTCCTTCTCTACCTCGTCGCCGCCGATGTGGACATACTCATAGGGGAAGAGGGCGATCACCTCGCTCCAGACGTTGCGGCAGAACTCCAGGGCCGCGTCCTTGCCCGGGCAGAGCGGCGAGGTGAAGACCTTGCCCCAGCCCACCTGGTCGAAGCAGCTGAGGCCCTCGTAGTTGGCGATGGCGCTCAGGCAGTGGCCCGGCATGTCGATCTCGGGCACGATACTGATGCCACGGGCGGCAGCATAGCTCACCACCTCGCGGATCTGGTCCTGGGTGTAGAAGCCGCCATAGAGCGAGTCGCCCTCGGCTGTGGTGCACCAGCGGTCGGCCGGCAGCAGCAGGTCGGGGTTGTCCTCCTTCTTCGCCTGGTAGAGGCAGGAGGCGTCCTGGCCGTTGGGCTTGCGCCAGGCTCCGCGCTCCGTCAAGAGCGGATATTTCTTGATCTCGATACGCCAGCCCTGGTCGTCCGTCAGGTGCCAGTGGAAGCGGTTGAGCTTGTAGAGCGCCATGAGGTCGATGGCCTCCTCCACCTCCTCGACGGAGAAGAAGTGGCGCGAGCAATCGAGATGGAAGCCGCGCCAGCCGAAGCGCGGGGCGTCGCTGATCTGGCAGGTGGCCACCTGCTGTCCCTCCGTGATCTGTCGGAGGGTGGCGATGGCCGACGTGATGGCGCCGTAGCCGTGGCCCTTGACCGTGATGCGCGCCTTCTCTAC
>PPYF01411623.1_pt1 | contig 13573 bp, 11 predicted proteins | sample 1559871 | NCBI WGS metagenome assembly PPYF01 (sample SAMN08240021, study PRJNA423297) | Human gut metagenome, whole genome shotgun sequencing project. | reverse complement strand
GTTCAGGGAATGACCGGCTCTGAAGGCCAAAAGCACACGACACGCATGTTGGCTGCCGGCACCAATATCGTCGGTGGTGTGAACCCCCGCAAGGCCGGCACTTCGGTGACCTTCCACGTCGAGCCCTACGGTCCGGGTGCTGAAAACCGCGCTGCCGGTGACGTTGAGGTTCCCGTGTTTGGAAGCGTTGCGCAGGCCCGTGAGGAAACGGGCGCAAATGTTTCGGTTGTCTTCGTGCCGCCGGCATACGCCAAGGACGCGGCGATTGAAGCCATTGATGCGGGAATTGAAACCCTGGTTGTCATCACCGAAGGCATTCCCGTTCAGGATTCGACCGCTTTCGTTGACTATGCGCTTGAGCGCGGCGTGCGCCTGATCGGCCCAAACTGCCCCGGAATCATCAGCCCCGGACAATCCAACGTCGGCATTACTCCTGCCGATATCACTGGTCCCGGCCGCCTTGGTCTGGTCTCCAAGTCGGGCACCTTGACCTACCAGCTCATGTACGAGCTGCGTGACCTGGGCTTCACCACCTGCATTGGTATTGGCGGTGACCCGGTTGTCGGAACCACCCACATCGATGCTCTGGAAGCTTTCGAAAACGACCCCGATACCGACCTGGTTGTCATGATCGGTGAGATCGGTGGCGACGCCGAAGAGCGCGCCGCAGCGTGGATCTCCGAGCATATGACCAAGCCGGTCGTCGCCTACATTGCGGGATTCACTGCCCCCGAAGGCAAGACCATGGGCCACGCGGGCGCGATCGTGTCGGGAAGTTCTGGCACGGCCTCGGCAAAGGCGAAGGCGCTGGAAGCGGTTGGTGTGAAGGTTGGTCGCACCCCTTCGCAAACTGCGATTTTGGCACGTGAGGCGCTGGCTGCTCGATGAGTGAGGATCCCACCGCGCGTACGACGGTCACAACAGTTTCCGCCCGCCCGACCATCCGCGTTGCCCTTCCGCAGGGTTGGGCGCGCTCGATGCTGTCCGGGATCGAGGCGGCTCTGCTGGGCTGGGCACTGGTCGTTGTCCCGACCCTGATCGCCTACGCTGCGGTGTCCTCTAACCAGTGGATGGTGTCCACCACCTGGGAGGACGCCTTCCACTTTGCCTCTGACCTGTGGGGCGCTTCCCTTGGAGCGCGAGTGGTCTCGGGCGACGTCTCCTATCGCGCAGTGCCTTTGCTGTTTGTGCTGCTCTTGATTGGTTTGACCAAGCTGCTCCTTCTGCAGGGACGGCGTTTTTCTCCCGCTTCGCAATGGATGGCAATCCCCGGTTTCACCGTGACCGCGCTGCTTTTGGCCGGTGGAATTGGTACGAACGTGAGCGTGTGGGGCGCGCTTCCCCTGGCTATTTTGATCCCCTTGATTGCGGCCGCCTGGGAGGTCGCGCTTGCGCCAACGAGCCTTGAGCTCCGCTTTGAACTACCGAGGTGGCTCAGCGTTGGAGTGCGCACGGGCTGGCGTGCATCGTGGGCTCTGGCGGTTTATGGCGGACTTTTCCTGTTACTTTCGGTGATCGTCTCCTGGTCGCAGATCCGTGGAATTCACGAGCTTTTACTGCCGACTTCCATGGTTGATTCGATCATGATCGTCCTTGCGCAGCTGTTGTTCATTCCCAACGCGATTGTGTGGGCACTGTCCTGGCTTTCCGGTCCCGGTTTTTACCTTGGTAGCGATGCCTTGCATTCGCCGACTTCTGCTCCCGTTGGACCGATCCCGGCAATTCCGCTTTTCGGTGCGACCCCGGCAAGCGCCCCCGGCAACTGGGTGATCCTTGCGCTGATCGTGTTCGGCGTAGCGCTTGGTGTGTACCTGCGCCTGCGTAAGGGCAGTGAATCACTTCTTGATGATCTGTACCAGGGCGGAATCGCAGCTGTGGTAATTGCAGCCGTTTACTTGGTGACTTCCTTGGGTTCGGCCGTGGTTTTAGGAAATGGCCGCCTGGCTTTCCTTGGGCCCCGCATGTCCCTTTCCGCGTTGTGCCTTTTTGCCGAGGTGGCGCTCGGGATCCTGCTGACCGGGGCGCTTTCACACCCGGTGAGCGTGGCGTGGGCGCGTGAGCTTGTGGGCACTGGGAAAGCTCGTGTCCATGAGCTTCACCATCACGAGGCCGCAGCTGGGGGAGTAGCGCCCGCGGATCTGGTCCCTGAGACGCCCCGTGAGGACGAAGCCGCTGAGAACGTCGCTGACGAAACTCAGCCAGCGGAGGAGCCTGTTGAAGAGGCCGAGGTGGCCTCGGCCTCGGAAGAAGAGGACGCACCCCGCAACTAAACCAACCCGGGTGTGGGGGAGTGCTCGCTGCTTGGCCTCGTCGAAGAGGCTACGAAGCAGGTAGCATGGTGGGGTGACTTCAGCTGATCTTCATCCCGTCCTTGTTGTCGATTTTGGCGCGCAGTACGCTCAGCTCATTGCTCGTCGCGTGCGCGAAGCAAGCGTCTATTCGGAAATCGTCCCGCACACCATGCCGGTCGCCGAAATGCTTGCGAAAGAACCCGCGGCAATCATTCTTTCCGGAGGGCCTTCATCCGTGTATGAAGAGGGCGCTCCATCGATTGATCCTTCGATCTTCGAAGCCGGAGTGCCCGTCCTGGGGATCTGCTACGGATTCCAGACCATGGCTCACGCGTTGGGCGGAACCGTGGGACGCACGGGAACCCGCGAATACGGACACACCGAGGCTTCTGTCTCCGGTGATTCCTGCCTGTTTGACGGAACTCCCGAAGGGCAGGTCGTGTGGATGAGCCACGGCGATGCCGTCCAAGGCGCGCCCGAAGGCTTCACTGTCACCGCATCGACCTCCGAAACACCGGTCGCAGCTTTCGAATCCAGTGAGCGCCGCCTCTACGGCCTGCAGTGGCACCCCGAGGTTGGCCACTCCCAGTTCGGCCAGGACGCTTTGAAGAACTTCCTCTACAAGGGCGCGGGAATTGAGCCCACGTGGACGCCGGGCTCGATCGTTGACGAGCAGGTCGCAAAGATCCGCGAGCAGATTGGTGACGCACAGGTGATTTGTGCGCTTTCCGGTGGTGTGGACTCCTCTGTGGCTGCGGCCCTGGTTCACAAGGCCGTTGGCGATCAGCTCACCTGTTTCTTCATTGACCACGGCCTGCTGCGTGCGGGCGAGCGCGAGCAGGTCGAAAACGACTATGCGCGTGGCATGGGTATCCGCGTCATCACCTGCGATGAGTCCGAACGATTCTTGTCCGCTCTGGCCGGTGTTACCGACCCCGAAACCAAGCGCAAGATCATTGGTCGCGAATTCATTCGCTCTTTCGAGGCCGCTCAGAAGCAGGTCATCGAAGAGGTTGGTGCCGCCGGCGGCGAGGTGAAGTTCCTCGTCCAGGGCACCCTGTATCCCGACGTCGTCGAGTCCGGCGGCGGCGAGGGCGCTGCGAACATCAAGAGCCACCACAATGTGGGCGGTCTGCCCGAGGACATGACCTTTGAGCTGGTCGAGCCCCTGCGCACTCTGTTCAAGGACGAGGTTCGCGCGGTTGGTCGCGAGCTTGGCCTGCCCGACTACCTGGTGAACCGACAGCCCTTCCCGGGTCCCGGCCTGGGTATTCGCATCATTGGCGAGGTGACGCGTGAGCGCCTGGATATCCTGCGCGCCGCGGACCTGATTGCTCGCGAGGAATTGACCGCTGCTGGCTTGGATCAAGAGATCTGGCAGTGCCCGGTCGTTCTGCTGGCTGACGTTCGCTCCGTTGGTGTTCAGGGCGATGGCCGCACCTATGGCCACCCGATCGTGCTGCGCCCGGTGTCTTCTGAAGACGCGATGACGGCCGACTGGACGCGCCTGCCATACGACGTGCTGGCTCGCATCTCTACGCGCATCACGAACTCTGTTGCCGAGGTCAACCGCGTGGTTCTGGACGTGACGTCCAAGCCGCCGGCAACCATTGAGTGGGAGTAAGTATGTATTTCAATCTCATCATTAGGGCTGATGAATCTTCAGCGATGCCTTCGAGCCGCATGTTTGAAAACACAGACCCTGAAATTCGGCAGTCGTTTGAGCGGAATGGTAAACCTAATCTGAGGGCGCTCTGTGATTTGCCTACTATTATGGTGAAAGAGTTTGGGCCGGATACTGGGAAGCAAACTGCGCGTATTGGGTATATTGACTCTCCATCTATGTGTCCGACAATGAAGAATCCGATTTTTTGTTTTCCTTCAGATTTACTGATAGAAAGACAGATTCTTGGGGATGAAACGTACACTCCGAATCGATTGAAGTGGGTAGGGCACCATACACGCTGGACAGTGTTCGAGGGTGACCCGTTTCGTACTTTGTTTGCCGGTGATCAGCTTGAGCCGGAAAATCTGGACTGCTCTCGGGCAATTGACGAAACAATGGTAGCAGTCATGATGCCTTTTAATAGAGGACATCATTCGATAGACCCCGTATTTAAGGCCATTGAGGAGGGAGTTAAAGGGGCGGGAAAGACTGCGAGTCGTGTGGATCAGCGTACGGCTCCTGCAAATATTCCAGATGATATTCGGCATCTGATTCGCTCCTCGTGTGCGGTAATTGTTGATCTCACTGGTCTCAATTCAAACGTACTGTATGAACTCGGATTTGCGGATGGGGCCGGGAAAAAACCTATTCTGATCCAAAAGGGGCCAATTGATAAGTTGCCTTTTGACGTCAGTACGAGACGTGTTATTGCATATCAAGAAGACAAAGATGGCCTCGACGCCTTGTCGAAAACACTAACGCGTGAAATCCGGGATTTCTAGGTTGAGGGTGCTGCTGTTCTAGCTTGGTTCGCAGAGTATCGAGATTCAGTTGCCGCGCAAGATTGCCTTTCGTACTTGGAAACGAGTTCCCTTGTTTTGAATCGTGCCCTCGTCCCTGATATGTGGGCACTAACGCCTCCGGGCTGAAGGAGAAGTGTCGTCCCGTCATCACAACGACAAAGAAGTTCACCAGGAATATTGGCATGAAGCACACCTTGAGGGGGAGGCCCCAAAAGCTAGGTGGCGCGTGCGCTCCGTGCAAACAAGCTAGAATGCGCTTGCTGCATTCGCGCCGCCGAGGGCGACCAGTAGAAAGAACTACATCAGCGGCGGAATTATACTGACGGCGTGATAGCCGAACAGGACGCCCATAGGGGGCCAGTGCAGACTACGATGGTGAACGCGATGGGTAGGGGCCCTGACTATTTTGGACACGTGGGGACTCTCTCATCGATCGTCGTTGATTAGAATCGAATATAGCAGTACTTCTCCTGCGAATATCCTCGTTTCTGTTGGTCGGTGAACGCTCTTAGCGTCTCGTTTGCGCTCGGGCGCGGTGACAGTGGTTGTCGGGTGGTCATGTTGATACGGGTCAAGCGGATAGTCAGGCGCGTGAGAGTCCTGGAGCGAACGCATTTGTATGTGCTTGGAATGGTTCGTCAGGCATTGCAAGTGAACAAGTGTGCTGTCTATACTCTGTGTCGGCTCTCGTTATCGTAGGTGCAATGAGAGTGTTCAGGCAGCTCTGGTCGTTCAGTCGCGATAGTGGGGAATATGCCTACCGTTCCAGTTTATCGATATGCTTCGGTTAAAGACTATAAAAAGCAGAGGAGTATTGGGGGTAGTTATGTGTCTGTCAATTGCTCTATGGCGGATCTTGTAAGATATTCACTAGATAACGGTCATTTTGAAGGGCATGTCGTTACCTCGTCGTGGGGACAATTATTCTATCGCTCAATTCCGTTATTTGCTCTCGCTACGGATATGGCGCGGACGCACTTTTTGGTGACCGATGATTATCGTTATGCCGAAGCTAGCTATAAAGGGGCTGTGTCATTCTATTTGGGTATGATGGGCTCGCGCCTTGTGTTTGATAGGTTCTTGGGAGGGGATAAGCCTAACTATCAATTGCTTCATGCGGGAGATAGTACGCATTTCAATCTTCAGACATCTGGCGGTAAGCGCAAGCCCGATTATGTTGCGATCGATGATCAAGGGGTTCCGTATGCGCTTGTGGAGGCGAAGGGAACGTCAGGGGCGAGGGTTGATCATAAGCGTGTGGAGCATGCGAAAGATCAGTTGAAGCTCGCTTCCGTAACAACCCTGACTGCTACAGGACAACCGCTGTACATGAGGAAGGGAGATGAGTTGGAGAAGCGTGTGGTTGCATCAAGTTTCACTCGTGGTGTGGCGTCGAAGGGAAGCTTCTGGGAGTTGTGCGACGTGGATCCTGAAGGTGTTGGCGAGGGGGAACTGACTATTCAGTTAGATGGGGCCATTTATGCACATTACTTGCCGATGGTGCAACGGCTTTCCCTCGGCCATTCCCCCGATCCTTCTTGCGGCAAAATGACGGAAGAATGCATCAATAATGTTGATTGTGAGCTTATCGAAATCAGTAAAGGTGTATCCGTGGGCTTAGTGAAAGGTCTTCGTGAGGTCATTCGCGATCAAGGAAATGTTGATGATTGCTTCCACCGTGTATCTGAGTTCCTCAAGTCAATGGGGGTGCAAGGCGTGGGTGAGGGTGAGAATGTGTCAATGGGGGGAGATGGAGTTGTGGTCGTATTAAGTGATGAGTATGTCCAGTCATTCAAGCTGGAAGTGGATCGAGCTTTGTGAGTGCTGCGAGCGGATACAGCCCTGGCCTCACCCAATTTTAGGGGATGGGCCGGAGTCAGCCCGAGCGAGTATCGCAAGCAGCAGTAAAGCTGAATGCGGCCTCGAGAACCAGGGAAGAGCCCAGGGTGGTTCCAAGTGCGCGATCTGAAAGCTAGGGAGTGCTCAGTGGCGCGGCACGTCAAGAAAAACGGGACGATGCCATGTGTGCCTGCGCAGCGCGTTCCTTGACCGCCTACTTTGATGCTAGCCAAGTGCTCTTTGGACAGTGCATCATGGTGCGAGGAACCATAAAGAAATGCGCAGTCTCCGCATATATGGGTGACTGAATATATGGGTGGGTGAGTACCGACTGCGCGCTCTCAGCCTTTGTGTGCGGTGATCGCAAACTGAAGCGGCAAACGTTCGGGGTGCTCACGAAGGTGCCAGGCTCCAGTGGAATCTTGTTCCATAAGTTCGGGCCACGGACACCATGCAGCACGCGGAGCCTCTTCAAGCTCATCGATTACCAACCCTGCGTTGATAAGGGCCGTGATGATCTGTCCAAGCGAGTGATTCCACTGGTGGTTCGTTGTGTGAGTAATCCGCGGTGCTCCGGGGGAATCCACGTAGCTTGAATCGTCATCCCACGTCATCGGAGCATCTTGCTCGAAGTATGGCTGTTCAATCTTGAGCCCGTCGGAAATGTCCTCCCCGATTGTCATAAACATCGGGTGGTCATCGCGGATGAAGAAGGTAGCGCCCGGTTTGAGGAGGGAAGCGACGACTCGCGCCCACTGGGCGATATCGGGCAGCCAGCACAGAACACCAATCGAGGTGTAAACCAAGTCGAAATCTCCGGAGACTGCTTCGCGAGCGTCGTACACGTTCGCGTGAACGAACTCGACGTTAGCGCCAGCGCGGTCGGCGATGCTGCGCGCGTGGGCAAGTGAGGCCTCGGACAGGTCGAGGCCAATGACGCGCGAGGCCCCGCGGCGCGCGAAGCCGATTGTGTCGGTTCCGACGTGGCACTGCAGGTGGATGACCTCTTTGCCCGTGAGATCGCCGAATTTTTCAATATCTTGGGCCAGTTCGGCGCTAATGGCCGTCGGGTCCTCGAGAAGACGCTGGTAATCGCAGTAGTTGCCAGCCATGTGCAGCTCCGCGCGGTCGTCCCAGTTGCGTTCGTTATCGGAAAACCACTGCGCTCGTCTGCTTGTTTCAGTCATTTGGTCATTGTACGCCGGTGGGATTTTGGTGCGGGGTGCTCGCCGAGGCCTCGGCGTGGGCTTTGCGTGCTTTATCCGCCCTGCGCAGCTGCAGGTAGAGGACAGCAGCGGAAAAGAAGTCCGCGACGGCGAAGAAATGCAGCGCTATGTGGATCGCTGCGAGGGAGCCGGGGAGGAATCCGCGTTTTGCCGCTCGAAGCGAGGCTACGAAACCGTAGGAGGACGTCGTAAGCATCAGAAGGTAGGACATTGCGAGCAAGGGAACCAGGACGAAAGGCGTTGCGAGAAAGAGCCCTGGGATGACAAACATGATCGTCGCGATGCCCGTGGCGTAGAGGAATATCAGTGTGTAGAAGGGGATCATGCTGAGCTTGAGGAGCAGATCCCAAAATGCCAGCCTGCGCGAGCACCCGCAGCCGCGGTCGATGCACGCGCAGAGGATATTTGCGATCCCTGCAATTAGTAGGAGAATGCCCCACGTGGGCCAGTCTGTTCCCCAGCCAAAGACGTCATAAAAGGGGCCGCCGCTGTAAACCGCAGCGATGAAAAGGAGCGGTAAGGCGGTGCGCACGACTTTGTACACGGCGAGCCTTCTTTCCGGTGAAGACAGGAGCTACCTGTGAGGTAGTGCTGAGGTAGCGCCAGATATAGCGGATTATGATATTTTACCGCGATCGACTTTAATTAGGCTGTGTCACAGGCTGCCGCTAATCTACCGATCATTTCGGAGAGAAACAGATTGGAATAGGCTTTCCCGTCACGTAGATAGGCGCCTTCGCATGAAATATAACAGCGGCTGGGAAGTAGCCAAAATTTCGCTTGATATCAAGAACGTTGCCGGGTTACGCTTACTTACGGTCATGGGCAAAGTTGCTCACGTATTAATTAATCTGCAGGTTCTGGTCGCTCTTTTCTGTGTGACCGCTTATGGATGAGGATTCCTAATGTTTGAAAAGACGATCAACTATCCCTGTGCGATTGCAGATGATACTGACGAAGGACGCAATGCCGCTCTCCGATGGCTTATCGATCATATGGAAGACAGCGAAAAAATTACGCTTTGGGTGCCCTTAAAACAGACCTTGCGCGCCAACAGCTTTTTGATCAGGCTTTCGAATGATAGGAAGATCAGAATTAGGATTCGAGAACCTCTCAGGTATGTAAGGGGTTCGCTAGGCCCAGTATTGGCAATGTATGTTTCGCCAGATCGACTGGCATATGTTGCGAATGCGAATGGAATCAAAGCGCTTGCAGTCGTTCGAGGAAGCTATGAACTAGAAACGTGGGCTCGTGAAACGCACTCTGAAAAGCTGGGCGGAGGATCAGTTGTAATGCGATCTGAAGAAGGTGGAAGCGCAGAGGGAGAACTATCGCATGAAATCGTAATGGTTCTGGAGCGCCTAACCCGCGGTCTCAATCAGAACAATGTTCTTACTTGTCGCGGTGAGGAAAAGAGTCTTGCTGTGTTTCATCTGCTTCAGTTGCATGACAAAGGGGTATTTTTTCCTGTTCAGCAGATGGTGGAATGGTGTGCAGCTCATGGCTGGGGAGCAAAACGTCCAGCGGAACTTGGGAAACTCGCTAATCGCATTAATCGGGGTATTAGGCCGCAGATGATGCCTACGTATAAACAGCGTTTCGATGAGATCAGTGCACTTGGCTCAATGTGAGTCTTAGAGCGTGGAGTATTGATGTTGCTTGGATCAGATGCGCTCTGCATAGAGCTGTTAATTGAAGAAGGAGTTTTTGTTCGACGCCTCTTACGCCATGGTGAGCTCTATAAAAAAGAAACGGCAAATCTTGCTTTGTTTGTTCTTCCTTTGCTAGCAATTATTGAACATGATGCGATTATTTATATAAATAGAAAATGGGGACTCGCTCTTGACCCTGAAGACCAAAAGATAACTGATATTAGACATCATCGTAAGTTTCTCGATGGGAAGATTAGTTATGAGGAAGTCCAGAAGCGGGCGTGCGAAACGTTGAAGGCCTCCGCGAGGTACTTTAACGGGAGTAGGATTTGGCGTTTTTTGGGTCGGTCTAAACCGGATGTGGGACTTGCGTACTATCAAGGAATACCTGTCGGTAGTACTTTTTCTATATTAAACAATGTATGTGGAGCATTTTCGCTACCGAAAACTGCTCGTGATGATGGTGGGGCTACCGCTCTCGGGATTGAGATGGGAAAGGCTGCGAGTGCTCTCGTTGCGTTCGCCGATAAATATAGGCCAGAAGAACCGGGGAGGGTAGTTCCACTCTTTGATATCTCCGCAAATAATCATTATTTTGAGGAAATTTTCGATCAATTTGCATCTGAAATGAGCAGTGATCGAGGTGTGTATTGTTTTTTAGCAGACCTGATGATGACTATTAATTTAATTAATTCTCTTTATTGTGGAGAAATGCTGGACGACTTATTGTTTATTAAATTAATTACGATTAATATGTACCATATTTTTCGTGCCATTTCAGGGTTGGAGTGTGAGGTGCGTACGTCTTCTGATTGTGAGGTGTATTCGGATAATTTTAAGAGATTTCTTTCTGGGCTTATTGACCGGAGCGATAAAAGAAAGCTGGCTAGAATTCGACCTTTGCGCAATGCGTTTATGCATTATGATTTCGAGAAGATAATGGGTGATTATGCATCTGAGGATGTAAGGCTCGAGGTGGCTTTGGATGGGGCGGTGAATGCTTGCTTAGGTATCGATCTGGATAGCTATATAAACTGGATCTGTTTACTCAATGCGGAAACTTCCCGAAGGATTATGGATCTATTAAACTTTCCAACATATAACCCGCTGAAGAATGCCCTTTAAACGTGTTGTTTTTAAAACGTTGGGAAACTTTAAGTGTTAACTGTGTGATAGTGCGTTAGTTAGCGTTCTTTAAGCTTGTGAGTTCGAGGAAATTCGAAAAGTGCGCCTCCACAATCCCATCGAGTTGTGCGCGGATCTCCTCAAATGGCCTGTTGAGATCGAGCGTCCTCACGCTAATCGCATTCCCGCTCATCTGATACACGCCATTGGGGTAGACCTCTTCGTCGGTCTTCGCATACAAGAGCATTCCTGACACCCTGTGTGCCCTACCGCTATGCGCGGCCTCCATATTCTTCACATACGTGAAGATCTGATAGAGGTTCCCCGAATGCAGGCTTCGCGTACCAAAATGCTCCTGCGTGGCGTGCGCATAGTACTTCGCGTCAATAATGAGCACCGTGTCCCCGTACCGCAGCGTCACATCGGATCGCATCGTCGGCAGCATGTCATCGAAACCATCATCAAGCGCCCACGCAATATGCGGCGCGCTCGCCTGAATCTCTGGATGCTCCTGGCGGTAGTACTCCAAAATAAATTTCTCGTACAAGCGGCACATATTCTGCTCGTCCAGGAACTCGGCGAGCCGAGTCTCTCCGCCTTCATTGGTGTGCAAAAGCCCCGAGTAAATCAGCCAACAGACGTTAATCAGCATGCGATAGGTCTGATTATTGCGATCAAAACGCATACGCCAGTTGGCCGCAGCGAGCTCGATATCCGACACCTCCACGAAGAAGGGGAGCAGCCTGCGCAGTTCTTTCTTCCGAGGCCTCGAGATCCTCGAGCGAATTAAGGCCATGCATGTCGCCTTAATGATCTGGTTCATTGGCGTGTCGAGCGAAAACTCGTCGTAACTGCACACCAACTGCCGGCGCAGAATTGAGCGCGTCTTGAGGGACTCCGTAACCTCGATTTTTCCGCGCAAAGAAGACAGCGGTTCCGTAACGTCGACATAGGAGCGCCCGAGGCCTCGCTTGAGTTGAGAGCGCACGCCTCGGATCAGGATCTCCGCCAAGAGCTCCGCAGTGGAGGCAAATTCCTCGGTTGCTATCTCGCGATACCCCTGCTGGCGTAGCACCTGGAAGGCGTACGCGAGCATGTAGTAGGTGTTACGAATCGGAATCATTGGATCGAGCGACGAAGAGCCTCAGACCAGAGGCGGACCTTCTCCTGGTCGTCGAACCAATACTCGCCAAGCATAGGGATGAGCTCGTATTCAACGATTGCTGAAAGGCTGGCGTGATCGACTGTTCCGCCAAGGAATCCGCAGAAGTAGCTGTGCCCGATCATGAAGCCTTCACCAAGAGACTCATCGCTCGCGATCTCGGTGTTCAGCCGGGCCACGCACGAAACTAAATTGTCGAAAGCGGTACTGCCCACGGCCTCGCGATAGCGCGTGAAACCAGCGGAAGAAAAGCCCGGGTTGAGGGTAAAGAAAGCAAAGCGGCGACGCAGCGCATAGTCCAGCAGAGCAAGCGAGCGGTCCGCAGTGTTCATCAATCCGATCAGGTACACATTGCTTGGCACGCAGAAACGCTCGCGCGAGTAGAGCAGCTGGAGTTTGTTCTTCTCGCCGCGCTTATCGTTCTCGATAAGCATGAAAAGCTCGCCGAAAATCTTTGAAAGATTTCCGCGGTTGATCTCGTCGATGATGAAGAAATAATCGCGCTCATTGTCATCGGCTGCCTTCTTGCAGAACGAGTAGAACGCGCCCTTGGAAAGCTCGAAACCGTCCGCGAAGGGGCGGTATCCCTCGATGAAGTCCTCGTAGGAATAGCTTTGGTGGAATTGCACCATCATGACGCGTTCGGCGTCTTTCGCGCCCATCATCGAATACGCGAGCCTCTTCGCCGCGAAGGTCTTGCCGACCCCGGGTGCGCCTTGCAAGATGACGTTCTTCTTCGCGCGAAGTAGCCCGGTGAGGGTGTCATATTGCTGATCGGACATGAAAACTTCCGAGAGGAAATCTTCCCTGTCATATGTGGGATATTCGATTGCAGGCTGGTCGTCGATCGCCTCATCGGCTTCGACTTCGAGAAGAGTCTCGATGGCTGCGACAAGCGTGGTGTCATCCGTGATGTTAGTCAGTGTTTTCATCGGGAGTACGCGATCAATTGCCCACTCGCCTTTGTGTGTCCACTCAACGCTGCGGAGGTTCGGGAAGTGCCCCTGGGCCTCGTCGTATTCGTAGTCTCCGGTGACGAGGCCGCGTCCGAGGATCTTCCCTCGGCCTTCCTTCACAAAAACGACGTCGCCGGGCTTGAGATCGTTGGTGAACTGCCAGAGCGCGTTGGCGTCGTTGCGAGGGTTGGTCTTTCCGCTGCTTGAGTCGACCAGCGCGAGGCGGATCGCTTCTTTGCTTGCGTACGCGGAAAGGTCGCCAGCTTCTTCCCAGGCAAGTCCCATCACTCCCTGGCTGTAGAAATCCTCCCACATACTCGCACCCCTCCCCGGAGCATAGAGCCAGTAGTGAGTCGTTTCAACATCGGCGTCACCGAGTGAGTTTTCGATGGGTGTCATGTTGGAGGTGAATTGACCCATGTCTATAGCGGCCTTCCTTGAACGCGCTTGTAAACCTGGGTCTAATGCTAGTTTGTGTTCTTCTCCAATTGGTGAATTTTTATGTACGTAGCTCGAGAAATAGTCCTGCTTTCTGGATATACGTGTGATCTCTCCAATGCTCAACGTGTCTGTCTCGAGTTTGAGTATCGAAATTTCTTAAGTGCCGCTCGCCCGTAAGGAGTAGCCGTTCAACGTATAGCCATATGCGTGATTTGGAGGGCGAGGCTATACTGAACGCTGTTCATTATAGAGTGAAAACGGCGAGAGAGGGATTTTCGTGCCCAAGCAGGTCATCGACAAAGACAAACTCATCGACCAGGCGTATTCGATTGCCGCGCGTGAAGGAATCTCCGCGCTCTCCGTGCGAAAACTGGCCGCGGCATGCGGAATCGCCGTCGGCTCGGTCTACATG
>PPYF01242526.1_pt1 | contig 13574 bp, 13 predicted proteins | sample 1559871 | NCBI WGS metagenome assembly PPYF01 (sample SAMN08240021, study PRJNA423297) | Human gut metagenome, whole genome shotgun sequencing project. | reverse complement strand
CACGCACGGATGCAGTGAAACCAACGGGAATCGTAGACTTGATGACCATGATGGCATCCGGGTTATACTGAATCACCAGCTTGATAACAGCTTCTACTGCAGAAGTATCAAAGAAGTTCTTCTTGCTGTCATAGTTAGTAGGTGCTGCAATAACAACGAAATCCGCATCCTTGTAGGCGGCTTCAGCGTCCAGCGTTGCCGTCAGATTTAAGTCCTTTTCTGCCAGATACTTTTCAATGTACTCGTCCTGAATGGGAGACTTTTTGTGGTTAATAAGGTCAACCTTCTCCGGGATAATATCCACCGCCATGACCTCGTGGTGCTGTGACAGCAACGTGGCGATAGACAAACCGACATAGCCGGTACCTGCAACTGCAATTTTCATAGTCTTTCTCCTAAAATCACTCGGGTAACTTCAGCAACTCTCCAAGAATAGTGTCCGTATCCTTAATTGCCCCCGGAGCCCTGAATTTGAAATCCGTATCCATTCCTGCCGCCGGCGTGAACGTCAATTCACCAAAGTAAATTCTGTTCCTTACAATATATAAATCCACTCGAACAAACGGAAATTCCTTTGCCAACAATTCAGCTATTTCAAACGCATCGTCCATACTTTCAGGCTTTTCAATCTCAAAGTCTGGATACTTAAATACCTCCTCTGTATAAGGAAGCTTATTCCATTTTCTGTCCATAAAAAAGAACTTCGGATGATGTATTCCATCCCGTTCTTCACAAACCATAACAGAAGTTGCTTTCCCATTCATACAGTAGAATTTGTAATCTACCGGCAGGCTACCATCATCTCCACCTAGATACTTCTCAATCAGAATACAGGGTTTAACATCCTTGTATTGCATTTCGGACCATCCAAGCCAATAGTTATTCTTAAGCCACTTTCTCATAGTGTTTTTAGTGGCTTCAATATCAAGTTTTGACTTATCCTGTACAATTATATTGCAAGCACAACCGACATTTAACTTAATTGCAAACCGATCTGGAAGGGTAGAAAAATCAATGGAATCAACGTCCTCATATGACGCTATCAATTCATTTAGCAAGTAGCCATAGCCGTGTTGCTCAAGATAATCTCTAACCCTTAGTTTATCCGCACACTGCTTTACTATATCATTATTCCAGTAAGTATTGAATTTCAGCCAAAGAACCTTTTCATTAAATGTTGTAGGCCTTGTCAAATCCAACTTTCTTCCAAACTTCACACGGTATGTTACCGCTGTGTTTAATTTTGGCGAAATCAACGTCAGCGTACTTCTGAAGGCTCCCTGCATAGCCCGTTTTAGGGATTTCATATCATCTCTCCTTTTTTAGCTTTTCCCTGACATCTTCCAAAATTGTTTGTGTTAAATCACCAAACAAAGGACCATTATTCATCTGATAAATCATCACATCAGGGTAATTCAAATTATATTCAATCAAAATCGGTTCGCCGTTTTCATCAACTGCAAAGTCCCACGAAATTATGCCAAAGCGCGACAGCATCTTATGTGCTTTCTTTATTTGACTGCAAATCTCGTCATGTCCGCAAAGAACTACATCCTCGAACATTCGACCGCTCGCCGTGGACGTTCTTCGTTCTCCATAAATATTGTACCCTTCCTTATTAAGTTGCCCGTTTAACCCGATTCCAACCGTGTATCCTTTTCCTGTTGACGCTGTATCAGTGTGAGAACCTGGAGCACCGACCCTCAATATAGAAGTAAGAATATGCACTTCACCATTAAAGAACATACTAATTACTTTTTCGGTATTCACGGAACTCGGGTTAAACTCCTTATACTGTGGATGTTGTGCGATGCATTTCTGAATAATATAGTCCTTTTTATAGACATCCAAAATAGCTGTATTGAAACCGCCGGCATTAACTAATCGAACGCCCATACCCCCCCCCGTTTCTCTCGAGGGCTTGATAATTAAATCGCAACCAAGATTATTCAGATACCTTACAGCCTCATCTGTAAAGAGCACATCATCGTGCTCATCAAAAAAGACACCATTTGTATTTATCAAAACATTAGAAACCATACGAATACCTGGAAGCATTCGACTCATTATAGACTTATCCTCAAGGTCAACCGAGCCTCTCGTATACAAGGGCTCAATAGTACAGTGATAAAAATTTTCCGGAATATAATTTACGGAATGTCTCCCAGTCACTGCATAAAGATACTCATGCCATCGCGTGTCAACACCATGAAATCCAAATCCATTATAAAAATCATTAATTTGCTTCAACTGGCTAGAATCCAGGGATTTCACTTCAACGGGTGACTTTTTCCTAACGTTTTCCAATTCTCTTTTAAAATGAAGAGCTAACCGTTTCATTTTAATATCTATCTGAAACTTTTCAATAGCCCTTTTCATCTTGCTCATTTTCTTATCGCACCTTTCCTGCTTAACGAAATAAGGATGCTCCCAAAAACTGATTTCTCCTTAACTTTCAACCACACAGTCAGACAGAGTAGAGAGTAAACACCCCCTCCTATCATTATCATAAGAATAAGCCGAATGAACGATTGTTCAATATGAGTGTATGAATCAAAGAATCGAACAGCAATAAACATAATCAGTCCCAAAAGCAAGTAATAGCTATATCTTGAGAACATCCGAAAGAAACGAATTTCCTTTTTCGCACAATGCGCTGAAATAATAAGCACCGATAATTCTGCCATCAGCGTTCCCAACGTTGCTCCTACAGACCCCAATTGTGGAATAAGCAAACCATTGCAGATTAAATTAACAATAGCGCCCCCGGTAACTGCCAATGTGTATTGATTATCGCACTTCGCAGGAATTAAATACTGCTGATTAACCACATTACTCAGTGCCTTCACAAACAGAACTGGTACAAACAGCACAAGAAGATTTACACATTTCTCATACCCTTCGCCAAAAAAAAGTGGAACAAACACACGAGCTATTGCTGCTATACCAAAACCTACTGCACACGACATGCAAATACTTAATTCAGTAGACTTACTTAATAACTTTTCGGTTTTTTCCTTCGATTCACCTACTATGCTCGATATGCGTGGTAGCATAACAGTTCCTATCGCTGTTATCAATCCAAGTGGGATATATATAATTTTATCTGCTGCATAATAGTAACCAACTTCCGCTTCTGTACTTAGCAGATCAAGCATTGTTTTATCCATAAAATGATATATGCTTAACGCTATCATCGGAACAAACAGTCGAATAATAGGCCAAAAGTGTTTTTTTATTTGCGCAAATTGCACCTTCTGGAAGTCCACATATTTTACCGTTTTCGTCCATAGTAGTAGTTGACTTATTGCTGTGCTCCCCGCCATTATCAGTGCATAAAGGCATAAATCCGATGGTTTGCGAATAAAAAGAACAATACAGCAAATTGTAGCAACTTTTACTATGAAGTTCCTTGTAACAGTCGTCTTAAAGTCCTCAACTCCAAAAAACAACCAGTTAATGTCAAACAGGCATGATATCACCCATAGGCCTTGAATCATCAAAATTGTAACTCTTGTAGACGACCAAAAATAGGCACTCAGATAGTAAATCACTATGGAAACAATTGATGCAGTACATTGAACGGCGTATATTTCCCAAAACATCACCGACCGTTCATTTCTTGTTTGAGTATTCGCTATACTTCTTTGACCATAATACTCAATACCAAGCATTGCGAACAGCATAAAATAGTTCGCATATGCTTGTGTTGCTGAATAAACGCCTATTTTTTCCGCTCCAAGCGCTCTCGAAATGATGGGAGACGTTATCAACGGTGTAATTATTGTCAAGACTCTGTAGGACATTTGAAGTCCAATATTTTTTTTCAAGCTACTCATTGCTTATTTCTCCAACGCCCTGCGGTGGTATTTTCTTGGTTTTATTGTCAACAAATGTCACACTGAGAAACCAGAACATAAAAGAACTTACACCCGGTCCGAATGGGGGATATCCTTCCAAAACTGATTCTATAAAATAAAACATGGTGAGGCACATAAGGAATGCATCCGAGTTCAACCCAGACCTAACTTTAAAATTGGATACTGCTCTAGTAATCCACACCGACTCTACGAGAACAAATCCGAGGATTCCAATTTCCGCTAGTACTGAGATATACGAGCAGTCCACATAATAACGTCCACAGCCAAAAAGGGGACTTTTAGCAAATGCTGCAAGTGCTCGATCCCATCCATCTAATCTGCCACTTGAAAAAGTATTGATATCGGCTCCAGCATATTTCGTAAGAAGTAACGCTTGATCAATGAATCTTCTTGTCACTGAGTTATTCCACAAAAAGAGAACAATGATTAGGATAAAGAAACTCCAGCGAAATTTATATTTTGATTTCAAGAGAATATAACAAACCAACACGACTGCCAATGCTAATACAGCCGTTCTACACTGACTTATGCCGCACAATAGAAGCAAATAACCAGCACAAGCGTATCCAAATATCCTTTGCCACTTTGTACGATATTCCAAAAGAAATAAAGCTATTAATATACCTGTTGCCCATATCTGAGCAGCGGAATTCTTTTGCAGAAATGTATACATATTCTGTTTAAGCCAGTCATTGTACGATGAGAAATACGTTATATTGACCCAAAGTGCATATACCATTGCGCCATACAAATATGTTCTTAGTATTTTCTCATAATCAGAGTTCTGAGCAAATGGGGCAAAATTTTCTCCAATAACTGACACAATTAAGGGGATGTACATAATATGGATGTAATTTCCTTCGAGATGCCTCGATCCAAATAGTGCCATTACTATACATCCAACCGCCAAGAGTGAGTAGCAGCCCCAAAAAACCTTTGTACACTTATGGATAACTATTCTACCGCGATTTCTTGCTATAAAGAAAACTGCTGTCACTATCCAGGCTATGTACATTATCGGTCTCATTAAACTAGATATAGACTCTATTTGGGAGAAAATCGATGTCAAGATACACAGCTGTAGCAATTTTACGTCATAATTAGCATTTCTCATAATGACCTCTTTTTAGGACAATGCTCTTTCAGCAATATTCCTATACGAAAAGACCTTCATCCCCTTTTCCATTGCAACTTTCTTCATCTTTTTATATTCATCTGGATTGTCCAGAAGTTCCTCGATTTTTTCCTGTATTTCTTCTACGCAATCATTCTTCAGAAAAGCTACATTTCCACCAAGGTCAACATGATGCGTTCCAGGCCAGTCTTTTACTAGCATGGGAATTCCCTGTCCCGTCACTTGCTCCCAAAAAACTGAATGACGTCCCGGGAAAACCACCAAATCAGCGGCTGCAAAATAATCATAACTGTCTTTTGCCTGCACCCAACCAATGTATTGCACCTTTTGCCCATCCGCAAGTTTCTTAACTTTTTCTTCTAGTTCTTGCGTGACAGAGCCGAAAACTACAAGTTTTAGATTCTTTCGGTCAATATTTTGTACTGCGTTCATTAGAAGAAGCGTTTGGGTTTTCCACTTATCAATTTTTCCTCCATTCATAACCAGAAAATCGTCATCTGCAATACCATATTTCATGCGTATGTTTTTTCTGACTTCCTGTCTCGCTGCAGATTCAACTTTTTCGTCATCCGCTCCCATCACTAGAAGCTCACACTTGTTTTCAGGCAGTTTATACATTTCCTTTAGGAATTTAACCCGAACCGGAAGCACACCATAGAATTTTTTTGTATACGGTTCGATTTTATTCTCACACATTCTCCATATTATTTTATGAAGCACATTCTTGGATATCCAATTGGTTGCGCTGTTTGAAAAATCCGCATGGTTGTCCACATAAATCACGACCTTCGGATTCTCTTTTGCGTATCTCACAACCTGATCGATATCAAGGAACTGACCACCGTGGATAAAAAGAATGTCAGGTTTAGCTCTTCTTATTGCCTCATAGCATCCCTGATATCGTTTCAACTTCTTCCAAATCTTGTTATCTGTTTTATATGGCAGCCTTGTTACCTTAATATCATACTCGTTTCTATATGTACCAACGTTACTTAAATAACACACTTTTCCATGTTCATCAAAACTCTGCGTAGACGCAATTACCTCAACGTCATATCCTAGTTCTTTATGAAATTTAGGAAGTAAGTTTTCCTGATATGAGTAGTTGTCCGGAAAAAAAGATGCTAGACAGAGATGCACAATCTTCATAAACTGATGGAACCTCCTTCTATTTTACAAAAAAGTTCTTTGGGGGATAAAAAGTACTGTCCCATCTCTTTTAATTTATCCTCCGACCAATTCCACCACTCTAATTCCAAAAGCCTGTCAATGGTTTCCTTATCAAATCGCTTTCTTACCTCTTGCGCCGGAACACCTGCTACAATTGAATAAGGCTGAACGTCCTTGGTTATAACAGCATGTGCACCTATAACCGCTCCTGTTCCAATCGTAGTTCCAGCTTTAATGTAAACACCATCTCCAATCCAGACATCGTTACCTATACATACAGGCTTTGATGGCGTATACTGAATATTTGAAAAATTATGGTGCAAAAAATTTCTACCGTTTAGAAATACCGGAGAAGTAGAAACAGTATCGAGTGGATGCATTCCACCGCCAATACTACATCTATTTCCTATCGAGCAAAACTGACCAATTTGTGCATCTGTTATTGTCGTCCTTGCACCAACATATGAATATCTGCCCATTTTAACCTTTGACAATGCGCTCTCATAATTCACATTGCAGGTCTTATCTAGCTCACATTTATCAAATGACGGTATTCTCAATTTGGCTAGTATTTTTGCTATGTACTTTGATTTTATCATCTTCTGAACCCACCTGCTAACTAAGCGTTCAGCCCTTTCTCCACACCATTTTATTCACTACGTTTACATAACCCTGAATGATGCGAACCACCTTCATGGACACAGTCTCGTCCACATAGTCGGGGCAGGGCTTACCCAGAACACCCTTCTGCTTCATCTCGATCGCCATATCGGTGGCGTTGAGAAGTTCCCGGGTGGTAATGCCAGCCAGAATAAAGTCACCAGCTTCCAGTGCCTCGGGACGCTCGGTGGAGGTGCGGATGCACACAGCGGCGATGGGATGACCAATAGACAGATAAAAGCTGCTCTCCTCGGGCAGGGTGCCGGAGTCGGAGACGATTGCCAGAGCGTTCATTTGCAGCTTGTTGTAGTCGTTGAAGCCCAGCGGCTCGTTGACCCGGACCCGAGGGTCCAGCTGGAAGCCGCTCTGTTCCAGACGGTGCTTGCTGCGGGGATGGCAGGAGTACAGGATGGGCATATCGTATTTTTCTGCCAGCGCATTGATGGCGGTGAACAGGCTCAGGAAGTTTTTTTCAGAGTCGATGTTCTCCTCCCGGTGGGCGGACAGCAGAATATACTTGTCCTTTTCCAGCCCCAGACGCTCCAGCACGTCGCTTTTCTGAATCTTTTCCAGATTCATGCGAAGCACCTCTGCCATGGGAGAACCTGTCTGGTAGGTACGCTCCTTGGGCAGGCCGGTATCTGCCAGATACTTCCGGGCAAACTCGGAATAGCACAGGTTCACGTCAGAGATCACATCCACGATGCGGCGGTTGGTCTCCTCGGGCAGGCACTCATCCTTGCAGCGGTTGCCAGCCTCCATGTGAAACAACGGAATGTGCAACCGCTTCGCAGAGATGGCAGACAGGCAGGAGTTGGTATCGCCCAGCACCAGATACCCCTCCGGCTGCAATTCGGACAGAAGCTCATAGCTGCGACCCAGAATGTTACCGCAGGTCACTCCCAGATTCTCGCCCACCACGGGCACCAGAATGTCAGGGCCATACTCTCCGAAGGTGTTTTTCAATTCGAAATCCTCCCAGAACACGGTGGAGAGGTTTCTGTCCCAGTTCTGATTGTAATAGACCACGCAGCAGTCAAAATATTCCCGGCAGCGCTTAATAACCGCAGCCAGTCGGATAATCTCCGGACGGGTGCCGCAGCCAATCATGACCTTGGTGCGCCCGTCATTTTTCCATGTAAAATTGTGTTCCATAAAAATCTCCTAACGTCAACCAGTACCCACTCTTACACCGGCTCGAAGAAGGTGTCCGGGTGGTTCGGGTCAAAAATCTCGTTGCAGGTCATCACCGTCACCAGATTCTCTGTCTCCGACAGGTTGATGATATTGTGAGTCCAGCCGGGAATCATGTGGACAGCCTCGATCTTCTCCCCGGAAACTTCAAACTCCACCGTTTCTTCGGTGTTGATGTTTCGCTCCTGAATCAAACCGTGCCCAGCCACTACAATGAACAGCTCCCACTTGGAGTTGTGCCAGTGCTGCCCCTTGGTGATTCCCGGACGGCTGATGTTGATAGACACCTGACCGCAGTCAGCGGTATGCCCAGTTCAGTGAAAGAGCCACGGTTGTCCACATTCATCTTCAGAGCATACTTAAATTTGTCGGTAGGCAGATAGGTCAGATACAGGGAGTACAGCTTCTTGGCGAAGGAGCCATCCGGCATTTTCGGCATCATAAGCGTGGTCGGCTGCTGCTTGAACTCCTGCAGCAGATCTACGATCTCGCCCAGCGTTACCTTGTGGGTCACGGGGACGCAACAGTAGCGGCCATCGGCCTGCAGAACAGTCTCTACCCCGTCAAATTCACAGTGCTGCTCCTTGCCCTCCAGCAGGTCAAACATCCCTTCTACCAGGTCATCGATGTACAGCAGCTCCAGCTCGGTGCTGCGGTCGTTGACGGTGAAAGGCTCGTCATTGGCAACCGCCCAGCAGAAGGTGCTGACGGCACTGTTGTACTTGGGGCGGCTATGTCCCATCAGATTCACGAAGCGGTAGACGGCCACCTTTGCCCCGGTCTCCTGAGCATACTGGAAGAACAGTTCCTCGCTAGCCTTTTTGCTGCGTCCGTACTCGCTGTTGCCGAAGCGACCAGCCAGCGTGGCTTGAATGGAAGAAGACAGCATGATGGTTGTCTTATTGTTGTGCTTTTTCAGGCAGTTCAGCAGATCAGAAGCAAAACCGAAGTTGCCCTTCATGAAATCTTCCGGGTTCTCCGGACGATTCACGCCTGCCAGATTGAACACAAAGTCCGCCTTTTGGCAGTACTCGTCCAGCTCCGCCGGGGTGGAATCCAGATCATACTCGTAGATTTCTTCAATATGCAATGCCGGGCGGGTCTTGTTCTTGCCATCCCGGATGTTTTTCAGGTTGTTGCACAGGGCGGTTCCCACCATGCCCTTGGCACCTGTGACTAGAATGTTCATCCTTTCACCTCTTAATGTACTGCGGTGCAGTCCGGAATATCTGCGCCATCCGGAACAATAGCATCATTGCAGATGGTAACATTACCCCCAATTCGAACGCACGTTCCAACCTTTGCACCAGTACGAACCGTACTATTCGTGTAAAGCAAAACATAGTCCTCAACTGTCGCACCGCAATGTACTTCCGTCCCCGCATTCATTAAAACACCATTTCCAACGGCAGAGCCATTCTGAATGCAAGCGTTTTGCATCAAGATACAGCCGCAGCCAATTTGGGCAAATGGACTAATGTAGGCGCTGGGGGCAATGATGTTAGGGAACGCATAGCCAAGGGCTTTCGCCTTCTCATACGCCTGTGCCCGGAACTGGTTGTTGCCGATGCCAACCACTAACAAGTCGTAGTCCTTCCGCAGTTCCGGAAGATCAGCAAGACCACCAACCACCGGAATGCCACAAATTTCAGTACCCACGGCTTGTCCATCGTCTACAAAGGCACAATCGTATTGCAGCATTGCCTGTTCAGCCACCATGCGTCCAAAGCCACCAGCACCAACCAACAGCAGTTTTTCCTTAGACATTCGGGATGCCCTTCAGCTCATTCTGAACATACTCGGTGGTCAGAATCTTCTTAACGGTGCCTTCCACATCCAGCCGCTCAGTGTTGTGGCTGGTGTAGGACTCGTCTGCCATGGTATGTACCTCGCCCTTGACCACAAACTTATCGTAGTTCAGATCACGGTTATCCGCAGCGACACGGAAATAGTGCCCCATATCCTGGCTGCGCAGACGCTCCTCACGGGTCATCAGGGTCTCGAACAGCTTCTCGCCGTGACGAGTGCCGATGATGTTCGTACCGGTATCACCAAACAACTGCTGGACTGCCTTTGCCAAATCGCCGATGGTGGAAGCATCAGACTTCTGGATGAACAAATCACCGGGATTTGCATGTTGGAAAGCGAACAAGACCAGATTCACAGCCTCGTCCAGATTCATCAGAAAGCGGGTCATGTTGGGGTCGGTGATGGTGATGGGGCTGCCAGCCTTGATCTGGTCAATGAACAGAGGAATGACGGAACCACGGCTGCACATAACGTTGCCGTAACGGGTGCAGCAGATGGTGGTGCCGCCACGCTCAGCGGCCACACGGGCGTTGGCGTAGATGACGTGTTCCATCATAGCCTTGGAGATGCCCATGGCATTGATAGGATAGGCAGCCTTGTCAGTGGACAGGCAAACCACTCGCTTTACACCGGCATCAATGGCGGCGTGAAGCACATTGTCCGTGCCGATGATGTTGGTCTGAACAGCCTGCATGGGGAAGAACTCGCAGGAAGGAACCTGCTTCAGAGCGGCAGCATGGAAAATGTAATCAACACCGGGCATGGCATCCTTGATGGACTGGGGATTGCGGACATCGCCGATGTAGAACTTGACCTTCTTGGCAGTGTCAGGGTGCTTAGCCTGAAGCTCGTGGCGCATATCGTCCTGCTTCTTTTCGTCCCGGGAGAAGATGCGGATTTCATTCAAGTCAGAGTCCAAGAAGTGCTTCAAAACGGTAGAACCGAAAGAACCAGTACCACCAGTGATCATAAGGGTTGCGTTATCAAATGCAGACATTTTAAATTATTCTCCTTTGCTATTTAACCAAAACGGATATTATCAATTTGCGTTGTCAATTTGCAGTTACATCAGCTTCAATTGATTTCGCATAAACCATGCTATTAACAGACATTTCCATATTGTCTAAGAAGAATTCTTCTGTGTGGCACACTATTTCCTTACTCTTTATTTTTTCTATTGCACGTCTGAGGCTTTTATCATCCGAGCAATCGACAATTGGGCAATTTGTTTCTCTTTTCACCCTTTGTGCAAACAGTGATTCCGTCCCAATACAGAGAATTAGTGGTGTATGGACAGCCATACACGTTGCTGTCTTACTTGGCAGTGCTGTACGATAGATATTTTGCGCAAGTGGTATGATGTTAACATCCGCACAGGCATACAGGGCAGGTGCTTTATCAACGGGTTGCATCGGCCAAAAATTCACATTATTTAAATCGCTTGCTTTTTCAATAAGCTTCTGCTTGTATGCGCCGTCCCCAAAAATATGAAACAAAACATCTGGGTCTTCTGATTTACGCGCCGCCTCAATTACAACTTCAACATTCTGCATGACTCCTATATTTCCCGCATATACTACATTGAATTTGTTCTGGGGCAGCAGCTTCCGAATATCACTGTCCATGGACAAACTTCTTTCAAACGGTTTATCCTGATAGCTCCAATTATATACTACTTTAATTTTACTCCCATTAACTCCATTACTTTCCAGTTCAGTCTTTATATCCTCAGAAATTGTAATAATCTCTGCCGCTTTATCGTAGGCATACTTTTGCGTTCTTGAAAAAAATATATAAGGCAAACTATTCTTTTTGATTTTTCCGCTATACACCGCATTTTCCGGGAACATATCCTGAACATTAAAAACAGTGCGAACAGTTTTCATCCGTTTTTTTAAAACCCACATCTGAAAGCCCGCAACATTTGATGACTGTAAAAAAACTCTATCATAGTTCCTATTTTGTTTTATCCATTCATCGCATTTTTTCACATAACTTAAATCAGATAAGTATCGACTTACAAGATTGCCATGTGCTACAGCAGTCATAGGAATTTTTGTTGTTGTAACTCCTAGATTTTCAAGTTTAGGGTAGAGTCCCTCAATTTCTCCACCTGTATCTTTTTGGAGAATGTGAACCGTGTGTCCTCTCTTGTATAGAGCCTCTATCATCGCAGTAAGTAAGTGCTCTGATGGCGTTCTTCGATCCAAGCCTATACTAAGCCAAAATAAAATTCTCATGCTATTTCTCCATTATGATAGCACAGCTTTAAGCCATTCTGTCATCTTTTCCTTTTCGGCATCAATTAATTCCATATCCAATTTGACAGGTTTCTTTGTTATTTCACCTGCTCCAACTCTCTCGAGCAGACCCACCCGATTAGTCTTCACAAAGAGCATTGCAGAATGACCGTATGCAAGTGTTACCGCACAGGAATGCACTCTATCGGACAAGGTTAATTGAGAATTTGCATACAGATTAATATAGCCGTAAGGGATATCTGCACAGAAGGAGTTTTTATATGCGTAAATTTTGCTCCTAAAATGCGGGTGGAATCTCTGATCCGTTCTTATCAGCTTATACCGACCGATTTCGTTTTCACGTTTCGGTGCTGGCAGAAGACTTCGAACATAAATCAATGCATCTGTAAACCGATCTGTTTTTGCTGCAACCGTAGAAGGTGAATTAACGAAAATCCTTTGATTGTCAAATTCAAATTCATGGGTGTGTTTACGGCTAGAATCATCGACCCAGATTTCTGGCTCAATAATTTTATCAAAATTGGAAATCCAGTACAGCTGCCCAAAATCAATCTTGCAGGGAGCATAGTAATCCGGGGTAAAGAAGGAGAAGCAAATCCCATCATACGCATTGGTTGCGTATTTCCCAAACGCCTCATAGGTTTCATGTTCTCTAGACGAAAAAACAAACGGAGGACACTGCTTAAAGAATTCTTCAACTTCACATCTGGCAGTAGCATCAAGCTTCATAGTGCCAGCACTCAAAATCATATAACCAACGCCACGTTCTTTGAGTTCCAACAGGATATCTTTCCACAGCGGGAGGAAATACTTAGAAATCACAGGGCCGGCAAGCACAATATAATCCACATCGAGCTTTGCGATGTACTCAAGCTGATTCTTATGAGGATACAGCCGCTTTCCGTAACTTGTTGTGTAAGTTTGATAATCTGAAACGACTGTCACATTCTCTGCGCCCAGAATTTTCTTAAGCACATACTCCACACCCAAGCTAAAAAAGCCGTTTCCGATATTCGTGCACCAGAATCCAGTGCAATACGCCACCTTCATATCTTTGTACTCCTCATCAATGAAATATTATCAACCACAAAACAGCCCAGACTCATTTCAAAGAGTCTGAGCTGTCAATATCTTCAGCTCACAAAACACTTTGCTGAAATATATTCATACAAAACCCAATCGCATAAAATTAAACTGTCATTCGATCATTGTGATTCGTCTTTTCATGCCCAAGCGCTGTTGTCGCGCCCTCTGCGATGCCCTCCGTACTCTCCGGCATAAAGAGAATCTTAACCGTCGCAAATATGATTTTCAAATCCTCAATAATACTCGGGTGCGCTATGTACATCAAATCCATTTGCAATTTGTCGTACGGCGTAGTATTATACTTTCCATAAACCTGTGCATAACCTGTCAATCCTGCTTTGGCCTGCAGGCGCAATGCAAATTCCGGCAACTCCTTTT
>PPYF01621782.1_pt1 | contig 13576 bp, 9 predicted proteins | sample 1559871 | NCBI WGS metagenome assembly PPYF01 (sample SAMN08240021, study PRJNA423297) | Human gut metagenome, whole genome shotgun sequencing project. | reverse complement strand
AGCGCTTCCAAGCTTACAATCTGAAAGCAAAGATGATTTTACAGGTCCATGACGAACTAAATTTCAGCGTTCCAGAGGCAGAAAAAGAGCTTGTACAGAAAATCGTAATCGAAGAGATGGAGCAGGCATATCGCATGCACGTACCCCTGAAAGCCGATTGTGGGTGGGGAAACAACTGGTTGCAGGCACACTAAACAGCCCAATAACTTTATTTAACTTACAATCAGAAAGCAACAGAAGCAATCCTTTCCAAATACAGTTTGCTCATCAGAATATCCGGCAACCTCGCTGCCGGATATTTTTTATTCACCAATCTTGCCAAAAGGAAAGCATACCGAAACCCTCACTACTGACATATTGATAAAATTTAATCTGATATTTATATTTATGTCAATTTAATACGTACCTTTGCAGCGAAATCAATGACATATTGATAGAAAATAGAAAGTTAAACTAAAAAAGACATAAAACCATGAAAGCAAAAGTATCTTTAAAAACAGTGATTGTTTCAGCACTTCTCTTAGTTTGCGGATTAAATGCCTCAGCCGACAATAAGAGCAACCTCATTTACAATTCGGAAGAAGTAAACGGCATGAAGGTGGCAGAGACCGTATACAAGATGGACGGAAACACGCTTGCCAACTATATGAAGTACAATTATAAGTACGACGACCAGAACCGCATGACAGAAAGCGAAGCCCTGAAATGGAACAGCACCAAGAATACATGGGGCAAGGACATGTGCATCCGCTATGCATACCAAGGCAAGACGATGACTACCACATACTACAAATGGAACAACAAGAAAGGCGAATACATACTGGTTCCCGAGATGACAGTAATCATGGACAACCCTAACATGTAATTGACAAACTCTCTCTTAAAGTAAGAAATCTTATTCCTAACAACAATAACCGAAACCTTTTATAAAAGAGCCGGAATGATTCGCACATTCCGGCTCTTTTATTATATCTTGAAAAACAAATCCTTTCCGTCAGATACCAATAACCTTACACGATTAGTATCCTGGATTGTTTTCTATAATGGCACTGTTTGTATCAATCTCACTTTGGGGAAGCGGCCAAAGTTCATCCTTTCCTTTGATATACTTCATCGTGTTATACACACGGAGATTCAGTGCTTTCCCATCCCAAGAACTACCTTCTGAATATGCCGGATGCCAGTTGTCATCAAATGAAGGCTTGGCATTGGACATAAGCCCTTTTTGATTGGGAGCATAAATCTTACCTGTCATCACTGTAGAAGCCATACCCCAACGACGGAGATCAAACCAACGAAAACCTTCATTACAAAGTTCAACAGTACGTTCGTAACGTAATGCCTTTCGGAGTCCGCTCTGCGAAGTAACTACCACATCGGGCATTCCTACACGATTACGAATTATATTGATGTCCGTTCGTGCTAACTCCAGATTGCCATCAGCCATTTCAATATTGGCTTCTGCCTCTATTAGATAAACCTCTGCTAAACGCATCAAGCCGCAATTAAGATCACTGGTTTCATGGTTGGAGATTGCAGCTCTTTCCAACTCGGCTATATCCAAATATTTCCTCCAGAGATATCCAGCAGGACCTTTAGTGCCATTGGCACCGTATACGCCCTTGGTTCCCTGTGACTCCATGTTTGTCACGTCCTTGCCCGTGCTATAGTCGTGAATCTTTTTACTGGTAGTGGAAGTCTGGAATTCTAGATTGAATATGCGTGAACCAGGTCGCAAACAGAAAAGATCCAGACGAGGGTCCCGGTTTTGCCAAGGGTTCTGCCAGTCATACAGAGAAGATTCCGTAATCGATTTGCCATCCTTGCATTGAAACATATCAACAAATGTTTGTGTAGGACCAAAATAGGCGCATCCTCCCAGTGTACGTGGAGCCATGTAATATGCCTCCTTGGTTTTATTACTGGATATTACCGCATCATACTGCACGGACCAGAGCCACTCATTGCTTGCCTCACCGTCATAACCAAACAGAGCCGTCTGACCGGTTGGCTCTCCTGCCTCATGACTTTCTCCACAATACTGTGTATTGATGGATTCCAATTCAAAGCCTGCCTCCTTAGCCAAATTCAAGGCTTGTTTGGCCGAACTGGCAGCCAAGTCATACTTTTTCCAATTCAAGGCAATACGGGCACGTAACGCATACGCTGCTACCCGTCCGATGCGTGCACTGCCATAGCTTTCTGCTTTATGGCGGAGTGGAAGGTTAGCCAAACACTCGTCGCTAAGATCCGAAAGCAGATTCTCTACAATGGTCTCTCTCGGTGTACGTGGGGTCTGGCTGTCATTTATACCCGCTGTGTGGACCACATACGGCAAGTCTCCATAGTGCTGGCAAGCTTGATCATAACAGAATGCCCGTATGCACAGCAGCTCTGCCCGTATACTCTCTATATCCGTATCAGAGGCTGTGCCACGCAGATTATCCAGCGCATCGAGAAGCTGGTTGATACGTGCCACGGTCTTATACACGCAATTATAAAGCTTGTTTGCCACCGCGTTTTCAGCAGAAGCTCCGGAGGTGATTAATTCCGTATACATAGCCGTGTTGACACGTGTAGCACCAATATCGGTAATATTGTCTGTCACCTTCCACCAGGTGGTGGTGCTGGCACTATAAGCTGTCAGAGATGAGTAAACAGCGTTCAAACCGAAATTCGCCTCTTCCATACTCGAAGGATAAGAGGCAGAAGACGGTGAAGTGAGTGGTTCAAGGTCGAGTGAACAAGCACCGAGACTTAATAGAGACAGCGAAAGGAGTGCTGTATAAATATTGTTTCGTTTCATATCATTTTTTCTTTTTATGTCTTCTTGAATACAGACGGTTTCCCTATTCCGGCTAATCAGAATTTGATGTCAACGCCAAAAGTGAAGGCTTTCGTCTGGGGATAATTGTTTGCCGCACCCAGAGATACCCCATCTGTTGCTGATGCGTTATAGTTGACTTCGGGGTCATAGCCATCCCAAAAGTCAGTAAAAGTCAAGAGATTCTCAGCATTGGCATAAATGTAGGCAGACTTCAGTCCGATGGCTTTCATCCATTTGGAGGGCAGGTCGTAACCCAGCTGCAGGTTCTTCAGACGCAGGTAAGCGGCACTCTTCATCCAGAAGGATGATGTATAGGTGTTGTTACTGCTCTTATAAGAGAGGCGAGGCGTGGATGCATCATGATTCTGCTCCGTCCAATAGTCAAGGTGTTCCTTGCGGTAGGTTCCTCCCTGATAGCAAGGCATCACGTAGTAGGAATTGAGATAACCGTCGGCCTTGCCAACTCCTTGCAAGAAAGCCGAAAGATGAATTCCTTTGTATCCCACTCCTAAATTAAAGCTATAACTATAGCGTGGAACTGTACTTCCGATAATCGTCTTGTCATCTGTAGTAATTTTGTTGTCTCCGCTGACATTCCGGTATTTCAGGTCACCGGGATATACGGTTGTACCGAATTGGGGACAGTTGGCATTGATTTCGTCCGCTTCTTCTTGTGAATTGATGAAACCGTCGCATATCAATCCGTAAATGGAGTTAATGGAAGACCCCTCTTGGTTACGAATATCACCGCTTGTGCTGCTTGTGCCCCGCATGTCGGTGATGGTGTTTTTCACGTCGCTCAGCGTAAGGGCGGCATCCAGCAAAAAGTCCCTCGTCAGCTTCTTGCTGTAGCCTACGCTTAGCTCCCATCCCTGGTTTCTTACCTTGCCGGCATTCTGGAAGGGAGCACCCATACCAATGTGGTTGGGGATGTCCAGCTTCATCAGGATACCATCCGTTATCTTCCTATACCAGTCGGCAGTGATGTTGATACAGCCGAACAGTGAAAGATCTATGCCTAAGTCAGTCATGGTAGAAGTCTCCCATGTAAGGTCCCTATTGGAGAGCGAGGTAACAGCAGAGGTCGTGTAAAGATTACCTCCCATAGATATAGAGCCCGTAGAGAGTTGCTGAGTAGTGGGATAATAGGAACTTCCGATATTCTGGTTGCCCAGTTTGCCCCAAGAGGCACGTAATTTCAGATTATCCACTCTATCGCGTATAGATTCCATAAAGGGTTCCTCGCTGATGCGCCATGCTGCAGAGAATGAAGGGAACACGCCATATCGGTTACCCTCTGCAAATCTGGAAGAACCGTCGGTACGGATATTGGCCTCCACAAGGTAGCGTTCCTTGTAGTTGTAATTCAAGCGGCCAAAGAAGGAGTTGATGGCCCATTGGTACTCCCCTCCTCCATTGTTCATGTTCTCAATGTTACCGGCATCAATTTGGTCATATTGAGGGAAGTTGAATACTTGACGATAGGCAGAAAGAGTCTTTTCTGTATAGGTCTGACACTCCATACCTGCCATTACTTTGAAGTAGTGGTCATCCAGCTGTTTCTCATAGTTGGTCAGTGCCTGTGTGTTCCAGTAGAAGTAACGGTAGGCCGATTCTGTAAGCGAGTTGTAGGTTTCGCCGCTCTTGAAGCTGGTAGTACCTTCCGGGTCACCATACGTGGTGACAGAATTCTTATAGTTATGGTTATTCTTGGTGATATAACGTGGAGTGGCTTGAACTGACACATTCCATCCATCGAGAATCTTATAGGTCAGAGCCATCGCCATGGTAGCACGGATAACATTGTTTTTCACAATACCGCCTTCACGCAACAACAGCACGGGGTTATTGCCCATCAGACCATTTGCCCCATTATAAAGACCAGTAGTAAATTGATTGACAATGTTCGGGGTTCGGGTGTTCATATAATTGAAGGCATGTCCTTCGTAGGGAGAACTATTTTTATTGGCATTGCTTACTTGTATGTCAAACTTCATGTCCAGACGGTCGCTAAGCTTGATGTCCATATTGTTGCGTACAGAGATTTTACGGTAAGAGGAATTGACCACTATACCCGTCTGGTCCAGATACCCTATAGAAGTAAGTGTCTTGATACGTTCTGATGAAGAAGTCAGAGTAAGCGTATGCCCATGGTTGAATCCGTTTTCTGTAAGAATCAAGTCCTGCCAGTCTGTATTAGGATAGATGTCCGGGTCAGTAGCCATGCCAGCCACATATTCCCTTATATATTCATCACTATAGGGCAGGTCGGATCCGTCGTTACCTGCTGCCACATTTTCCAATTGCATATATTCCAATGCATCCACTTTTTGAGGAAGCATCGTTGCGCCTTGGAATCCAAAATATCCTTTATAGGATATGCTGAACTTGTCTTGACTGCCACCCCGTTTGGTAGTCACCAGAATGACACCATTGGCAGCACGTGAGCCATAGATGGATGCAGATGCAGCATCTTTCAAGACGGACACTGACTCGATGATGTTAGGATCCACTTCATCTATGGTTCCTTCTACGCCATCGACCAACACCAACGGGGCGGCACTATCACCACCGAAGGTTCCGATACCACGTATACGTATATGACCGCCATTGCCGCCTGGCTCACCGCTCTGTGTAGTGACAGTTACACCTGCAGCCATGCCTTGCAGAGCCGAAGATACGTTTGATACTCGACGGCTTGCAAGCTTCTCGCTGTTAAGCGAAGAAACCGAGCCTGACAGATTAACCTTCTTGTTAGTGCTATAACCTACCACTACCACGTCGTTAAGCAATTGTGAGTCTTCATCCAGTACCACATGAATGAAGTTCTCCCCTGCAGTCTTCAGCTTGAGGGTACGGAAGCCGATGTAGGATACGATGAGTTCCGCGTCTTCGATGGTTTCAAAATTGAAGTTGCCGTCCACATCGGTAATGGTTTTCTCGGGAGAATGGGTCACTTGAATTGTAGCACCGGGAAGTGGATTATTGAACCGGTCCACCACTTTACCTTTGACGGGTTTCAGTGAAGCTGCGACTACATTCAACGAAACAAGCAGCCCACAGACACACACAAAGGATTTAATCATTCTTGTTTTCATTAGTTTCTATGATGATTTTAATTTCGGCTGCAAAAGAATGGATGCTGTATTACAGACTTGTGTCACTTCTGTGATTTTGATATGACACCGGATGAGAGCCCGACATATGTAACTTGAACGTAACCCTATAGAAACGACGAAGTAATTTCACTCACCTATTTTTGCTCTCAATTCAAACAACAAATAATTGAAAGAGAAAAGCAATGAACAAAAAGAACATTTTTTACGCCGCATTGCTGCTTATGGCAATAGGGGCAGAAGCTAAAGAGATTAAAGGCAAAGTCATGGCCGACGGCAAGGGGCTGGCCAAAGTTGTAGTAACCGATGGCACCGCATTCGCTCTTACCAGTGAAGACGGAAGCTATATGATTGATGCTGATGAGAAGGCCCACTTTATCTATGTAGTGACACCTTCAGGCTATATGGCTCCTTGCAACGGGGGTACTCCCGTCTTCTATAAGACTCTGAACGAGAACAGCCACGATTTCCAGCTCCATCGCTGGGGAACAGTAGGAGGCAAATACGCCATGATGGCAGCAGCCGATACACAACCGCGCGGAGAGAACGCATTCCATCGGCTTGAAACGGAAGCTTTCCCCGACCTCAAGCAAGTGGGCTTTGAATATATGAGCCAGAATATTCCTGCTTTCGCCATCTTCTTGGGCGACATCTTATGGGATAACCTGGAAATGTTTCCCCACATCAAGCAAGAGATAGCAAAGATCCAAATTCCCATCTATCCGGTTATCGGCAACCACGACCACGACAAGGAGGTGAGCGACGATGATACCAGTGCACATCTTTATCGGCATTTCTTTGGACCCACTTACTATGCGTTCAATGCTGGAAAAGACTATTATATCGTTTTGGACAATATCCTTTATAAAGGAAACAAGAAGTATGAAGTGGGGCTCAATGATCAGCAGCTCAATTGGGTGAAGAGCTATCTGCAGTACGTCCCCAAAGGGGCTCATCTGTTTGTTTGCATGCATGCTCCGGCATACTTCTATAACGAGAACTACAAGTTGGGACGCGTAGCCGAGTTACTCGACCTTTTCGAGGGTTATAAGGTAGATATTCTCAGTGGTCACACTCATGTACAATGCAACACACAAATCAGAAACAACATTCGTGAGTACAATATCGCCTCCATCGGAGGCGCATGGTGGTTATGGGACGGCATCTATAGCAAAGACGGTACCCCTATTGGCTACCAAGTATTCGAATCCGGCAAGAACGGAATTGCAAATTATTTCAAGTCATTAGGACATGACCGTGACTATCAGTTCCGTTACTATCCCGTGGGTACAGTACCCGGCCATGAAGACGAACTCTGCGTCAAGGTATGGAATTGGGATAACCGCTGGAAAGTGGAATACTACGAAGACGGGAAGTTGAAAGGCGAAATGAAGCAGTATAAAGGCATGGATCCTGATTATGATTTCTTCCTGCAGCGCAAAGCTGTCACAGAGGGAAAGGATATGAAGGAACGTGGTCGCCAAGCTAACAAGAATGCTTATTTCTTTTTCTCTACAAAACCGAGCGATAAAGCAAAGAAAATAAAAATCGTGGTGACTGACGCCAACGGGAAAAGCTACGAGCAGTCTTTGGAACATTAAGTAAACAGACAGATAGTAATCGGTACCTGATTATGAGCCATTCCCTGCTCCTCGTTATTCAGCTATCGGTTATTATTCGTACCTTTACCCGAAAAAGGAATGCCACATGATACCCAAGCCCCTCATTACCTACATCGAGACAGCAATCATCCCCCGTTACAAGGAGTTTGACAAGGCACACAACCTCTCACACGTCCGCACCGTCATCGAAGAAAGCCTTGCCCTCGCCCGGCAATATCCCGAAGCGGACGAACGCCTGGCATACGTCATTGCCGCCTACCATGACACGGGACTGTGCCGCGACCGCGCCACCCACCACCTTGTCTCCGGCGAGATACTGATGGCGGACTCTACCCTGCGGCAATGGTTCTCCGACACGGAAATCCTCCTCATGAAAGAAGCCGTAGAAGACCACCGCGCCTCTACAGACCACGAACCTCGTAGCATCTACGGCAAGATTGTTGCCGAAGCGGACCGTATCATCGACCCGGACATCACCCTGCGCCGCACCGTGCAGTACGGATTGAAACAGAATCCTGCCGCCGACAAGGAGTGGCACTACCAGCGGTTCCATCAGCATCTCATGGCAAAATATGCACCCGGCGGTTATCTGAAGCTCTGGTTTCCCGAGGGCAAGAATGCGGAACAGCTGAAGAAGCTCCAAGCCATTATCGCAGACGAAGGACAGCTGCGGCAAGTTTTCAACCGAATATTCGAGGAGGAAAAGTAATAGCGGTATCAATGAAGCATATGCCCCATTTCATTTCCGACTATGGAAACGGTTTGTTTCCTATAATGGAACAGAGTGTTCTCTATAAGGAAACAAAGTGTTTCCTATAACGGAACAAATCGTTTTATCCCGTCGAAACAAGTCGTTTCATACAAGAGAAACAATCTGTTCCGACGGGGTGTAACAAAGTGTTCAGTACTGTGAACTAATACAATAGCTCTATTTAGAAGGTCTCACAAGATAAGTATCCGCCTCCATAAGTATAAAGACTTATGGGCGTGCCAACATGAGGAAATCATAAAACTCACAGATGGACTGGCCTTCGGTTTCTGATTCGAAGACAAAGAAGAGCGGCTGCTTTCCCTTATGCAGCTTTGCCGGAATAGAGAGCGGAGCATAGAACTCCCTGCAAGTGCTGCCAGCCTTCACATCCACAAGTCCTATCTCTACACCGCCTTTTGTTGTCCAAGGGCTACCCAGCATGATGCGGATGCGTCCGTCGGTATCTTCAGCCTTCAACCTTAACTGCATCTGCAAAGACTTATCTCGCGGAACGGCATTCATATTCAAGTATTTATATCCTACAATCGACCCACTTGTATTATTCACCACCGGAGCGAACGGGATTTTGTGGTTGTTATCGCCGGCATAGGGATTATTATCCCGGTACACAGGCCGGATGTAAGACCCCGTGTAGACATAATGGGGATAGACCTCTTTGATACCTCCGGGATTGGTGTGCCAACAAGCCAACCCGGCCGAGATGCGCTGCATAGGATTGAGCCCTTCAAGAAGGAAACCCTCAGAGTTGAATTCCCCGCGCGAAATCACGACTTTCCCACCTTTTCCTTTTTCCACCTTTACATCAATGGCCGACACCATAGCCTGGCGTGCATAGCAATCAGTACCTATCTGGCGATGATAGAACACGTACCATTGCCCTCCTATCTTGCAGATACTGCCATGCGTATTTCCACCGGGCATGGCCGAAGCTATCACATTGCCTTTTTCATCATACTCGCGCGCACGGGCATCGATGATTGTTCCGCCATAGGTCCAGGGACCCAGAGGATGCTCGCTATAAGCGTATGCCAGCGTATAGTTGCTGGCGTTCGGCAAGCCATCTTCACCCTCAGCGGTAGTACGGCTATAGATAAACACATACTTATCCTCAATCTTGCGGATGGAGGATGCCTCAAAGAAGCGGAATATACCTTCCTGCCGATAGCCTGAAATCATGTTCTCCACCACTTCGGTACCCGGCTTTACCGTGCACATGGTAGCAGGGTCCAACTCCGCGCCATGCGAAATGCCAAATCCCCAATAACCATACACACGTCCATCATCATCGACAAACACTGCGGGGTCGAATCCCAAACAACCGAAAGTCTCGCGAGGACGCTCCTTATGCCAGTTGCATACCGTAAACGGGCCATCGGGACGGTCGCTTTTGGCAATCATGGAATTGCGTCCACCACCTTGATTATTCGGAAAGAGGTAGTAAGTTTTCTTACCATCGGCATCGGTAGTTACTGTCACGTCAGGGGCAAAAAGCACGTCGTCGGTTCCATCAGCATTCAGTTTATACAGCTCGGGCGACTCATTGACTTTAAATATCACGCCGTCATATCTCCAACGGGTCAGGTCCTCTATGGGTGCTGACCACACCACTTGGTCACGTCCGCAATACATCCACTTGAGATTGTCGTGCGAACCATAAATATAGACACGGTACTTGCCGGGACAGTCAGGATCCTCAAACACATAGGGCTCACCATCAGGAATAAATTCCCAAAGCGGCAGATAAGGATTCTGTGCAGATAATGTAAAAGACAAGCTGATGAGACATGATAAAATCATCAGAATTTTTCTTACTTTGTTTTTCATAATCGCATTGATTTATAGAATGATACTTAAATTTATAATTGCGACAAAACTATCAATTTATCATTTTACTCTCGTGCTTTTAATGCAAATTAACATACCCACTTTCCCCGGTAAGTACTATCTTTGCTTAAAAAAGTGAAGATAGGCTGCACCTCAGCATAAAAAATGAACGCGTTCATTTCATTCTGCCTTCGGTTTGCACTATCTTTGCATCCAATTAACTGAACAATAACTAAAAAACAAGATAACACTATGGCATTAAAAGCTGGTATCGTGGGCCTTCCCAACGTAGGAAAATCCACTCTTTTCAACTGCTTGAGCAGCGCAAAGGCACAAGCGGCAAACTTCCCGTTCTGTACAATCGACGCCCAAATGGGACAAGTGTCCGTACCCGACGAACGACTGACGAAGCTCGCCGAGCTGGTTCACCCGGGGCGTATCGTACCTGCCGTGTGCGACATCGTCGACATTGCCGGACTGGTGAAGGGCGCCAGCAAAGGTGAAGGACTCGGCAACCAGTTCTTGGGCAACATCCGCGAGTGCGACGCCATCATTCACGTGCTGCGCTGCTTCGACAACGGCAACATCGTCCACGTGGACGGTTCGGTGAACCCCGTGCGCGACAAGGAAATCATCGACACAGAGCTGCAACTGAAGGACCTCGAAACCGTGGAAAACCGCATCAAGCGCGTAGAGAAAATAGCCAAGGTGGGTGGCGACAAGGCTGCAAAGATAGAGTACGAACTCCTGCTCCGCTACAAGGATGCCCTGGAACAAGGACAAAGCGCCCGCACCGTCATCCCGCAGAACGACGACGAGGAACAATGCGCCAAGCAGATGTTCCTGCTTACTACCAAACCTGTGCTCTACGTCTGCAACGTGGATGACGTCAGTGCCGCCGGCGGCAACCAGTACGTAGAGCAGGTGCGCGAAGCCATCAAGGGCGAGGATGCCGAACTTATCATCATCTCCGCCCAGACCGAGGCCGATATTGCCGAACTGGAGACATACGAGGAAAAACAGATGTTCCTCGAAGACCTGGGACTGAAAGAGAGCGGTTGCAACCGTTTGATTAAAGCTATCTACAGCCTGCTGAACCTCGAAACCTTCATCACTGATCCGGGCAGAGGTCATCAAGTATGAGGATTATATCAAGTATGGCAGCGAAGCAGCCGTGCGCGAAGCCGGAAAGTTGGGTGTGGAAGGCAAGGAGTATGTGGTGCAGGATGGGGACATCATGCACTTCAGGTTCAATGTGTAATGATATTCATTCCAGATGGCAATGTACAAAGAAAGTACATTGCCATTTTCTAATAAACTCCATACAATAACAATACTGTGAAACAGATTATCTTCCTTTTATTCTTATTGTCCTGTACTGCCGTTTATGCACAACAGCAAGACTCGGTAACCATTCACGGACGGGTGACTGATTACAACGGACAGCCGATAGACAGTGCCAGCGTCTGGTGGCAAAACCCGCAGTTCAATGACATCATAGAAGCCATAACCGACAAAGACGGGCATTACACGGCCCGTATACCCAAAGGGAAATATCAAAGTGCAGCCTCTATTTATCTGCCCTCCTATGCGCACATTGCCATGAAAAGCGGGCTGCCCGAGACTGAACACCGCCTGGAGTTCTGGGCCTGGGATTTCATCGCCGACCGCGACACTACACTCGACATACGTTATCATCGTATGGAAGCTTATGGCCTGCGTGCTTTCTGCATCCCCGGAGCCATGCCTACTTATCAGATATACGTCCGTCCCATGAGCTTGACACGTACCTACCAATGGATGAAAGAAACAAAGCCCGAGTCATTGGTACACGGTGAAAACCTGAGTGACATTGAGCAACAAGAACAAAACAAAGAAGCCAGAGAATGCCAGATGGCTCCCCGCCCCGGGCAACTGAAAGTCACCGTCTGGATAGACGGCGAGAAAGTCCCCGTGCTGATGAAGCAGGAAATAAAAGAATATTTCGACAGCAACGAATATGGCAACGCCTATCTATTGACAGTAGACATGCCCAAGCATCCCAAAAAAGACCTTCCCTACCGTATCTTCAAAGTAGAGCTGGAAGACATGGAAAACGGTGACCGGGGCGAAGGGCTTTACTATATGGAAAAGGAAAACTACGTTCAATAAACCATACACAACAAATGGCAAACAGTAATCTGAAATACCTCATAGCAGGTACCGGCGGCGTAGGCGGAAGCATCGCCGCCTTTCTTTCATTATCCGGCAAAGACGTCACTTGCATTGCACGTGGCGAACACCTTGCCGCCATACGCGGGAACGGTCTGCAACTGCACTCCGATTTGAAAGGTGAACATTGTCTGAAAGTGGCGGCATTTACCGCAGAAGAATTCCAAGGCAAAGCGGATGTTATCTTCGTCTGCGTCAAAGGTTATTCCGTAGACTCCATTACGGAACTCATCAAACGTGCCTCACACGAGCGTACAGTGGTAATCCCCATCCTGAATGTTTACGGAACCGGTCCCCGTATCCAGCGGTTGGTCCCCGGCGTCACGGTGCTCGACGGCTGCGGGACACATTCGTCAAGTGGTCCTTCATTTCTGCTATGGCCGTCACCGGAGCCTATTACGACGTACCTATGGGCGAAGTCCAGAAACCGGGCAAAGTGCGCGACACCTTTATCGGACTGTCACAAGAGAGTGCAGCTTTGGGCAGGAAGTTGGGTATAGAATTCAAGGAAGACATCGTGCAGTATAACCTCAAAGTAATAGACAAACTCGCCCCCGAAAGTACCGCCTCCATGCAGAAAGATATGGCCAAAGGACATCAGAGCGAAGTACAAGGCTTGTTGTTCGACATGATTACGGCTGCAGAGGAACAAGGGATTGAGGTGCCGACGTATAGGATGGTGGCGGAGAAATTCAAATAAACTGCCACGATGAACTGCCAAACGAGATAATTTCATACCTTTGTCCCGAACAACCCCGTAATTCAGTAATTTAATTCTTCATAAATATGCTATCACTACTCACCATCAACTGGAACCCCGACCCCGAACTATTCAACTTCTTCGGCATATCCATCCGCTACTACGGTTTATTATGGATTATCGGCCTCGCCTTTGCCTACCTTATCGTGCAACACCAGTACCACGACCGCAAAATAGACGAAAAGAAATTCGAACCTCTTTTCTTCTATTGCTTCTTCGGCATACTGATAGGCGCACGACTGGGCCACTGCATATTTTACGACTGGGCCTACTACCAGGACCACTTCGTTGAAATGATTCTCCCCATCAAGCAGACCGCCGCAGGATGGAAAATGACGGGTTACACCGGCCTTGCCAGCCACGGCGGCACGCTGGGCCTGATTATCGCCCTCTGGATGTACTGCCGCAAGACGAAGATGCACTACATGGACGTGCTCGACATGA
>PPYF01017202.1_pt1 | contig 13580 bp, 12 predicted proteins | sample 1559871 | NCBI WGS metagenome assembly PPYF01 (sample SAMN08240021, study PRJNA423297) | Human gut metagenome, whole genome shotgun sequencing project. | reverse complement strand
TTCAAAGTACCAACTTGCGTCTTAGTGACGCAACGTTTTATATCTTACTCGCTTGTTGACTTCTTGTCAACAAGTTTTTGATATTTTCTTTTTCGTGTCTCCGGCGAATTCCTTCTTCGCCGCGACAACAAATATTAGTATACTCGTTATTTTTGAAAGGTCAAATCAGCCTTTTCATTCGCTTTACATTCTGAACACCCGGTAGAGTTGTGATAAGGCGGGGCCTGGTCTCGTTCTGGAATATCAAGACTAGTAGTCATTTTCACTTTATTTCTGCTTTCTTTGTTCGGAAAAGATGGATTTTTAACTGATATTTTTTCTAAAAGTTTTTTGCTTTTTTCTTTTTAAATTACAAAAGCGCTTTCTTGCTCGTTTGCTCCTCGACAATCTCAATCGCCAATTGGCAGCGGTCATAAACATCCCGCGCACTTAGCTGCAGGCCTTCAGCCAGCCACTCGTACAGGATTGCGTAGATGATGTGGGCAGCATTGTTCAAGGTCTTAATCGAATAATCCCCGCTTAAGGAATGAGCATCAACATAGCAAACTGTCTTCTTTCGCAGCAGCCACTCGACTTTCTGCGGAAAACGGGCCGCAAACTCCTTGCCCTTGATTTTCCCCTTCTCCGCATCAATCAAGGCCAGCAGGTTCAAAATGAAACAGCGGTCTCTTTCCATATAAGTCAATAGCCTCTTAAGGCCATTGCCATAATCACTGGTGGCAAAGTACAAGTGCTGGTCTAGCTTCTTTAATAGTAATTCCGCACTGAGCTGCCGCATGCTGCCATAGTGGGCGTAAAAGGTTGGCCGTGAGCAGGCAGCTAGCTTGCAGAACTTCTTGACGTTGATCTCACTGCCCCTCTCGCTGTCCAAGACCTGGGCCAGGATCTGATTAGCTTCCAAAAGTTTGATACTGGTAATCATTTTTACTACCTCCGTTCGTGACACATTATCTGTGCCAGGAACTTTTTTTGCAGCCGGCAGCGGTAAAAGCCTGGTCTGGCGCGATTTCGACTTTATTACGATTTATTCATAATGAAAAAACGGCAGCGCAGCAGCCCCCAGCCCCCTTTTCTTTCCGAAAACAAAAGCCAGCCCTGACTCTTCCTTGTCAGTGCTGGCTTTCTAGTGCTGTGTTGTTGCGTTTTATCTTCCGCTTTCGCCTCATTCGCTGTTTTCTACTCACTTTTCAACTATTATCTTATCATAAAATTTATACAAATCTTAGCCAACTATTATATTAATTTTGCTAAGATTTTTTCTTTTAAGAAAGTCCCCTCAGCCTTTGCTTCTCTAGCCCTCCTTCCCTTTTGATTCACTTTGAACATTATTTCCCACCTGTTATTTTCCCGAAAAAAAGACCCACCCGCCTTGGGTGAGTCAAAATCTTTAAGCTTGTGGTTCTCTCCATTCGCCGCCTTGAGCCAGCTGCTGCTTGCCAAGTTCATTAATGATCACGGAGATGTGTTCCTTTGGTGCGCCAGTGTCTTCTGAGATCACCCGGGTCACGTCCTTCATCATCTTTTCCAGTTGTTCTGGCGTCCGGCCAGCCAAGAGTTCAATGTGTACAAATGGCATTGTTTTGCTCCTTTTTTTAAAAACACGTAACTTTTCCTACATTATACCTGCTTTTTTAGAAAAAAGTATCTGCCAAAGCTACTTTGCCAAAAGTTCTTTGATTGCCTGGTCCAGCGGAGTCAAGCCCCCCAGAACTTCTTCCAGGTCGCTGCTCTCTTCCGTCAATGAACCATCATCAATTGGCTGTTGGAAGGCAGCGTACATTGCCGCCGTATCATGATCCAAGCCCAGGCCTTCCAAGGCCTTCACGTATTCGTCCTGGCTGACCTGCTTGGCTGCTGCTTCTTCACCAGTTGCCACGTTCAAGGCCGCTGCTAGGTCCTGGTAGCTCCGCTTCGGGCCGGCAAATTCGTAAACTTCCTTTGGATCATCACTGGTCAAAACCTTAACCGCTGCCGCGGCATATTCACTTTCCGATGCCCAGCCGGCAAAGTTGTTAGCCCAGTAAAGCCGGTTTGCCGGACCTGGAGCCAGGAAAGTCATTTCGTTTTCTAGGTACCAGTTGTTGCGCAGGAAGGAGTGCTTGAGGCCGCTCTCCTTAAGCAGCTTTTCCGTCAGCTTGTGGTCAGCTGCCAGCCAGTTGTCGCTTTCACTGGCCTTCGGGAAACTGGTGTAAGCCACGTAGCCAACGCCGGCATTCTTAGCAGCTTCAACCACATTCTTGTGCTGGTCAGCTCTAGTTACTGCCCCGCCTGGCTGAGAGGAAATAAAGAGCAACTTGTCCACGCCAGCCAGGGCCTTTTCTACAGCTGCTTCATCGCCGTAGTCTGCCTGGCGGATTTCAATTCCAGCTGGCAAAAGCTGCTTCCCCTTTTCTTCGTTGCGGACGATCGCCACTACATTTTCTGCCCCAACTGCATCAACCAAATTCTTGACCGCGGTCTGGCCGAAGCTGCCAGTAGCCGCTGAAATAGCGTACTTCATAATTGCCTCCGTTAGTTTCTATTTCGTTTACTTGTTATTTTTAAATCTACAGTAATTCTAGCACGTGTATTTTTAAAGTCAACATCTATTTCCATAAAAAAACGCCAGCTTTCGCTGACGTAATTAGGCAAGCTGCCCCTCTTCTTTTATCTGGTCGACAATTTCCCGCAGGCTGATCTCCCGCATCTTGGCAAAAGCCGCCTCTTCCACTTCCGCGTAGGCCTTGGCCAGCGGCCCTTGAATGTTGCCGCCAACCGGACACTTTTGCTCCGTGTCTTCATCGACGTGCAGCAAGTGGTGGTCCATACCGACTGCCGCGAAGATATCGTAGAGGCTGATCTCTTCCGGCTTCTTGGCCAGTTCCGGCTCAGCGCTCCCCTGCTTGGTCTTCAAAAGCCCTGCCTTGCGCAGGTCCATCATCAGACTACGCACCATGCTGGGATTGGTCACGATGCTACGCGCGATCGCCCGGCTGGACAGGTCATCATCGGGAAAAATCTCGATGTAGACCAGCAGGTGGACCGCGTCACTCAATTTATGGGAAAATTTCATTTTTTACCAGCTCCTTTTTAAAAAAGCCTGTTTCCTTAATCTTAACAGCTTTTCCGGCAATTTGCCACTTCCGCTGTGTTCCACGTGAAACTACCGCTGGCATTTCTCCCGTAAAAACTTGATCAAGTCCGGGCTGCAGTTTTTCTTCAGAAGCAGCATGCCCTGGTCCGGAGCCGGCATCATGATGATTTCCTCGTCAGTTTCAACATAGCGGGTGATCTGGTCATAGCGGTATTCCCTGTCCCCCCGGTTGGTCAAAACCAGGAAGTGGTCCGGGTAGAATTCGTAGCGCACGTAGTCATCCTTGATGGCTGGCATGCCCGCGTAAATCTTCTTCAGCCGCCGCTTGTAGAGGTAGACGAGTGCCGCCGGGTAAAAAGCAATCACCAGGGCAAACATGACCGTGAAGTCATACTGCTTCAAGGCGAAAGCCACCGCTCCGGTCGCGATCCAGATTGCTTCCGCGATCATAATGATCCGCCGCCGGCTCTTTTCCGTCACCTTCATGGCCATCCTGGTGTACTCGTTCAAGTCCATGTGAATCTCGCTGATATATAAGGCTTGTGCCATCTGCCTCACAACCTTTCTATTAAAAATTATAAGCTATTCTTCCCTGCCCGTAAAAAAAGACGCGCCATCGCGCGTCTAATAATACTAATACTTGTTTTCCTTGCTCTGTTCATAAGTTTCGGCAATTGCCAAATTGTAGTATGGCATCAGCCAGATACCCAAAATTTCCAGGGTAAAGGCGGTCAAAATGTACCAGCCCAAGAAGGATAAATTAAGGCAAAGCAGCTTCCAGACCCGGCCCTTGGTCAGCTTCCAGCCAGCACCGATTTCTGCCCAGACTGACCGCTTCTGCCCGGTCCGCACGTCATCGTCGATCACATAAACGACATAGGTCAGCCGCAGCTCAATCCAGACCAGCAAAACGACCAGCAAGATCAAAAGAATGATGCTTACCGCTACCGGTACTTGCGGAATGGCTGACCCAACGATCACCGCGACAATCGCCAGCGTCACGGAAACGATAATTAAGGCTTCGATAACCCCGTAGACTGCCAGCCGGGCCAGGTGCTGCCCGCTCAGGCCGCACCAGGCATTTGGCTCTTCCCCGCCCTTTTGGATCTTATTCCGCCAGCGATCAAAGAAGATGTAGCCGTTAGCCGTCAAAAGCACGGCCGCGATTTCCAAGAGAAAGAAGATGATATTAACTCCAACCCCCGACTTGGAATCAGTGACCTGGTCAACGACATTCGGTATGATATTTGCCACAACCAGAAGCAGGCCCATCGGCATGTAGACCTTCTTCGGGATCTGCTTCAGGTTTTCCCGGGCCAGGGCCCGGATTTCCTTCGCTTTCATTGTTCTCTCCTCTGTAAAAAAGCTTTTATTATTTTTATCATTATTATAGCACTGATTGTTTCACATGTAACATAATTCTTTTACTATCTTCCCCGCTGCTCTCTTGTGTTATGATGGTAAAAAATCTTTCCACAGTGAGGTCAAATCCATGGAACTTTCCCCATTGAGCCCGCCCCGGCTCGTCAGCAACCAGCAAGAAAACATCTGGCAAACCCTGCGCCGGCAGCTGCTGACCTGCCATTCCTTTACCTGGGCCGTGGCCTTCATCACCGCCGACATGCTGCCCCCTTTCAAACTGGTCATGGAAGACCTGCAAGCCAGCGGGGTCCGCGGGACCATCATCACCGGGACCTACCTGGCCTTCAACCAGCCCCGGGTTTTCGCCGAGCTCTTAAAAATTTCCAATCTTACCGTCCGGATCGTGGACGGTCCCTTCCATGCCAAGGGCTATCTTTTTGACCATGGGGACTGGCAGACCGCCGTCATCGGCAGCGCCAACTTCACCCGGTCCGCCCTCCTGGCCAACCAGGAATGGTGCCTCGAGGTCGATTCCCAAACCGATTCGGCCTTGCCCCGGCAACTAGCCGCGGCTTTAGCGGACTTGACGGGCAAAAGCCAGCCCCTGACTTACACCTGGCTGGCTGACTATGAAAAAAGCTGGCAGCCGCCAGCCAAGCCTGTGTTACACGTGAAACAAGAAAAGATCGTTCCCAACCAGATGCAGGCAGCCGCCCTGGAAAATCTCCAAGCCTTAGTCAAAAGCGGCGCCCGCCGGGCCCTTGTCGTTTCTGCTACCGGGACGGGAAAAACCTACCTGGCGGCTTTGGCGGTCAAAGACTTTGTCCCCCGCCGCTTCCTCTACCTGGTCCACCGGGAAGAGATCGCCCGCAAGGCCCTTGAGACCTTCAAAAAGGTCATCGGCGGCAAGGACAGCGACTTCGCCCTTTTAACCGGGACCAGCCACCAGCAGGCCCGCTACACCTTCGCGACCATCCAGACCGTTTCCCAGGACCAGTTCCTGGCCAGCCAGGCAGCTGATTTTTATGACTACATCTTGATTGACGAAGCCCACCGGTCCGCCGCGCCCAGCTATCAAAAAGTCCTCAGCCACTTCAGCCCGGCCTTTTGCCTGGGTCTGACAGCTACGCCGGAGCGGATGGACCAGCAGGATATTTTTGCCCTCTTTGACTACAATTTAGCCTACGAGATCCGCCTGGCCGATGCCCTGGAAAGCAAAATGCTCACGCCCTTCCACTATATCGGTATCCGCGACTATGAAATTGACGGCCAGACTTCTGATGACTTCAGCGACCTCCGCTGGCTGGGCGCGAAAAAGCGGGTCAGCTACCTCCTTAAAGAACTGGATTATTACGGCTGCAGCGGTCCCCGCCCCTGCGGCCTGGTCTTCTGCAGCCGGCAGGAAGAAGCCCGGCAATTGGCGGAAGCTTTTACTCAACAGGGCCAGCCGGCCCAGGCCTTGACCAACCAGGATTCCCCAGCTGTCCGCCGGCAGGCGGTCAAGGATCTGGAAAGCGGCCGCCTCCACTACCTGGTGACGGTCGACCTTTTCAACGAAGGCGTGGACATTCCCGCCCTCAACCAGATCGTCATGCTCCGGGCCACCCAGTCAGCCACGGTCTTTATCCAGCAGCTGGGCCGGGGCCTGCGCCTCTACCCGGGCCAGGACTTCGTCACCGTCCTGGACTTCATCGGCAACTACCAGAACAACTACCTGATCCCCCTGGCCTTAGCCGGGAAAAAGCTCTCCCGCGACCAGCTGAAGTACCAGCTGCAAACCGTCAGCTTTGCCGGCCTGTCCACCATCAACTTCAGCCGGATCGCCAGCCAGGAGATCCTGGCCTCCCTGGACAAGGTCAAGCTGGACTCGCTCAAGCAGCTGCGGGAAGCCTACGCGGACCTGGCCCAGCAGCTGGGCCGGGCGCCCCTTTTGCTGGATTTCGCCAAAAAAGGCCAGGTCTCACCCCGCCTCTGGCTGGACAACAAGTCCCTGCCCCACTACGGAGCCTTCCTGGAAAAAATGGGCCAGCCCTGCCAGCTGTCCTCTTACGAAAGCCAGGTCCTCTCCTTCGTTACTAAGGAACTGGCCCCAGGCCAGCGGCCACATGAACTTTTGCTTTTGCAGGCTCTTTTGCCAAAAGGCCAAATCAGTCAGACAGACTTCCAAGCTCTGTTAAAAAATTACGGGGCCTACGACTCACCCGCCTTGGAAAAATCTCTGGAAGCCATCCTCTCCTTGGACTTCTATGATGTCAAAAGCGGATCAACTACCCAGAAGGCCAAGTACGGCGGCGAGCCTGTCGCCTGCTTAAAGGACGGCTGCTGGTCCTTAAATCCTCAGATCGTCCAAGCTAGTCCCGACTTCCTCCGCCTGTTTAAAGACGCGGTCGAAACTGGCCTCTTCCTCGCCAAAGAGAAAGACCCGACTCAAGACTTCACCCTCTACGCGGCTTACGACCGCAAGGAGGTCTGCCGCCTGCTCAACTGGCCACTAGACGTCAGCCGGCCCATGTATGGCTACCGGCTGAGTGGCAATGTCTGCCCGGTTTTTATCACTTATCAAAAAACTGACCAGGAGCAAAGAAATGCCCGCTATGACAACCAGGCACGCGGCCAGCGCCTGGCCTGGTATACCAGAACTCCCCGCCACCTGTCTTCCCCGGAAGTCCAGCAGCTTTTGCGGGGGACGGAATCTGGCCAGCAAGTCACCCGGATTCCGGTCTTCGTCAAGCGGGCGGATGCCTACGGCCCAAAGTTTTACTACCTGGGCTCAGCGAAAATCGACCCTGCCACGGTCCGCGAGGTAAATCTCAAGGGCAAGAGCGCGGTCGGCCTGGATTTGGTTCTGCCTGATCCCCTGCCAGCCAAAATCGCCGACCAGCTTTTCAGCAATTAAAAAAGGCTTCCCAGCTGGGAAGCCTTTTAGTGTGCCCGCTTCATGACGCGGACGGTAATATCTTTCAAGGCAAAGTAGAGGATCGGCGTGCAGACAGCGGTTGAACAGGAGTTGATCACCGTGGCCAGCAGGCTCAGGAAGGCCGCGACCAGGGCTGGCTGCAATGCCGTCCCGGCCATCAAGGCAGCCACGACCATCGTCGCGTAAGAGGTAAAAATCTTGGTTACCCCGGCGATGACCGCCAAAATAATGATGTTCTTCTTGCTGTCGTTGTACTTCATGCCCTTGTAGACCGCGGACAAAATGGCAGCCACGACTACGACTTCCAGCATAGTCAGCCAGCTGGTAGCCGCGTAGCCGTTGAGGATGTCAAAGCCGCCCAGGCCGATGATCCCCGCCAGGGCCCCGTTACGGAAGCCCAGGTAGAGAATGGCCACGGCTGTCAAGGTGTTGCCGAAGTGGATGAAAGGCCGGCCAACGACTGCCGGCAGCGGGATCCGCAGGACCCAGATGCCGATATAAATCATGGCCGCGAACAAGCCGGTCATCACGACTGCTCTTAAAGAATTCTGTTCATCGCGCATTATTTCTCCTCCTTAAGATAGATGATCAATGCACTAATTTTGCAATTGCTGCAAAAGCCAAGGCAGGGCCGCCGCGTAATTAGGGCCAAAGCGCTGGTCCTGGTCCAAATCAGTTGCCAGGATTGCCTTGGCCACGAAGTCCCCGGCCACGCCAGCTGCCTGTTCCAAGTCCAGCCCGTGAAGCAGGCCGGCCAAGAGGCTGCTGGCAAAAAGGTCCCCCGTGCCAAAATAGCTGTGCGGAATCCGGTCCTGGGTCCTTTCCCAAACCCGGCCGCCCCGGCTGAGCCCGTAAACCCCGATCCGGTTGTCGGCCAGGGGCACCCCGGTCAAAACCACCTGGGACAGGGCAAACTTCTGGGCCAGGCGCTGGGTGATCTCAACCTCAGTAAAGTCCACCGGCTCATTCAAGAGCAGCAGGGCTTCGGTCAAGTTGGGCGTCAAAATTGTTGCCTGCCGGGCCAAGCGCTGCATCTGGACAACATAGCTGTCATCAAAGCCGCGGTAGAGACGGCCGTGGTCAGCCATAGCCGGGTCCAGCAGGATGAGTTTCCCCTGCCGGCTGTATTCTTCCAGCCCCTTCTCCCAGACCCGGCTGGCCGCCTGGCCCAGGTAGCCCAAATAGATGGCGTCAAAAGAGATCTTTTCCTTGTCCCAGTGCGCCCAAATATCTGGCAGACTGGCCGACAGGTCCAGGAAGGTGTTCTCCCCGAACCCGCCCGTATGCGTTGACAAAATTGCCGTTGGCAAAGCCGCGGTCTGCAGGCCGCTGGCCCCTAACACGGGCAAGGCGACCGCCAGCGAGACTTGACCAACACAGGATAGATCTTGACTGATCAAGACTGATTTCACTTTGGCTCCTCCTTATTGCTCAGTAGCTCTATTATATGCTTGCTTAAAAAATATGAAAGTAATTATTGCGAAACTTTTTTCTAATCTGGTAATAACTAGTATAACACGGGCATTTTCATTTTCAGAGCACAAGAAAAGCCAGTTGCTTAGAAGAACAACTGACTTTGGTTAGGAATGTGTTGTGTATGTATAAAATTCAATGCAATGTTACATTGAGGAAAGAAAAATAAAAGAAATTTGGATGTTGCAACTTGCGGCTCTCCACAACCTCAAGCTACGAATCTAATATACAAGATAGTTGTGATGAAAATATGATCTTTTCCTTACGAATTTCAAAACAGCTATTATTTTTAAACCGTTTACTTATGCGACTTACTTATTACTTAGTAAGCATAATTTAAACAGTCAGAAGTTCGTAAACGTAGCTGGTCTCGTTTTCCCGGTAGACCCCATGCAGGGTGCCGACCCGCTTAAAGCCGCTCTTTTCGATCAAGTGCTGCATGGGCAGGTTATCCTCATGGGTGTCGACTCTGACGGACTTGATGTCATTGAAGCCGCTGGCGAAGTAGTTGATCACTGCCTGGTAGAGTTGAGAAGCATAGCCGTGACCAGTGTGGTCAGAGTGGATAGCCACCCGGTGGATGGTAACGTAGTCATTCGTGTCGATTTGCCAGTGCCCGTCCAATTGATCATAAGCGTGGTCCGGCGCGGGAATAATGGTCAAGGTCCCGACTGTTTCCCCGTCGTCGGCCTTGGCCAGGTAGGCATAGCCATTCTCGATGTCCTGGCGGACGTGGTCAGGGTTCGGGTAGTCCCCCTGCCACTGATCAATCCCGCTTTCTGCCAGCTGGTTGCGCCCGTCCTGCAGGATCGCCATCACCTGGTCAAAATCTTTCAATTCTGCTTTTCTAATCTGCATTTCCTATTCGCTCCCTTATCTATATTACTGGTTCAATGACAACGACAAAGGGTATTTTACATAAGTCGGCAGGCAAGCTCAAACGATCTGCTTAAAGGGTATCTTGCAGTAGGCGATTTCAATGTCAAAATATGTTTAAATGCTAGTCGCTAGTCTTTACTAGTGTCTTTTTCTGTGCAAAAATATAACTAACAAAGACGAAAGGACAAACCACTTATGGCTGAAGAGTATCTTGGCATCAAAGACGCCACAAAATATCTGAAAGTCTCAATTTCAACGCTGAGACGCTGGGAAAAGAAAGGCCTCATTACTCCAATGAGAACAGCCGGCAATCGTCGGAGATATACAGTCCGACAGCTGGACGACATGCTTGGGCTCAATACTCAGAAAGAGCTTGGAGCAGTTGCCAGACGCGGCCTCGTTATTGGCTATTGCCGCGTGTCATCTTCAGGCCAAAAGGCCGACCTTGAGAGACAGGCTGAGGTCGTTGCCAACTACTGCGAAAAGCAGGGCTATCAGTTTCGGATCATCAAGGACATTGGCTCCGGAATGAATTATAAGAAAAAAGGCCTGCAGGAGCTTTTGAGACTTGTTTGCGAAGGCGGCTGCAGCAAGATAGTCGTCAACTACAAAGACAGGCTCGTCCGTTTCGGCTATGAGCTGATTGAGACGGTCTGTGAGGAACACAACGTAGATATCGAAATTATCAATCAGACTGACGACATCTCCTACGAAGAAGAACTGACGGAAGACGTACTGGCAATCATCACCGTGTTCTCTGCCAAGCTGTATGGCAAGCGGAGTCACCGCAATGAGCAGATTGTCGCGGAAAACAGAAAGCTGTTCTCAAAAGATGACAAGAAGGAAACTAAGGACTCAAATTAAGACGATCAGAGCTTACACGGTACGACTGAGCGATGACGAGCTGCAGGAACTGGATAAGCTGTTCAACAACTACGGCAGATGCCGTGATCTGCTTTATGGTCAGCTGTGCGGAATCAACCACATGACCGACGTTGAAAATTGGCGTGGCCCAAGGGACAGAATCCGTCAGCACGAAGGCAAAATAAAGCAGGCTCGCAAGGCTGTCAGAAGCTGGAAGAAAGCTTATGCCGAAAACAAGACTCAAAACATGAAGGTACCGGATTCTGGAACGGTCAGACTTGCAAGGCAAAAGCTCCTGAATGAGCAGTTTCATATTCAAGGCCGCCACGTAACGGAAGCCGTAAAAGAAGTGTGCATGAACCTCAATTCGATGTGGACCAATCTCGGTCTGAAACTGAAGAAAATCGTTCAGGCCAATGAGTCGCTGGCAAAGGAAGAACGCCTGTATCTCAACTACGTCTTCACTGCATCATATTACTGGCAGCTCATTCTGCAGGGACGCGAAAATGAGGCAGAGTCAAGTAAGGAAAGCAAGTATCCTGTACTGAGAGCGGCTCTGACGAAAGATCAGCTTCGCCACTGCTTTGGATACATCAGGCGTCTTACCAGAAAGCATAAGCCATATCCCCATTCATCAGCCGCTCGCTGCATGCTCTATGACGAAATAATGTGGAAAGTCATTCAAAAAGACGGCGCTGACCATTTGGATATCATGACAGCCATATCAGGCAAAAGAAAGCAGCTCAAGCTGACGGGGCCATTCTGCTATGCCAACAAGAAAAAGCGCGGCGATGTCCAGCTGATCCTCGACTGGGATAAGAAGCGTCTGGAAGTCCATCGCGCTATCAAGGCTGCTGTCCATGATCTGCACAAAAGCAAAAAGAAGAAAGTCGGCATGGACAAAGGGCTGGCAACGCTTCTGTCGTGCAGCAGCGGTCATGAGTACGGCTTCAATTTCAGCCAGCTCGTGAATGCCGAGGCTGAACGGATAAATCGGCGCAATACCAACCGCAACGAGTACATTCAGGCAGCCAAAGAGCTGAGACATGAGCTGTCTGCTTTGCAAGCAAAGCTGGCCATCAAGCATTCGGCCAAGACTGAGCGGCGGCTTAGAAACCGCATTGGCAGTCTTGAGCGCCGCATCAGCCGCTTGGAAGAACGCCATCTGGGCAGCAAGCTCTATCACCGCCAGCATGCACGAAAGCAGTGCAACATGGAACGAATAATGAATATGAGCATCAGAAAGATGCTCCTGACTGAAAAGCCGGATGTTCTGGTCAAGGAGGACCTGAGCTTCACCAAAGAAAAGCTGCCCAAAGCGGCGAACCGCTATGAAGCGAAGGTTAGACGCAAGCTGTCCTCGTGGAGCAAAGGCACTCTGGACGATCGTATCGAATACCTTTGTGATTGCCTGGGGATTCGGACGGTTGATGTCAACCCGGCATATACCTCTCAGTTCTGTCCGAATTGTGGAGCCCGCTTTAGCGAAAGGAAAGGCACCCACCATGAATTAACGGTGTGTCCAAACTGCGGAGAGATGAATGCTAATACGGCAGCCGCCGTCAACATTCTGCGCAGAGCGGATGATAAGAACATCACGCTCTACACGCCATACAAAAAAGTTGAGAAGATTCTTGAAGATCGTTATGCAAATAAGCAGTCAGTGATGGCATAGTCATCTTAAGCAAAGCGTCACAAGCGTGGGCTCGTCCCTGCTTCAGGTCTTGGACTGGGCGCTTGCTTTCCTTAGAGCCTCGGCACTAGGGAAATTCAGGATATATTCCTGCCTGCTTCACCGGCATGGCCTTCGGGTCTTGCTTGTGAAGCATGGCGAATTCTTTGACTGTGCGTATGATAAAAGCATCAGAAGCTAGGGCTCCCCCTAGTGGAGGTGCATACAACCGAACGCACAAGGCATTTCCTCGTGAAAAAGCCTAAAAAAATCCTCCAGCTTCGGCTAGAGGACAAGAATGTGTTTAATGCTATTCACCTGAATAGCATTGGATATGTTTTTTGAATTCGGAAGCCTTTTCAGTGCTAAAAACTGTAATATTATTTAAGAATTAAAAAAGGTTGTGTCAAGGTTTTGTAACATTGCAGTTATATAATGAGGATTGTTGCAAAACAAACCACTTATTTTGAGCATTTTCAATCACACACTTTTTTAATGGGAGTACCAGATACATGAAGTTTAAACACCTTAAACTGCTTGCGTTAGTCTCCACATTAACGGCAGCTGTAAGCATGAGCTTCGCCGGCCTGGCACAGGCCAGCACGACCAGCGCCAGCAGCCGTTCTTATGGGGTTGACGTGTCAAGCTACCAGCCAACCAGCACGACCAAGTACAGCAAGGCGGGCGCTCAGTTCGTCATTGTCAAGGTCAGCGAAGGCACCAGCTACCGGAATCCAAACGCCAAGGCACAAGTAGCCAGCGCCAAGGCCAACAAACTGTTGCCAATGGCCTACCACTTCGCCAATTTCGGTTCCAGCTCATCCAGAGCGAAGCGCGAAGCGGACTACGCTATCGCCAGCGCCAAGGCAGTCAGCCTACCAGCAGGCTCATGCCTGGCTTGTGACTGGGAAACCAGCAGCGGCAACTCAACCAGCGGGAGCAGAAGTGCTAATACCAGCGCCATCATGGCCTTCATGAAGAAGGTTAAGGCAGCTGGCTACCAGCCATTGCTCTACTCTGGTTCTTACCTTTTGAACAACGCGATCAACATGAGCACGGTTACGTCAACCTACCCTAACTCATTGTGGGTAGCCTACTACACCAGCTCAGGCCGGATCGACGCGCCAGACTTTTCATACTTCCCGTCAATGAACGGGGTCATCATCTGGCAGTTCACTGAAAACTGGAAGGGGCTGAATGTTGACGGGAACATCTCAGTTCTGCCTCTGTCAATCAGCTCCAGTTCTTCATCAAGCCCATCTAAGACGCCAGCCAGTCAAGCACCTGTAAGCAAGACTAAGAAGAAGATCATGTCTAAGTCTTACGTCTACACTTCCGCC
>PPYF01603169.1_pt1 | contig 13581 bp, 10 predicted proteins | sample 1559871 | NCBI WGS metagenome assembly PPYF01 (sample SAMN08240021, study PRJNA423297) | Human gut metagenome, whole genome shotgun sequencing project. | reverse complement strand
GAAGGTTCTCTTAATGCAACTAATACATTTTCACCTAATTTAGCTAATCCATCTGCAACTCCTATAGTAGTAGTAGTTTTTCCTTCTCCTGCTGGAGTTGGGTTTATAGCTGTAGTTAATATTAACTTTGACTTTTTACCGCCATTGCCTCTCTTTAATAAATTGTAGTCTACTTTAGCTTTATACTTACCGTATAATTCTATATCATCTTCTCCTAGACCTAACTTTTTAGCTATCTCTCTTATATCTTGTGGTTTAGCTTCTTGAGCTATTTCAATATCTGATTTGAATCCCATAATTAGTATCCTCCCCTATAATTTAAATATTTAATTTCGCTATGTATAAATTATTTATCTTTAGTAAATAATCTATATAATAATGACCATTTTTTAGCATTTTAATTACAGGACACACTTAATCCCATCAACTTATTTTTTATTGCTTCAATTTGTTCTCTAGTTTCTTGGCTAGTGTCATATGGAGATTTATTACTTCTATCCGAATTTATGACATCTTGATTGTAGTATATAAAGCCTAAAGCTTCTCCATCCTCTATATTAGACATTATAAATTCTTCATCTTCTTTATTTCTAATTTTGTTGCCTACAACAAATACTTGTTTAATACCTATATCTTTACCTAAAGATTTAACTTTCCTATAAGTTTGTAGACTTCTTTCACCTGGTTCAACTACCACTATAAAAGCATCTACACCTTGTGCAGTTCCTCTACCTAAGTGTTCAATTCCTGCTTCCATATCCATTACTACTACATCTTTATTTTGTAATATTAGATGCGAGCAAAGTCTTTTTAATAATACATGTTCTGGACAAACACATCCTGAACCACCAAAATCTACAGTACCTAAAGTAAGTAATCTAACACCATTGTATTCTTTACAATAATTTTCAGGTATATCATCAACCTTAGGATTTAATTTAAACATTTTGTTAAAAGTTCCTGTTTCTGCAGCAGTTCTTTCTGAAATTAATTTTCTCATTTCTGATATTGGAACAATAGAATCATATACTTCTTTTGGAAATCCTAATGCTAAACCTAGATTAGCATCAGGATCTGCATCAACAGCAACTACTCTGTATCCATCATCTGCAAACATTCTAGACAACATAGAAGAAAAAGTTGTCTTTCCTACTCCACCTTTACCTGTTATCGCTATTTTCATATTATACCACCTTTTATAATAGATGAACCATATAATGATATGTATGTTCATCTAAATTATTTATCCTTTTATACGTTTATCTATAAACATTAATAAATACTGTGTTCAAAAAAGTTTTATTTTCATATTATTAAGCTTCTACTTCGACTACTTGCTTCATTTTTTCTTCAACTAATTTTTCAAAGTGAACACGTTTCTTTTCTATGTCAGATATTATTATTTGTGCTAATTCTTCTGGGTTTTCATTAACTGTAAATTTAGCTCCTACTATATCTTGTAATTCATCACATAATATTTCTACTGCTCTTGATGAACCTTTTACTGGTGGCATTATTCCTAAGTATGTGTCTATACCTGAAGCTACAACATAAGTACCTATAGCAACTGCTTTTTCAGACATCCACTCTGGTGCCACACCAGCTACTGGAAGATCACATATATCCATATCTAAAGTTTTAGCAGTTTCGCTTACTATCTCTAATATACGGCTACAATCAACACAAGAACCTAGGTGTAAAACTGGCGGTATATCAACAAGTTCACAAACTGTTGCTAATCCTTTACCTGCTAGCTTTCTAGCTTCTTTAGTCATTAAACCAAATTTAGCTGCAGCTGATGCTCCACATCCAGTAGTAACAACAAGTATGTCATTTTTAATTAATTCTTTCATTATTGTTATATGCGCTTTATTAGAAACTCCTTTAGCATTATTACATCCAACTACACCTACAGCACCTCTTAATACTCCAGATTTTAAACAATCTGCTAATGGTTTTAGAGTCCCTGTTGGGTCTATTTGTGAATTTACAACTCTATCTAGTTGCCCAAGTATTGCATCTAGACTATATCCTACTGTTGCGCTTGATTTTAATTCTGGTATAAGTACTTTTGATTTGTCTCTATTTTTAAAGTTTAATATTGCTTCTCTAACTATTTGTTTTGCATCTTCATATGCAGTTTCTTCTGAGAATTCCATATATGTTGACTCGGCTATTTTAGCCTTTGGAGATGTTGTTATGAATTTTGTGTGATAGCATTTTGCAACCTTTGCTAATGCTGGGAATATACATTGAACGTCAACTATCATTGCTTCCACTGCACCTGTAACTATTGCAAGTTCTTGTTGGTGGAAGTCTCCTGCAGTTTTTACACCATGTCTCATTGTAACTTCATTACCTGTACAGCACATTCCTGCTAAGTTTATTCCATCTGCTCCAACTTCTTTAGCTAATTCAACTAATTCTAGATCTTCAGACGCTAAAACTATCATTTCAGATAATGAAGGCTCATGTCCATGTAATATTATATTTACTTTATTCTCTTCTAAAACTCCTAAGTTTGCTTCCGTTTCTCTCACTGTTGGAGTTCCAAATAATATATCACTAAATCTAGTTCCTATCATAGATCCAGCCCATCCATCTGCTAGAGATGTTCTAAGTGACATATGTATTAAACTATCTATGTCTGCTGTACATCCTATATGAGTTGAGTGCATTATGGTAGCAACTTCTCTATCTATCGCTCTTGGTTCTATTCCAAGTTCTTTCCATACTTTTTGTCTTTTTACTGGAGCATTCTTTAAAAATCTTGCTACTCCGTAAGGTTTACCAAATTCCATTAATGCAACATCTGCAACTTCGTGAGCTATATCATATATATCTCTACCCTCTGTTTCTACATCCCACTCTTTTGCTAATGTTATTAGTTTTGATTCATCTTTTATTGTATAGTTTCCATTTCTACTTGCTAAGGCCATTGTATGAGCTATATCTCTTGCGTGGTCAGAGTGAGCTGCAGTACCACCTGCAACCATCCTTGCAAAGTTTCTTCCTACTATAACATGTTCATCGGCACCACATAGACCTCTTGGTGTTTTAGGTGTTATTCTACAAGGCCCCATTCCACATATTCTACAGCAATTCCCCTGAAGACCAAAACCACATTGAGCCTTAAAATTTTGCTTTCGGTCATACATTGTTTCTACGCCGTCTCTTTCAGCCTTATCTAATAATACTTTACTATTTAAATCAATAGTCATCATTTTTTTATCCATATGCCTATATCCCCCTCTATCTCGATTTATAAATCCTAGGATGAATAAAAGATATGTCAATTAAAAATTAATGCTCTGTATTACCTAATTTGATTATATACTAATTCAATTTAAATTTGTGTTATTTTTAATAGTATTCTAACAATTTAATTGTTTAAAATAAATGTGTGTATTTTATATAATTTTCTTAATATCTTTAGCTATAAGTGCTCCATATGCTATAGAATATAACTTCGATTCTGCACTATCTGATCTAGAAACTAATACTATAGGTGCTTTGGCTCCCATAATAACTCCTGCTGATTTTGCATTTGCCATATATGTAAATGATTTGCCTATTCCATTACCGACTTCTATATTAGGTACTAATAAAATATCAATATCTCCTGATACTTCACTTTTAAAACCTTTCATATCACTAGCCTCCTTTGATAAGGCTATATCAAATGATAATGGACCCTCGACTATAACATTTCTACCAAATTTACCATTTATAGATGCTTCTTGTAATAAGTGTCCATCAACAGTAGCTTGCATTTTAGGATTCACTTTCTCCTTAGCAGCAAGGCATGCCACTTTTATAGTATCTATACCTAATGCTTTAGCTGCTTGTATAGCATTTTTAAGTATCATCTCTTTTTGTTCATAATTAGGTGAAATATTCATACCTCCATCTGTTATTAATAATAATTTATGATAATTTTCCATTTGATATGCTACGACATGGCTAAGGAGACTCTCAGTTCTAAGTCCATACTCTTTATTTAACACAGATTTTAAAAGAATTGAAGTATCTAAAATACCTTTCATTACAAAATCTGCATTCTTAGTCGCTACTAATTCAACAGCTATTTTAGCACTCTCTTCTATATTATTAGAATTTAATATTTCTATTCCAGTTAAATCAAAGTTTATTTTTTCTGAAATCAACTTTATTTTATCACAATCTCCCACTAATATAGGTTCTATTATTTGTTTTTCTACTGCATCTTTTACAGCCTTTAAAACTTCTTTATCTTCTGCTGCAGCTACAGAAAGAATTAATTTCTCTTCACCTTTAAGTATATCAAATATCTCTTTTAATTTTTTTACCAAATTAACACCTCCTTTTATATAATTAATAATAACATTTTGTATAAAAAAACTTCTATATTTAAAATAGAAGTTTTAACATTTATCTTTATTTTTTTACCTATATTTATCTAACTCTCTTAAACATGCTATAGTTATTTCATCTTGCGGGTCTAGTTCATAAGCCCTCTCTATGTAATATACAGCATCATCTAAATCTCCATTATTTAAATATGCCATTCCTAGGTTACATAGTATTTCTGGGTCTTCTTTTATTTTAGCTGCAGTTTCAAAATGTTCTATAGCTTTTTCCATATTAAAAGTACTTGCTTCACAAAGACCAAGTTCAACCATAGTATCAACTTGATGTGGCTTTATTACTAATATTTTTTCAAAATATCTTTTAGCTGTCTCTATCTCATTCATATTTTTATAAGCTAAACCTATCATGAACAATAAATTCCACCAATCTGAATGATCTTCTTCTAAAGGTAATAGCTTTTCTAATCCTTCTTCATTTCTTCCTTGGAATACTAGATTATATCCTTCTTCATATTGAACCTTAAAGTCCATTTTACCTATATTTTCTTGAACTTCAGATGTTGTATCTTCATCTAATCCTAATTTTAATGCTTCTTCCCATATTACTTTAGATTTTACATATTGACCTTGATTATAATAATGATATCCTAGGTGATAATATCCTAAGGCAAATTCTGGATCTAAATCTATTACCATTTCTAACTTATTTAATGCTTCTAATAAGAAGTCATTCATAGCCTTATCATCATTATCCTTTTGATACTTCTTAGCAACTTCCTGACATACTATAGCATAATGGTATAATCCATTTATATCATCATTACTCATAGTTATAAGCGCTTTTAAGTATATTAAAGAATCCGTATATTCTCCAATATCAAAATACTTTCTAGACATATATCCCATATATGCATTTAAATCTAAGTTTACTTTATTTTTAAATGCATTTAAGAATTTTTTATATTCTTCATTATATCTAAATTGGCTATCTATACCTATTATATATATCATTGCATCAGCAATAGACATTGCATTTATATTATCTTGAGCAGTTTTTTCTTTTATACCTTTTACTAATACTTCATTTTTTATAGGTACTTGTAACCCTTCTTTTGGTATAGTATATCCCTCTACTTTAAATTCACTATCATGCTTTATAGTTATAAAAGATAACTCTTCAGCCTTTTTTAATATATGTTTTTCTATCTTAAATTTCATACTAACCTCCTAGATACTAACTCTATAAGCCTTTGATTTCTCAAATATCTTTTTATCATCATATACAAACATTACTACATTGTCTTCTTTATCTATATTTTTATTTATATCTTTTTTAAGCTCTAGTATATCAAATTTAAATGGCTCAAAGTGAACATATTTTATAATATGTTTAGCTGGCTTATTTTCGAAATTAGGTAAATATTTTGATATATTACTTTCATCTTGTAAAAATACATGACATCTATTCTTGAAATCTTCCATATCAAGTTTATTAAAGAACTGTGGTATATTTGATGTTTTACCTAGTGATATATAATCATATTTTAGTATATCATTAAATAAGTCATTATTTTTATTTATTGATTCATTATAAAAATCTAACAGTATTTTGTAAAGTTGATTTTTACCTTGAGCAACATCAAAGTATCCATTCTTATCAAAATAAGTTGCAAATTCTTCAAAGAATTTAAATGGACTTTCTTTATAATAATTAAATATTATATACCTCATAGATAATACAAAGTTCTTAGAATTGTAATATTTTTCTAGTATTTCTTCTATATCTTTTAATTTTAAGATTTGAGAATAAGAAATATAATCATTATATAAAACTTCATATGGTGGATAATCTTTATATTTATATCCATGCTCCTCTGCAGTATTTCTTACTCCTGTTCCTTTTATCATCTTTAGAAATCCTAATTGTAAATGTTCTATTCCTAAATTAAATACATCATTAAATGAATTTTCAAAGCTAGCATAATCTTCATAAGGAAGTCCTGCTATTAAATCTAGATGTTGATGTATGTTTCTATATGAAGCTATCTTCTTAACAACTTTAGATAATTTAGTAAAGTCATCTCTTCTTCCAACAGCATCTAGTACTTTTTGATTAGTAGTTTGGACACCTATTTCAAATTGGAATAATCCCTCTTTACAATTAGATAAAAATTCTAACATATCATCATCTAATAAATGCGCCGTTACCTCAAAGTGATATGTAGTATAATCATTATCATTTTCCATAAGGAAATTCATTATCTCTTTTGCAAACTTCTTATTTGCATTAAACGTTCTATCTATAAACTTAATTTGTGATACCCTTGCATCAATTAAAGCTTTTAAATCTTTTTTTACTCTATCTATACTGAAATATCTTAATCCTTTAAGTGTAGATGATAAACAATATTGACAATTAAAAGGACATCCTCTTGATGTTTCATAATAAACAATTCTGTTTTCATATTCTTTAGGATCTAGATTTTCATACGGACTTGGTATTTCATCTAAGTTTTGTAATAATTCCTTAGGTCTATTTACCACTATTTCTCCATTATTTCTATATACTATTCCTTCTACATCTTCTATATTTTTATTACCTTGAAGATACATAACTAAATCTCTAAATACTAATTCACCTTCACCACATAATATATAGTCTACAAATGGATATTTTTCCATAGCATTTTCACTATCATAAGTTACTTCCGGTCCACCTAAGCCTATGATTGTGTTTGGTTTTACTTTTTTTATATTTTCACAAAGCTTTACTATATCTAATACATTCCAAATATATGTTGAGAATAATATTACATCATAATCATTTTTGTATATATCTTTTAATATATAGTCTAAATCATTATTAATTGTATATTCTCTTATATCTGCATCAACTAAATCTTTAGTATATGATTTTAAATATCTTATAGCTAAATTTGTATGTATAAACTTAGAATTTAATGTTGTTAATAAAATTTTCAATTATTTCACCTCTTTATTAAGATTATTGTATATTTTTATGCTATTTTTAGGTTAAAATAATATGTGTAAAACATTATCTAAATATTTTTTAATAGAAGGTTTTTACATATATTTTGTAGAATATTAGTATTATAATTATATAAGTTAGAAAAGGAGTTTTTTATGGAATTAATTGACCAAGTATCTATCAACGCTTTATCAAAGAGAGACTTATTACTTATTTTAAAAGCATTAGAATACACTAATGAAAATACAGGTCTTGAAGATTTTATCGATCTTAGAAATAATATAGTTAAGGAAATCTGTTTTTTAACTGAAACAACAGAAGAAGACTTTATAAACTACTTAGAGTCAAGTAAGTAAATTCTAAGCCTTTTTAAATTTCAATACATATAAGCCAGATTTAGATTTAATATTTATATTTAGTATATTATTATTAAAGTTCTTAGATATAATTTTTATCTGATTGAATATAGGATCATTATACGTATCCCCTTCATTAAGATTTATTAAGTATCTAGGATCTGAGTTTTTATCGTATACTTTTTTATTAATTTTATACTGTCTTAATTTAACTATATATTCTGACATCGATAAAATAAAGTCTATATTGTCTATATTGTGATTTTCATCATCTCCTAATATAGATAGTATAGATTTTTTTATACTTTTACTCCCAAAATCTTTAACTTCTCTATCTTCAATATATATATCATATAATATATTTAATAAACTACCTAAAATTTTCTCATCGTCATAATCTTGTACTTTTAAATCTATATACTTATCTATTTGCTGTATCGCATTTATTCTTGCCATATGAAACTTTATAGTACTTGCTTTATCTAATGAAATAGTAAATCCTATAATTTGTTCCTTTATTTTTTGAAGCAAGTCTTTATACTCTATTGTGTTATCTTCTATTATATTATGAATAATTGAGTTGTATAAAACAGAAGATAATATGTATTCAAATAAGTATTCTTCCTTTTTAAAGTATTTAACATACTTTTGAATTAATTCAAGTACTTCATCTTCACTTTTCTTAATATTAGTATTAGAAATTATTACAGGTAATAAAAGGTTAAGTATATTATTATAATTTGGTCTTTCTCCATAAAACTTATAATATATTAATTCATCTCTTAATCTCTTGTTATCTATGTATACACGTCTTTGTATATTATCATCTACTAAACATTTTGTGTTAATTACAATTAAATCTTTTAAATACTTATCCTCTATATCAAATGCTGATATATACGCTTTTTTTATTAAATTATCTTTCATAAATATTATTTTCCTTGTAATATTTTATAATTATTATTTTTATCAAGTAATTAGTTTAATATACTATATTATAACCTATACGAATCAAAAAAAAGAGACAGCTTATAAGCTGTCGTTTATACAGGGGAATAGTAGTGTACAAACGAGTGTATACTACTATATTACTTGCTATTATTATACAATATTACATTTTCAGATGTAAAGTATCGATTTTCGACATCCCTGTACACTTATATAAATTACATTCTTTCTGGTGCTTGCATTCCTAATAATTTAAGACCATTTTCTAATGCTTGTCTAGTAGCACAAACTAAAGCAAGTCTAGCTTTTCTTAACTCAGCATCTTCTACTAATATAGAGTTATCATGGTAGAATTTATTGAATGCTTGTGCTAAATCTAGGACAAATCTTGTTATTATATGTGGCTCGTTCTTTCTCATAGCATTAAGTATAGTTTTATTGAATGATGCTATAACTTTTAAAACTTCCGCACTATCTACATCATTTAATAATTCATAGTTAATATCTGTTGTAACTTCTTCTTCAGCTTTTCTTAAAACTGCACAACATCTAGCATGAGTATATTGAACGTAAGGACCTGTTTCTCCTTCAAAGCTTAGTGTTCTTGACCATGAGAATGTGTAATCTTTTATTCTACTGTTAGATAATTCTTGGAATACTACTGCTCCAACCCCAACTTGTTTAGCTATTTCATCAACATTTAAAGCATTTGGGTTTTTAGCAAGCATAGTTTCTTTTGTCTTTTCTATAGCTTGTTTTAAAACATCTTCTAAGAATACTACTCTACCTTTTCTTGTAGACATAGTACCTTCTTCTAATGCTACCATACCAAATGGAACGTGTACCATATCCTTAGCCCATTCAAATCCAACAAGTTCTAAAACTTTGAATAATTGTTGGAAGTGTAAGCTTTGTTGTGAACCAACTACATATATACATTTTTCAAAATCATAATTTTCTTTTCTGTATAATGCTGCAGCTAAATCTCTTGTCATATATAATGTAGATCCATCATTCTTAGTTATAAGTGCTGGTGGCATATTGTATTCTTCTAAGTCTACTATATTAGTTCCTTGAGATTCTTGAAGTAATCCTTTATCTTTTATTATATCTATAACTCTATCCATTTTATCTGAATAGAAACTTTCTCCGTTGTATGAATCAAATTCTATATCTAATAAGTCATAAACTCTAGCAAATTCTTTTAAACTTTCATCTCTGAACCTTTATTCTAACTGTATTGTATCCTTGAGAATCATATATTTTGTATAAAGCATTCCCTATAACTGTAGTTCTTATATGACCTATATGGAATGGCTTTGCTATATTAGGAGATGAGAAATCTATTACTATAGTTTTATCTTTTCCTAAATCGCTATGACCGTACTTTTCTTTCTTTGTTAATACATCTTTTATAACTGTTTCTGCTAATTGAGATTTATTAACAAAGAAGTTTATATAACCACCTAATGGAGTAACATTAGATATAACTCCTTTAGCTTCTATTTTTTCTGATAACTCAGCCGCTATCATGTTAGGTGCTTTTCTAAATACTTTCGCTAATTTAAAACATGGGAATGCAAAATCTCCCATATCTTTATTTGGTGGCACTTCTATAAGTGCTGTTATTTCTTCTAAAGTCAATTCTTCTATATGTTCTTTTAAGCATGTTGCTACTGCTACTTTAAAGTCTTGCATTATATTGCTCCTCTCTCTTTGTTATTATTTTATGGTAAATCAAATTCTAAGTTTTTTCAAGGTATTTGACACTATTTACTATTATATATCTACATTATATCCTTTTCGCTAATAACTTCTATCCCATTTTGTCTAAGCAACGCTGTTGTTACTCCTACTCCAGATACTTTTTTACCTGTAAAAGTTCCATCATATATTAAACTCGATCCACATGAAGGGCTACCCTCTTTTAATATAGCTTTTTTACATCCATATAAATCAGCAATTTTTAAAGTTTCCATAGCACCTTGTTTAAATTTCTTTGTTACATCTAGTCTTTTATTGTTTATTACACTGGTTTTTCCTTCTATAACATCATTACCATCTAGCCTTATAATCTCTGATGGATCACGTGGTGTTGATAGTCCTCCTAATTGTTCCGGGCAAACCATTATAAATTGTTTATCTTTAAGATATTCTGCTACTTTTTCATTTTTATTATTATCACCATTATATTTACAATTTATTCCAAGTAAACATGCTGATACAAGTATCACATCTATCACCTTATTAGTATTAATTTATTTTAGTGTAACTATAGTTACACCTGCACCACCTTCACCGTATTGACCAGCTCTTTGTGATTTTACATGTCTGTTTCTTCTTAATATATCTTGAAGGCCTGATTTTAAAACTCCCGTACCTATACCATGTATTATTGTTACATTTTCTAGACCTGCAACATATGCATCATCTAGGTATTTTTCAACTTCCATAATTGCTTCTTCTAAATTCATACCTCTTAAATCTACTTCACTCTTTACGTTACCAGATTTAGATTTTATTATATTTCTAGTTGATTTTGTTACAGTTTTCTTAACATCTTTTTTAACCTTTTGTAATGATTTAAATGGTAGTGTCATTTTCATTATACCAATTTGCACTACAGCTTCTTTTTTATTCTTATCAACAGAAACAACAGTACCTTCTTGATTTAAAGTTATTACTCTTACATCTTCTCCTGCCTTCAAATCAGTTATTTCTTTACTTGCAACTTTAGGGACTATCATGCTCTTAACCGTAGGCTGTAAACTTCCCATAGTACTTGTTAATTCTTTTCTAAGAGCTTCTATTTGTTGGTTCTTTTCTTTTGATGCTCTTTCTTCTTCTAATCTTCTTAATTCTTTTATAATATTATCTACTTCTTCTTTTGCTTGTCTAGTAATTCTAAATGCTTCTTGTCTTGCTTGCTCAAGCATTTTTTCTTTTTGATTTGCAAACTTTTCAAGTTTCTCATCATATTCTATCTTTAGTTTTTCTATACTTTCTCTTAATTTCTCAGCTTTTATTCTTTCTTCTTCAGCTTTTATTCTATTTTTTTCTGCACTTTGTAATATATCTTCTAATTCTATATTATCAGTATCTATAAATTCCTTAGCTCTAGTTATTATATAATCACTAAGTCCTAATTTTTTAGATATTTCAAAGGCATTTGATTTACCTGGAACACCTATTAATAATTTATAAGTAGGACTTAATGTATCTAAATCAAACTCAACTGCAGCATTTTCTACACCATCTTTAGTAAGTGCATAATTTTTTATTTCAGTGTAGTGAGTTGTAGCTATACATCTAGCTCCAGCCATAGCTACATCTTCAAGTATTGCTATAGCAAGTGCTGCACCTTCTATAGGATCTGTACCTGCACCTAATTCATCAAATATAACTAAAGAATTTTCAGTTACATCTTTTAATATAGACACAATATTTGTCATATGAGATGAGAATGTTGATAAACTCTGTTCTATACTTTGTTCATCACCTATATCTGCAAATATGTTGTCATATACACACATGCTACTTCCATAGTCTGCTGATATATGAAGACCACTTTGAGTCATAAGTGCAAATAGCCCAACTGTCTTTATTGTTACAGTTTTACCACCTGTATTTGGCCCAGTTATAACTAAAGTATGAAAATCTCTTCCTAAATACACACTATTAGGTACTACAGTTTTTCTATCTAATAATGGGTGTCTACCATTTTTTATATTTATAAACTTATCTTTATTTAATGTAGGTTCTACACCTCTCATTTGCATTGATAACTTACCTTTTGCAAAAGCAAAGTCAAGTCTACCTAGTATCTCTTGATTTGATATTAAATCTTCACTTACTTCACCAACCATAGCTGATAATTCTTGAAGTATTCTTTCTATTTCTTCTTGTTCACTAAGCCTTAATTGTCTAAGTTCATTGTTCATATCAACTATACTCATAGGTTCTATGAATAATGTAGCTCCTGATGAAGATTGATCATGAACTATCCCTGCAACTTGAGATCTATATTCAGCTTTTACAGGAACGACAAATCTATCTCCTCTTACTGATATTATTGCATCCTGTAAATATTTTTGATATGTAGTTGATGATATTATAGAGTTCAATTTAGATCTTATAGATTGATTCTTTTGAACTATTCTTCTTCTAATATCTCTAAGTGTTGATGATGCATTATCTGATATTTCTAATTCACTTATTATTGCATTATATATTGCATCTTCTATCTCTCTATATGCATATAATCCATTTGATAAAGATTGTATTATTGGATAATTAAAATCTTCTTCATCACTACCTGATAGACTATTTCTTAATGTTCTAGCAGCTCTTAAAGTATCTGCTATCATTATTAAACTTCCTGGATCAAGGCTTGCTCCTACCCCAGCTCTTTTTACTTTATCTTCTATATCATGTATTCCTTGTAATCCAACATATCCTCTTTTAGTAAGTATTGATTGCGTTTCACTTGTTTCTTGCTGCATATACTTAACTTCTTCAAAATCTGAACTTGGAACTAACTCTTCTATATATTTTAAACCTAACGAAGATGAAGCTTTATTTTTCAATAATTCAATTATTTTATTGAATTCTAAAACTCTCAGCGATTTTTGGTTCATAATGCCTCCTTAAATTTTAATTTTTTTATTTCTATTTTACTATGTGTATTTTACACATTTTGTATTATACTATTTATATGGCTATTTTATATTATACATAATGATACTTTATTTGTGATATAAAAATATTATTTACTATTTTTAAAATATCTATCTTAACTTAATCTAAAAGGAGTTGTTTTTATGGAAAATGTTTTAAATGGATTACAGCCTGAACTTGTTTTCAAATATTTTGAAGAAATATCTCAAATACCTCGTGGTTCTGGAAATGAAAAAGCTATAAGTGATTATCTAAAAAAGTT
>PPYF01268579.1_pt1 | contig 13588 bp, 12 predicted proteins | sample 1559871 | NCBI WGS metagenome assembly PPYF01 (sample SAMN08240021, study PRJNA423297) | Human gut metagenome, whole genome shotgun sequencing project. | reverse complement strand
TTTCTCTTGACTCCGCTGGAAAAATTGGATTTCCTTTTACGATGCGCCACTGGAAGGAAGCGGCGGTCCGCTTGCCTTCCATACGGCCCAAGCGGAACTCCCGTCGCGCAGCCTCCCCACCGGTCGAAGTTTTTGCGGGTGGGGGTACGGGGGAGGGAGCTTTTTTCAAAAAGCTCCCTCCCCCGATTCGCTCTTCATCCAAACCGCAATATCATGCAAGACGAAACCGCCGCGCCGTGTAGAATGGAGCCATCATGTTGAAGGAAACGCGAAGCATTCACTACGATGCGGAACTGGCCATCGAGGCGTACTGGCTCCAGAACGTGCTGGAACCGTTCCCGAACCACTTCCACGACTACTACCTGATCGGGTTCATCGAGCAGGGGGCTCGGGAACTGACCTGCGGCGGACGAAAGTACGTCACCACCGGAGGCGATCTGTTCACCCTCAACCCGCACCAGCCGCACGGCTGCCGCTCCTATGACGGGAAGCCGTTCAGCTATCGGGGCATCGGCATCCTGCCCGACGTCATGCGCGCGGCGATGCGGGAAATCACCGGGCAGGCCATGCTCCCGCAATTCCGGGACCCCATCCTGCCCAAGAGCGAGCTGGCCTGCTCCCTGCGCGATCTGCACGCCATGATCGTCCGGGAGGACAAGGAGTTCCGAAAGGAAGAAATCTTCCTGCTGCTTCTGGGCCAGCTCCTGCGCGACAACGCCGGGGAGACGCTGCCCGAGGCCGAAAAGGACGAATCCGGCATCGGCGCGGTGTGCGCCTACCTTGAGGAACGGTATGCGGAGGCCGTGTCGCTGGACCAGCTCGGCGGGATCGCGGGCCTGAGCAAGTACCATCTCCTGCGCTCGTTTACCAAGCAGAAGGGCATTTCGCCCTACCGGTATCTGGAAACCATCCGCATCGCCAGAGCGCGCAAGCTGCTGGAACAGAACGTGCCTCAAATCGAGGTGGCGCTCCAGACCGGCTTTGCGGACCAGAGCCATTTTTCCCGCTTCTTCAAGCGGCTCATCGGGGTAACGCCCCGGCAATACGCGGATATTTTCGGCGGAAGGCAAGCATGAAAAACGAAACCGTACTCGGGCATCTGCTCACGTTCATGACCATCGTCATCTGGGGCACCACCTTTGTTTCCACCAAGGTGCTCCTTGAAAGTTTTACGCCCATCGAAATCCTGTTCTTCCGCTTTACGCTCGGCTATCTGGCGTTGTGGCTGATCTACCCGCGCCGGTTCCGCAAAAGCGAGCGCGTCGCGCCGCATCAGGAACTGTACTTCGCGGCGGCGGGCCTGTGCGGGGTGACGCTCTACTTCCTGCTGGAAAACATCGCGCTCACCTACACCTTCGCCTCCAACGTGGGGGTGATCATCTCGGTCGCGCCGTTCTTCACCGCGATCATGGCGGACTGGCTGCTGGAAGGCGAACCGCTGCGGAAGCGTTTCTTCATCGGATTCGCGGCGGCGCTGACGGGCATCATCCTGATCGGCCTGAACGGCAACTTCGTACTCAAGCTCAACCCCATCGGGGACATCCTCGCCACGCTGGCGGCGGTGGTCTGGGCCTGCTACTCCATCCTGATGAAGAAGATCGGCGCGTTCCGCATCAACATGGTGCTGTGCACCCGCCGGGTGTTCTTCTACGGCCTGCTGTTCATGGTCCCGGCGCTGTTCCTCTTCGACTGCCGGTTGGGTCTGGAACGTTTCGCCTCCCCGACCAACACCCTGAACCTCCTCTATCTCGGCTTCGGGGCCTCCGCGCTCTGCTTCGTCACCTGGAACTGGGCCGTCCGCATCCTCGGCGCGGTCAAGACCACCGTGTACATCTACCTCGTTCCGGTGATCACCGTCGTGTCCTCGGTCATCATCCTCCACGAAACCATCACCCCCCTCGCCGTGGTCGGCACCGCCCTCACCCTCACCGGGCTGATCGTTTCGCAAAAGTAGGGAATGGAAGGAGATACGATTCCGAAGTCCTTTTCCTGACGTCCGACGGACGTTCACCGCTGCCGACTCGGCATACCGCCTTTCCCTGAATCCGGGAAAGGCGGTTTTCTTTTTACACGTAAAAAAATAACCCATGTATTTCGTCATGTTGATTCATTCTACCGGCATCATCCGGGCAGAATGTTCCACTGTCGCCTTTCCGCGCTTGACAATAGTTCGATATCAAACTAAAAAGACTTCCATGACGTACAGCGCTATTTTCTCCCATGCCAGTCGCCTGCGCGAGGCGGGCAATCGCTTTATCCTTGCGGAACTGGAAAAGGCCGGGCTCGGCGGCATCGCCCCCAGCCACGGCGACGTGCTGGTGCAGCTTCTGGCCTGTGAAAGCTGCAACATGAGCGATCTCGCCAGACGGGTCCACCGGACCAAATCCACCGTGACCACACTGGTGGAAAAGCTGGAGCGAAACGGCTATGCGCAACGCATGCCCGATCCGGCGGACTCGCGGGGAGTGCTGGTACGCCTGACGGACAAGGGCAAAGCGCTCGAACCGACCTTCACCGCCATTTCCGAGGGACTGCACCGCCTGATCACCGACAGGCTCAGCGCCGAGGAAGCGGCCTTGCTGGATCGACTTCTGGAAAAGTGCGTGAACGGTTGAGCGCAACCGTTTTTTCGGCCAGTTAGTTCGACATCAAACTAAAAAAGGAAATCCATCATGGCACAGTACACGTTGGCGCACATCGACATCAAGGGCGGCCGCAGCGAACTGCACGACCTCTTGAACCTCACCGGAGCGGAAATCTCCTGCAACACTCTGCCCGCCGGGGTGAGCGTGCCGTTCGTCCACCGTCACACCCTGAACGAAGAAGCGTACCTCGTCCTTGAAGGCAAGGGGATGCTGTTCATCGACGGGGAAGAACTGCCGCTGAAGGAAGGGGACTGCTTCCGCATCGATCCGCAGGGCGACCGCTGCCTGCGCGCGGCGGACGACGGCGCCATGCGCTTCATCTGCATCCAGACCAAGGCGGGCAGCCTTGAAGGCTTCACCATGAGCGACGCCGTGGTGCCGGAATCCGGCAAGAAGCCGAGCTGGCTGTAAGCTCGGGGATGCGAACCGCACTACCGGAGAACCGTAAGGAAACGCAGCGCCCTGAACGCAGGACCGGGAGGGAATCCGAGGATTCCCTCCCGGCTTTTTTTGCGTCGCGTCCGCCGAAAAAAACGAGGCGATCCCGTGGGATCGCCTCGTTCGTCGATGAAGCGGCTCAACGCTTGCGGGCCGACACGAGCAGCATCATGGGACGGCGCAGTTCGTCGCGCATGATGTCCGGGCAGGTTTCCAGCAGATGCGGGTCCGGCTGCGGCTCCACGAGTTCGAGCAGTTCGAAGCCGTTCCGCAACAGCCCGTTGACGTAGGTGGTAAGGGTCTTATGGTACTTCGTGACCGTTTCCCCGAGGAAGACGGCCTTGCGGACGCCTTCGGAAAAATAACGGTCCACGGGCCAGTACAGGGGCTTTCCCTGCGCGTCGTACCGCCAGTCCTGCGTCCCCTGCGCGGTGAACACCGGGTGCTCCACAGAGAAAACGAAGCTCCCGCCGCCGACAAGGCACCGGTTCACCTTGGCGCACAGATCGGTGAACGACTCGATATAATGGAAGGCCAGCGAACTGATCACCACGTCGAACGAGTCGTCCGGGAAGCCGATGTCCTCGATGGGCATCCGCAGGTAGCGGACGCGGAACGAATCCGTCCGGGCGCGCGCCTCTTCGAGCATCCGCTCGGAAAGGTCCACGCCCACCACGGACGCGGCTCCCCGCTCGGCGGCGTACCGGCAGTGCCAGCCGAAGCCGCACCCCAAATCAAGCACGCGCCTGTCCTTGAAATCCGGGAGCATCTCCCGCAGCGCATGCCATTCCCCGGCGGCCGCCAGCCCTTCGCGGGAACGCGGCATCCGGCTGTATTTCTCGAAAAACGCCGCATCATCGTATTTGTTTTCCCGCATGTCTTTCCTCCCGGACCATTGGGATCAACTCCGGTGTCGGGGACCTCTCCCCGGAAGGGGCGTCAATCTTTCAGAAAGGCCGCGTTGACGACGCTCCTGGGCTTGCCCGCCATCCATCCGGCGATGTTTTCGGCGATGATGCGGGTGATGTTCTGCCGGGCGGTGAGGGTCGCCCATGCGATGTGCGGCGTCAACAGCGTATTGGGGCTGGTCAGCAACGGATTGTCCGCCGTGATGGGCTCCACGGACACCACGTCCGCACCGAGCCCGGCGAGCTTGCCGGACGCCAGCGCGGCGGCGACGGCGGCCTCGTCGAGCAGCGGCCCGCGCGCGAGGTTCAGGAGAAAGGCCCCGTCCTTCATGAGGGCGATGGTTGCGGCGTTGACGATGCCGCGGGTCCGGTCCGTCAGCGGACAGTGCAGGGACAGCACGTCCGACGCGCGGAACAGTTCATCCAGTTCCACGAACTCCACGGGAAAGGCGACCGGCGCGGCGGAAGCCCGCAGTTCGGCGGCGGACTTGCGGGCGGAGGCGGCGATCACCCGCATCCCGAAGGCGTGCGCCAGTTCCGCGACGCGGCGTCCGATGGTCCCGAAGCCGAGAATGCCCATCGTCTTGCCCGAAAGCTCAATCTGCGGCGCGTCCCAGAAACACCAGTCAGGCCCGGCGGCCCAGCGGCCGGAGCGGATGCCCGCGTCGTGCAGGGCCGTGCGGCGGCACAACTCCAGAAGCAGCGCGAAGGCGTGCTGAGCCACGGCTTCCGTGCCGTAGTTGACCACGTTCATGACCGGAATGCCCCGTTCGCCCGCCGCGGCGATGTCCACCACGTCGTAGCCGGTGGCGATGACGCCGATGCAGCGCAGGTCGGGCAGCGCCGCCAGCGTCGTCGCGTCGAGACGCACCTTGTTGGTGATCAGCACCTCCGCGCCCCGGCTCCGCTCAAGCACCAGCTCCGGCGCGGTACGGTCGTATACCGTCAGTTCGCCGAGCGCCGCCAGCGGGTCCCACGGATTGTCGCCTGGATTCAGGGTATAGCCGTCAAGAACAACGATTTTCATAACACCGCTCCGGGTTGATGTTCAAAGGAACAAACAGGATAGCGGATAGCTTCCCCCTTTGACAAGAGGCCCGCCATACGACAAAAGAAAAGCTCACGCCTCTCCCGCATCCCTCATCTTTCCTGCCCCCGTTCCCTCAAGTTCGGAACACCCGCGAACAGGGATTCGATAACGTCAAAAGTCTTTGAAGAGGAAGGGGTGGGGTTTAGGGAGGGGAACCTTTCTCCAGAAAGGTTCCCCTCCCCCTCCCCACTCTTCAACGTCCTGTCCCCAAAGGAACCGCCATGAATGAATTCGCTCACCCTTCGGCCAAGGAACTGCGCCAACTGACGGACGCGGGCCTGCGCGCGGTCGCGCCCGACGGCGCGGTGCTGCGCCATCTCCACCTCAGCGGCGGCGAACTGAGCCTGACCGACCGGGACGGCGCGACCGTGTGGTCGGGCGACCTCGACGCCTTCCGCCGCGTCCGCGTGCTCGGCGCGGGCAAGGGTGCGGCCCCGATGGCGGCGGCGCTGGAAAACCTGCTCGGCGACCGCATCACCGACGGCCTCGTCGTCGTGAAATACGGGCACGATCTGCCGGAAGGCAAGACCCGGCGCATCCGGGTCCTTGAAGGCGGCCACCCCGTCCCCGACGAAGCCGGAGCCCGTGCGGCGGGGGCCATCGTGGAGATGGCGAAGGACTGCGGCGCGGACGATCTCGTCCTGTGCGTATTCACGGGCGGAGCCAGCGCGCTCACCCCGGCCCTGCACCCGGACATCCCGCTGGAGGACATGCGGCGGCTTACCGGCCTGCTGCTCGAATGCGGGGCCACGATCCACGAGATCAACACCCTGCGCAAGCACCTGTCCCGGTTCAGCGGCGGCAACCTCGCGCGGGCGGCCTTCCCCGCCGCCGTACTCGGTCTGATCGTTTCCGACGTGGTGGGCGACGACCTCGACGTCATCGCCTCCGGCCCCACCGTGCCCGATCCGTCCACCTTCGCGGACTGCCTGCGCGTGGTGGAACGCTACGGCCTGCGCTGGAAGCTGCCGAAAGCCGTTTGGGAACGCCTCGAAAAAGGCTTGCAGGGCCTTGTCCCGGAGACGCCGAAAGCCGACGATCCCGCCTTCGCCCGCACCCGCAACGTATTGATCGCCTCGGTGCGGCAGGCGCTGGACGCGGCGGCGGACGAGGCGAAGAAGCTCGGCTTCGCGCCGCGCATCCTCACCACGTCCATGACCGGCGAGGCGCGCGACCGGGCGGCGGAACTGGCGGAAGAGGCCCGGCGCGTCCAGACGGCCCTGCGGCCCGGCGACGCGCCGGTCTGTCTGCTCGCCGGAGGCGAAACCACCGTCACCATCCGGGGGCGCGGCAAGGGCGGGCGCAATCAGGAAATGGCCCTCGCCGCCACGCTGGCGCTGGCGAACGACTGCGGCATCGACCTCGCGTGCGTGGGCACCGACGGCACGGACGGCCCCACCGACGCGGCGGGCGGCTACGCCTTCGGCGGCGATCTCGCCCGGTTGCGGGCGCTCGGGCTCAGGCCGCAGGAACGCCTCGACGCCAACGACAGCTATCCCCTGCTGCTGAAGGCGGGCACCCTGCTCCGCACCGGCCCCACCCGCACCAACGTCATGGACATGGTCATCGTGCTCGTCAGACCGAAATGACAAAAACGGGAAACTCTTTTTAAGGTGTTTCCGGGTATGTACAACGCTCTCAAAGGAGAGTAAGCGATCTTGTTCACAGCCGCCGGAACACGGCTCCGGAATGGAGGTTCCGGGGCGCGCCGCGCGCGAACGCGCCCGTTTTCCGGCTCACGGGGAGAAACGGCCCCGGATCAACGACAGTGGAGGAGATCATGTCTGGTGTATGGTATTTCTGGGGCAGCTTCGCCCTGCTGCTCGGCGGGTACTTCGCGTACGGCGCCTTTGTGGAAAAAGTGTTCGGCGCCGACTTCGGACGCCCCACGCCGGTCAAGAGCAAACACGACGGCGTGGACTACATGGAACTGCCCCGTTACAAGATTTTTCTTATCCAGCTCCTGAACATCGCCGGGCTCGGCCCGGTGATCGGCCCCATCCTCGGCGCGCTGTACGGCCCTTCCGCGCTCCTGTGGGTGGTGTTCGGCTGCATTTTCGGCGGCGCGGTGCATGACTACTGCGCGGCGATGATGTCCCTGCGCTACGGCGGGGCGTCCTACCCCGAAGTCATCGGGCGCAACCTCGGCACCGGCGTGCGGCACTTCATGGAGCTGTTCGCCATCGCCTTCATGATCATGGTCGGCGCGGTGTTCGTGCTCGGCCCAGCCGCCCTGCTCGCCAACATGACGAGCCTTCCCATGCCGGTGTGGGCGGCGCTCATCTTCGCCTACTATTTCCTCGCCACGATCATGCCCATCGACACCATCATCGGGCGCATCTATCCCTTCTTCTCGGTGCTGCTGCTGGTGATGGCCTTCGGGCTGGCGGGCGCGCTCCTGCTGAGCGACCGTCCCATCCTGCCCAACACGGACTTTTTCGTGAACACCGACCCCACCGGCCTGCCCATCTGGCCCCTGCTGTTCATCACCATCGCCTGCGGCGCGATCAGCGGCTTCCACGCCACGCAGTCGCCCATGATGACCCGGTGCATGGCGAGCGAAAAGCACGGGCGGATGCTGTTCTACGGCCCCATGATCGCGGAAGGCGTGCTCGGGCTCATCTGGGTGACGCTCGGCCTGTCCTTCTACGAATCGCCGGAAGCCCTCGGCGAGGTGATCAAGGCCGGAACGCCCACGCTGGTGGTCAAGGAAATCTCGATGACCCTGCTCGGCCCGGTCGGCGGCCTGCTCGCCATCCTCGGGGTGGTGGTGCTGCCCATTTCCACGGGCGACACGGCCTTCCGCAGCGCGCGCCTGCTGGTCGCGGACACCCTGCACATCGGGCAGGGGCCGGCTTCCAAGCGCCTGCTGGTCGCCATTCCGCTGTTCATCGCGGGCATCGCCCTGACCTTCGTGGACTTTGCGGTGATCTGGCGCTACTTCGGCTGGGCCAACCAGACCATGTCCTGCGTGACCCTGTGGGCCATCGCGGTCTACCTCGCGCGGCGCGAGCGGTTCCACTGGATCGCGACCCTGCCCGCGGCCTTCATGACCGTGGTCTGCGTCGCCTACCTGTGCTACGCCAAGATCGGCTTCGGCCTGTCGGTGGAACTGTCCACGATCATCGGCGTCGCCGCAGCCGCCGGGTGCCTGTTCGTGTTCCTCGGCTGGGGCAGACGGATGCCCGAGATCGGCAACGAGGCGAGCTGCTAGTTTCCGCCGGGAGGAACGTCCGGCGGGTGCGGGGCGGCGCCTTGCACCCGCCGGGGAGAATCATTCCCCCCTCTGTTGAGGGAACAAGATACGGTTCGAAAACGAGACGCCAATATCCTCAAAACGAAAAACGCCCCACAGGTTGTTCCGGCGGGGCGTTTTGCGTGCGAAAGAAGGAGCGTCACATCTGTTTCAGACGTCCCACGAGCGCATCCAGTTCGCGGATCATGGCGTCGAGGTGTTCGCTTTCATGAGCGGTATCGTCATGCTTGACGGCCTGTTCCGCCGCGAGGACCAGTTCGGCCAGCGGAGCGAGCGAAAGATTGCCGGACACGCCCTTGAGCGTATGCAGTTCCATATGGGCCGCCGACCGGTCGCCCGCCGCCAGCACGTCCCGAATCCGCGCCCCCGCGCCTTCGTACTGATCGGCGAATTTCACCAGCAGTTTCCGGTACAGCTGTTCGTTGCCCATGAGGCGTTTGAGGCCCGATTGCCAGTCTACGCCGGGAATCGGCGTCACCACGTGTTCTTCCCTGTCCGACATGTGTTCCCCCTGTACAAAAGCCATCCGCGCGACGCGCTCAGTCATAAGGCTGAACTATGCCAAATGGCGATTCATTGCAATGCGCCTATTCCTCCTCGGAGTACGCTTCCTGCCCGGCGTTTGCGGAACCGGCCCGGAAGCCCGGAGAAGCGTCACAAAACTATCCCCGCCTTGCGCATTCGCGGGGAAGCGTGTATGCAGGAAATCAATCTTCATATACCGTTACCCCTGTTTTTCAGGATGGGAGGAAATATGTCCAAAAACGTCATCGTCATCGGTGCCGTGGCTCTGGGCCCCAAAGCGGCCAGCCGTCTGAAGCGGCTCGACCCCTCCGCCAACGTGACCATGATCGACGAGAACATCAATATTTCGTTCGGCGGCTGCGGCATCCCCTACTACGTCTCCGGTGAAATCAACGCGCTGGACGCCCTGCGCTCCACGACCTACGGCACGGTCCGCACGCCCGAATATTTCGAACACAAGGGCATCCGCACCCTGAACCAGACCCGCGTGACCGCCATCGACCGCAAGGCCAAGACCGTCGTCGCGAAAAACCTCGTCACCGGCGAGGAACGGACCCTTCCCTACGACCGTCTGGTCATCGGCACCGGCAGCACCCCCAAGGTTCCGCCGGTCGAAGGCCGCGACCTCAGGAACGTGGGCGGCGCGAACAACCTTGAGGACGCCGACGCGCTCCGCAAGGCATGCGCCTCCGGCAAGGTCGAACACGCCGTGGTCATCGGCGCGGGCTTCATCGGCATGGAAATCGCCGTGGCCCTCGCGGACATGTGGGACATCAAGACCAGCGTGGTGGAATTCATGCCGCAGGCCATGCCCGGCGTCATGTCCGCCAGCCTGTCCGACATGGTGAAACACGACCTTGAGGAACACAACGTCGACGTCTACACCTCCGAAAAGGTCCTGCGCCTCGAAGGCGAAAACGGGGCCGTGGCCCGCGTCGTGACCGACAAGCGCACCCTCGACGCCGATCTGGTCATCTTCGCCACCGGCTTCGCGCCCAACACCGCGCTGGCCCGCGCCGCCGGCCTCGATCTCGAAGAGCGCACCGGCGCGATCCTCGTCAACGAATACATGCAGACCTCCGATCCCGACATCTACGCGGGCGGCGACTGCGTGGCGATCCCGAACCTGATCACCGGCAAGCCCTTCGTACTGGCGCTCGGCTCCCTCGCCAACCGGCAGGGCCGCGTCATCGGCACCAACGCCGCCAGCGAAAGCGGCAAGGTCGCAACCTTCCACGGCGCGGTGGGCACGTGGTGCGTGAAACTCTTCAAGATGTCCGCGTGCGGCACGGGCCTGACCATCGAACGCGCCAAGGCCGCCGGTTTCGACGCCGTCTCCGCCAGCCTCGAACAGCTCGACCGCGCCCACTTCTATCCCGAAAAGCACATGATGAGCCTCGAACTCGTGGTCGAACGCGGCACCCGCCGCGTGCTCGGCATTCAGGGCGTGTGCGAGGACGGCGACGCCCTCAAGGCCCGCATCGACGCCGTGGCCACCATGCTCCAGTTCGGCAAGCCCACCATCGACGATCTCGCCAACGCCGAAATCGCCTACGCGCCGCCCTTCGCCTCCGCGATGGACGCCGTGAACGCCGTGGCGAACGTGGCCGACAACATCCTCTCCGGACAGCTCAAGCCCGTTTCCTCCAAGGAATTCGGAGAGCTCTGGAAGAACCGCGCCACCAACAACGTCTTCTTCGCCGACGCCCGCCCCGCGGTCGCGGGCAACGCCACCGCCGCCAAGTATCCCGGCGAATGGCACGCCGTCGCGCTGGAGGATGTGGAAGCGAAATTCGACTCCATCCCCAAGGATCGCCCGGTGGCCCTCGTGTGCAACACCGGCCTGCGTTCCTATGAAGTGATGCTGTACCTGCACAAGCACGGCGTGACCGACGTGGTCAACGCCCTCGGCGGCATGCAGGCGCTCATCAAGCGCGGCGACAATATGTAAACCCCTTTCCCGTCCGGCGGGAAACACAAGACGGGAAAGGCGGACCGCTTGCGCCTTTCCCGTCTTTTTTTGCCGTTCCAGCGCTCTTGCCACGGGCCGCCACACCCGATAAACTCCCCGGCAAAAAGGATGTTCCCTCTATGACACTCGCTTCGAATCCAACCGCCAAGGAACCGTCAATGAAACGCAAGATACTCTGGGCCTTCATCATTCTCTGGCTCATCCTGACCGCCTACCTGCTGTTCCTCTCGAACAAATGGGCTTCCGCCGCCACGCCGTCCTACGCGGCCTCGGCGACGGTCACGACGGACAACTTCGCGGAACTCCTCCGCGAAACCCTCCAGAAAAATCCCGACCTGCTCCTCAGCGTCCTGCGCGAAAACAGCGAGGCCGTACTCGACATCGCGCAGGAAGGGTCAAACCAGAAACGCCACAAGGCCCTGCTCACCCAGTGGAAGGCCGAACTCGGCCAGACCAAGGACGTGGACGTCAAAAACCGTCCCTTCCGGGGAGCCGCCGACGCGCCCGTGACCATCGTGGCCTACTCCGACTTCACCTGCCCCTACTGCCAGCAGGGGGCCGCGACGATGGAGAAGGTGCTCAAGGAAAATCAGGGCAAGGTGAAGTACGTCTTCAAGCACTTCCCGCTGGAAGCCACGGGAACCGCGCGCCTCGCCGCCGAATACCACGTCGCCGCCGCCCGGCAGGACGCCGAACTGGCGTGGAAGTTCTATGATCTGCTGTTCGAGCGCCGCGCCGACGTGCTCAAGCTCGGCGAACCCGCCATCGTCGCCGCCGCCAAGGACGCCGGTCTGAACATGAAGAAGCTCGCCGCCGACGTGAAGAAGAAGGACGTGCGTGCGGAAGTGGACGCGGACATCGCGGAAGGCCAGAAGCTCGGCGTGCAGGGTACGCCCTATTTCCTCATCAACAACCTTGTGGCCCGCGGCGCGCTTTCCTCCGAACTGTTCCGGGAAGCCATCAACATGGCCCTTCAGGCCGCGCCGTCCGCGAAGTAGACATGATCATCACCCGCACCCCCGAATCGCTCGACCTTCCCCTGCCGCTGGACCTCTCTCAGGGGACGGCGGTGACGGTAGGCAATTTCGACGGCGTCCATCTCGGGCATCAGGCGCTGTTGTCCCTGACCTGCGAACGGGCCGCCGCGATGGGCACGCTTCCCGTCGCCATGACCTTCAATCCGCATCCGCTCGAAGTGCTGACGCCGTACGCGCCCCCGCGCCTCACCACCCCGCAGGAGCGTGCGGCGCTGCTGGAGGCGTCCGGCATGGCGCTGGTGCTGCTCGTGGAGTTCACGCCCGAGTTCGCGTGTCTGTCGCCGGAAGCCTTCGTGCGCCGGGTGCTCCTCGGCACGCTGAACATGCGCGATCTGCTGCTCGGCTACGACTTCACGCTGGGCAAGGGCCGCGCGGGCACGCCCGAGGTGCTGTCCCACATCGGCAAGGCCGAGGGATTCACGGTGGACCGCATGGACGCCCTGTCCGTGCACGGCGAGGCGGTCAGTTCCACACGCATCCGGGAACTGCTGCATCAGGGGCAGGTCTGGGAAGCGAGTTCGCTGCTCGGGCGTCTCTACAGCGTGCGGGGGGAGGTCATCCACGGCCAGAACCGGGGCGGTCGCCTGCTCGGGTTCCCCACGGCGAACCTCGCGCCCACGGGCACCATGCTGCCCAAGCCCGGCGTCTACGTGACGCTGGCCACGCCCTCCGAAACGGCGGGGACCGGCCTGCCCTCCGTGACGGACCCCGCGAAGCTCACCCCGGACACCTACGCGGCGGTGACGAACATCGGCTACAATCCCACGTTCGGGCCGGGAGCCCTGACGGTGGAGACGCATCTGCTCGATTTCGACGCCGATCTCTACGGCAAGCATCTTGAGGTCGCCTTTGTCGAGCGTCTGCGCGGCGAAGTCACCTTTACCGGACCCGACGCCCTCGTCGCCCAGATCAGAAAGGACGCCGATCAGGCACGAAAAATCCTGAAGACCGTCACCGGGGAGTAAAAGGCAAACGCCTCCGGCGGGCAGGGCTCCGCCCTGCACCCGCTGGGGGGCGAGCCGCCCCCCAGACCCCGGCGTAACGTCCGTAAACGAAAACGGTTCCGCATCCAGTTTGCGCTGGTTGCGGAACCGTTTTCGTCTATGGGCGCCCTGTTGCGTCAGGCGATCCCTCGTTGCGGCTTCCGGAAAGGTTCCGGTCAGTTTTTCCAATGCCTCGCCATCGAGTGTGATTGTTTCATCTCCACAGTATGATAAGGCCGTGTCATAGAAAAGGGTTGATGCTTTATTCCTTGAAATGCCAAAGGAATAACCAATAAAATGCCCCAAGCATGGATTCCGCCGAGGGGAAAACTGGAGAAAAAGGTCGTCGTTTCACCGTGCTGTGGAGATGAAACAACCGCATCCTATGACAGAGCCTATGAAAACACAGTCTCTTTTTCCAGTTTTTCCGTTGGCGGACTCCATAACAGAGGCTTTTTATGGGTTATCTCTTTGGAACTCCAAAAAATAAAATGCCAAACGCTTGCTGTGCCACAACCTTGCTCATGAATCTTCCCGTTGCTTCTGCATGGGGAACATGAAACGAACGGCTCTCCTCATCAGGAAAAATCAAAACGTTCCGTGAAGGCGGCACCGGGAAACTCGCGCCAAGGCTCAAACCACCGGAATGCCGTAACCGCCATCCGTCCCGTTTCCGAAAGTCTTTGAAGAGGAAGGGGGGAGGTTTGGAGGGGGGAGGGAGAACCTTTCTGGAG
>PPYF01507468.1_pt1 | contig 13592 bp, 9 predicted proteins | sample 1559871 | NCBI WGS metagenome assembly PPYF01 (sample SAMN08240021, study PRJNA423297) | Human gut metagenome, whole genome shotgun sequencing project. | reverse complement strand
ACATCCATTATATCTGGCTGGCCGGATATGAGAAACCGGATTTCATTACCATCAACCGTTTCCGCAACCGGGTGAAGAAGGAAATCAACGAGGTGTTTACGCAAACCGTAGTTCTTCTCTCTTCCAAAGGCTTCATCAGCCTGAATGTGGAATACATTGACGGGACAAAGATCGAATCCAAAGCCAACAAGTACACTTTCGTCTGGCGAAAAACGGTTGAGCGGAACCGTGAACGCCTGATGAAGAAGATACATGTCCTGTTAGGGCAGATAGACGATGTCATTGCCCGGGAGAAGTCATCAGAGAACAATGAGGAGGTTGGGTTCACTCCGGCCATGCTGACTGAAATGGCAGGAGAATTGCGTCATGCACTGGAACAGGTTTCCGAGCCATCCGCGAAAGAGGAAAAGACTGAACTGAAAAAGAAACGCAAACAGTTGAAGATGAGAATGAAGGAGGATGCCATGCGCAACGGACAGACGAAGCCCGGTTACAACCTTCAAATCGGCACCGAAAATCAGTTCATCACCGATTTTGCACTCTTCCCGAACCCTACGGATACACTGACCCTGATTCCTTTCCTGCAATCTTTTTCAAACAGGTATGACCGGATGGCCCATACGGTGGTTGCTGATTCCGGCTATGGCTCCGAAGAGAATTACCGCTTCATGTCCGAAAACGGCATGGAAGCCTACGTAAAGTACAACTATTTCCACATGGAGCAGCGGCCGAGATTCAAACCGGACCCGTTCAAGGCCGAAAACTTCTACTACAATGAAGAACATGACTTCTGCATCTGCCCTATGGGGCAAAGGATGCGGAGGATAGGCACCAGGAATGTGAAAACCGCATCCGGATATGTCAACGAAAATGCACGGTACAGAGCTGTCAGGTGTGAAGGCTGTCCCCTGCGATGCCGCTGTTTTAAAGCAAAAGGAAACAGGACGATAGAACTGAATCATAGGCTTAGACAATACAAGCGGAGAGCCAAAGAACTGCTCTGCTCTGAGAAAGGACTGAAACACAGAGGGCAGAGATGCATAGAATCGGAAGCCGTGTTCGGACAAATTAAAAACAATATGAACTACAAACGTTTCCGACATTTTGGAAAGGACAAGGTCTTCCAGGACTTTGCCTTCTCGCAGCTTAAAGAAAGTGAACAGATTTGTATAGTGATGAACAAAAAAAGAGGTGCATCGTGCATTACGACACACCTCCATTTTTTATACTCGTCCTATCCTTCCCAATAATGCGCACTTTCCATAACAATCTTAACTGGAATGATAATATCAATGAAACTTTGGGCGAACATACTAATAAAAAAGAACTGCTTCCTCTCTTTTCCAAGGAAACAGTTCTTTAAATAGAAATATTATCTTAATTCAATGATTAGTTAAACCAACGAACATAGCAGAAGTCCTGACGATGAGGCAAATCAACATTCTTCGGGAACATACGGTATGCCACCTTGAAGCTGCCTGAGTTAGACAAACTGTGTTTAACCTGGAATGTATACAAGTTACCTTCTTTCTTAATTACTTCCATTGGTTCTACAGAATAGATATGCTCTTTACCTTCCGCATTCGTGAAAGTGGTAACCAGTTCAATACCTACTGCATCATCCAATCCCTTTTCATCTATGACATAAGTAATGATATATTCTTTTCCGCTTTCAATATTACCGCTAGCCAGCTCTTCCGTCTTTTCACATGAAACGATTTCAATGGAATCCCAAAGTTCTGCAACTCTTTCTTTCCAAGCAGCCAGTTCCTTAGCCTTTGCATAATCATTGGCTACCAATTCTTTAAAACGTTTTGCTTCTTTAGTATAGAACTTAGCATAATAATCGTCTAACTGACGTTTCATTGTATAATGAGGAGCCACCTGAGCAATAGAATTCTTGATAGTCTTCACCCAACCCTCAGAATATCCCTTACGGTTACGTGCATAATACAATGGAAGAATCTCATTTTCCAAAATACTATAAATAGTTGCAGCATCCAATTGATCTTGATGATCTTGATTCTGATAAGTACGTTTTTCAGTTAACGCCCATCCTGCTCCTTCACGGTAACCTTCCAGCCACCAACCGTCAAGCACAGAGAAGTTAACAACACCATTCATCAAAGCCTTCTCGCCTGATGTTCCAGAAGCTTCCAAAGGACGGGTAGGAGTATTCATCCAAATATCAACACCTGAGACCAGACGCCGTGCCAACTGCATATCATAATTTTCCAGGAAGATGATTTTGCCCAAGAATTCCGGACGACGGGAAATTTCCACAATCTTCTTGATCAACCCCTGACCTGCACCATCGTGTGGATGAGCCTTACCTGCAAATAAGAACTGTACCGGATAATCAGGATTGTTCACAATCTTAGACAAACGTTCCAAATCAGTAAACAGCAGATGCGCACGTTTGTAAGTAGCAAAACGACGGGCAAAACCAATCAACAAGGCATTCGGATTAATCTTTTCCATCAGAGAAACGATACGTGAAGGATCACCTTGGTTCTTCAACCAGCTTTCACTGAACTGCTTACGAATATGGTCAACCAATTTGTACTTCAAAGCCATACGGGTTTCCCAAATTTCTTCATCGGCTACATTATAAATAGCTTCCCAAATTTTCTCATTAGACTGATCTTCCAGGAAATTAGGAGCAAAATGCTTAGCATATAGCTTCTTCCATTCAGTAGCACTCCACGTTGGGAAATGAACACCATTAGTTACATAACCTACATGACTTTCTTCAGGGAAATAGCCTTTCCAAATTCCAGAGAACATCTCCTGAGAAACCTTGCCATGCAACCAGCTCACACCGTTTACTTCCTGACAAGTGTTACAAGCAAATGTAGACATACAAAAACGTTCGCCTGCATCACCCGGATTAATACGACCCAAGTCCATCAAATCCTGCCAAGAAATCCCCATACGCTGTGGATAACCACCCATATATTTTCCAAACAAGCCTTCATCAAAATAGTCATGCCCCGCAGGAACCGGAGTATGAACCGTATATAAAGAAGAAGAACGAACTACTTCCAAAGCCTGGTCAAATGTCAGCCCGCTTTCTACATAATCACACAAACGCTGCACATTACACAAAGCAGCATGTCCTTCATTACAATGATAGACATCTTTCTTAATGCCCAATTTCTTCAGCAGCAACACACCACCGATACCTAACAAGATTTCTTGTTTCAAACGGTTCTCCCAATCTCCACCATACAACTGATAAGTGATAGGACGATCAAATTCGCTGTTCATTTCATTATCCGTATCTAGCAGATACAAAGGAACACGTCCTACATTTACCTTCCATACGTATGCATGAACGAAATAGTTCAAATAAGGAACATCAACTACCATCGGCTGTCCGTTTTCATCCATTACACGTTCAATAGGCAGGCTACCGAAATTCTGTGATTCATAGTTAGCAATCTGCTGACCATCCATTGAAAGGCTTTGGCTAAAATACCCATAACGATACAAGAAGCCAACACCACACATATCTACATTACTGTCTGATGCTTCTTTCAAGTAGTCACCGGCCAAAATACCCAGCCCACCGGAATAGATTTTCAAAACATGTGTCAAACCATACTCCATACAGAAATAAGCAACAGAAGGACGTTTGCTATCCGGCTTAGCATCTACATAAGCTTTGAATTTAGCATATACATCATTCATGCGCTTTACAATCACCTTATCCTGAGTTAATGCCTCCAGCTTTTCATAGCTCAAACGTTCCAATAAAGCAACGGGATTCTGCCCCACTTCTTTCCAAGTTGCAGGATCTAAATCTCTAAACAGGTCTGTTGCTTCGTAATTCCATGCCCACCAGATGTTACGAGCCATTTCCTCCAACTTCTTCAGTTCTTCGGGAATGTGTGATTTTACTGTAACTTCCTTCCAATTAGGAGTATTCGCATTACTTACTTTGATTTTCATGTCTCTCAAATTATTTATTAATAATTAATTAGCTATTCATAACAAGCCTTTTCTGTGCATTATGCAATGCCACATCATAAGCTTCATAATAATATTTGATAAAATGCTTCCACAATGCCTTTTCAGCAATGTCCGCCGCATTTTTACGCACTGTCTTGATTGTATTTTCCGGCAATCCCGAAAATTCCGATATAGTGTCCTTTATAACATCCGCCACTTCAGAATAGTTGTAATCCGAGCGATGGATAACTTTCACACCATCTTTCAACTCACTGTATCTACCCTTCAACGAGTTTACCCACAAACCAAATCCGGCCAGATCAGTTGTTATAGTAGGTACATGGAATGCTACACTTTCCAAAGGTGTATACCCCCAAGGTTCATAATAGGAAGGATAAACACTCAAGTCATTCCCCAACACCAAATCATAATATTCCAAATTCAAGATACCATCCTTTCCATCCAGATAACAAGGTACAAATATTACTTTTACCTTAGATTCCGCCGAATTGGACATTCCCAAATACTTCATCATATCAAGTACCTGATCATGACTCATATTATGCAACCAATGTGTGATAAACGGACACTCCAACGGAGTTGTGAAATTCTCTTTGCTTTTCAAACGTTCCACCAAATCCTCACGAGGATCCCCTACCCAACCTGGTACATTAATAAATGCCAGCACCTCTTTTTTCAAATTTTTATCACGGGTCAATCGGTTCAAGGACTCCAAATAGACATTGATACCTTTATTTTTAAACTCATAACGACCGCTTGTACCCACAATAAGAGTATCATCGCTCATCGTCAAGCCAAGCAATTTATTAGCCAAATTCAACATCGCAGCACGAGCTTTCTTACGCTTGGCGGCAAATGTACGACCTTGCGGAACAAAGTCATCCTCAAACCCATTCATCAACACCACATCTGCCGGCTTGTCCAACAACTCCTTGCATTCGTTGTTGGTAATCTCACTGACCGTAGTAAAGCAATCCACATGATGCGCAGTCTGCTTCTCAATAGAATGCTTTGCCTCCATATTGAGTTCACGCGCCATTTGGTCGCCATTATAAGCAAATAAGTAATCGTAAAGGGGTTTATTGTTTCCGGCGATAGACCGGCCTATAGAAGTAGCGTGAGTAGTAAAAATGGTAGCTATTTCGGGTACCGCTTTCTGCAAATAAAGGGCCCCCATACCTGTCATCCATTCATGTGCCTGATAAATGACCTTATCATTTTCGGTCAGATTGAAACGATAAAAGCTTTCAACCACTTTTCCGGCTGCATAAGAAAACATAGACGCTTCGTCGTAATCTCCATAAGCATGAAGTGAATCAACTTTAAAATCCTCCCACATCCGGCCATATATTTCATTTCTTTTAGAGAAAAAAGGATAAAAATCCACCAATATGACAATAGGCTCTCCCGGAATATTCCAGCGTCCCACACGAACTTTCAATCCGTCTTTCTTCAAAGCATGTTCACGCCATGCCGCACAAAGATTTTCATTTTCACTGAACAAAGGATTTTCCTTTCCTGCCCAAAAATCGGGTCCTATGAAAAAGACTTTGTCTTTGAATGCTTCCTGCAGTGTTTTGGCCCTGGTGGACAACACCGTATAAATTCCCCCTACTTTATTACATACCTCCCAACTTGCTTCGAATATATAATCAGGGGCTAACAATTCTTTTGCCATCTATTAACTAATCTTAATTCGAGCGCAAAGTTACATATTTTCAATGAGATAATAAAGTTTTTTTGCAACTTTATGTTATTCAGATAGTTTCTGAATTAGCATTCAATTATTTTACTCTAACAATCTTCACAAAAAAATACTGATATCGGCTACAATAATAAATATTTTTAAGGTTCTGCCTTACATTAGAATAAGAAAAGCGGCTATTTCCATAAAAACAGGAAATAACCGCCCATATAAAAAAACTAATCTGATTACGCAGCCAATGCAGATCCCATCAAGAAGGTTGCAGCCAAAGCAACAATAGCATACAATTCAGGAAAAACGGCCAAAATCAATGTATTACCAAATACATTATGTCCTTGGCCAATGGCAGCAATACCATTAGCACAAACCTGCCCCTGACGGATAGCGGAGAAAAGAGCTACAAGTCCCAAAGCAATACCGGAACCCAACACGGCAGCAGCTTGAATACCTGTAATAGCCGGAGTCAGAACACCGAAAATACTCTGGAACATGAAATAACCGGCAAAACCATACAGTCCCTGTGTACCGGGAAGTGCAGTCAACACCAAGAAGTTACCGAATGCACTATCATTCTTCTTCAATGCACCGATAGATGCATTACCTGCGATAGTTACACCATACGCACTACCGATACCTGATAAACCAACCATAATTGCAATACCTACATAAGCAATCAATAAATTCATTTCCATAATTCTTCTATTTTTAATTTTTAAATTCTTTATTTTATCAAACTTCTCCTAAAAGGAATACTTTTCATGTCATCCAGAACTTAGCGAAATATCTGCATACTATGCTTCAGATTCTCCCTTTCTAGCTTTTCTGTCTGCACAAGGATACAACATTTATTCAAAATGACAATGCCGAAAAGGCTTAAACAGCTTTTAATTCTTTATTCTCATTCTTCAATTCTTGAAAGGCTTGTACTCCTTACCCCCTCCTTCGTAACCCGAATTCTTAAAAAACTCCACGAAAGTCAGACGCATCGGATGAACCATCGCTCCCAATATATTCATAAACATGTTGATAGAATGACCTATCAAGAAAATCAATACCATCACTATCGGACCTGCAACTGCATTATCAGGACTCATTCCAGCCGCCAGACTATTGAATACGCTGGCAAGAATACCACCCGACAGACCTAAAGCAAACAAACGCACATACGAAAGGATATCCCCCAGCAAACCGGTTGCCATATTGTAGGAATCCCACAACCCCAAACCGATATTGAGAAAAATATTCTTTCCTGGACTGTTGAGCAAGAAAATCAGCACACCGGCAAGCCCCAGAATTACCAAATGGACAGTTCCTCCCATCGGCATGGTATCTCCCAATAGGAATGCCAAAGCTGTACTTACCAATACAATAATCCATCCGATAGTTGACAATGCATATTTCAATCCGAACTGAATGGTCTGATTAGCCGCTTTCAGTATCATACCGAAAATAATCTGTACCGCTCCCAAAATCAATGAAAGATTAAACATCCATTGATTGTCCAAGAAGAACAAATCACGCATCTTATTAAAGAACGGAATATCATTACCATACAGATTAAATCCGAAAAAAGTACCTGTCAGCATACCGCAGAAGAAAGTAGAAGCACCCAAAATCTGCACCAAAGTTAAGATGGGCTTCATGGAAGCACCGACATTCTTCGCCAACATACGATAAACAGTTACTCCTAATACCATGAACAGACCATAGCCCGAATCGCCCAAACACAGCCCGAAAAAGAGCATAAAGAAAGGAGCAAAGAACGGCGTCAAATCCAGTTCATTATACTTAGGAAGCATATACAGTTTCATAATCGGTTCAAACAGACGGAAGAATCCTTTATTATTCAACTGAATAGGTACATTGTCCTCCGGCGTAGGGTCAGCAATTTCAAAGTACGCCTCCTGTTGATTCAGAAAATTAGTAATCTCCGGAATCTGCGTAGCCGGTGCCCACCCCTGTAACAACATCAATTTGTCATCCGCAGCTTGTTCAGTACTTAGCACCACTTTTGAGAATTCTATCTGTGAGCGGATATTAGCTTGTGCAACTTGCAAAGAAAGAAGTTTTTCTCCTGCTATGGCAGCTAACTTATCATCCACACTCTTCATTTGCTGTTCCAAATCTTCACATCTGGCAGCAAGCCTACTCAAGGCCATTACCGGCAATTTGACCGATTCCACTTCCAATTCGGGCAACGTTCCTTCTTTGGTTATGGTAATGAAATAAATGCGTGAACCAATACGGTTAACCTCCGTAGCATAGTACGTATCCAACCATTCCTCGTTAAAGTTCTTCTCTGAGCAAATATAGAAATTCACCTGATATCCAACTTCTTGCAACCGCATAACCGACGCAGGATCGAAATCTCCCCATACCTCTAACGCGGCACGCTCTTTGTCGCAAATCTGCAACTGATGCTGCAACTGGGTTTTCTCCAGTTGTAACGCCTCCACTTCCTCCAACGCTTTCTCTCCACGGGCTGTATCCCCCTTCTGTTCTTGCAGTTCAACATTAAAACCTTGCAAAAACTTAATAGTTGAAGCATAGTGGTCGGACAGACGGATGCTCTCTTGAAGTTCGGTATTCTCCGCTGTCCCCTGCGCTTTTTCCGCCACGTGGACTACGCCCAAATCACGGATATTTTGCAGGAAACATTCATAGTCCTTATGATAAATAAGGAAAGTCAACTTCTTCATTTTTGTAATCATGCCTCCGCCTCCTTTCTTTTCTCTTGAATAGATTTCAGAATCTTCTGCGATGATTTGGACAAATTCTCTTCATCCTCCATAAATCGTTTTATCTTTCGCAGAGCGTCCTGATATCCGGGTATCTGCACTTTCTCAAAAAGATTCACTTTTTGAGTGGTCTTTTTACGCGCATGTTCCAGCAGGTTCAGTTTGGCAAGCATAAATTCCCTTTCAATAGCAGTCTGTGCCAATCCTTTCAACAAATATATTCCATCGGAATACCACTTCGGGCTGTTGAACAGACTGTAGGGACGGATGTCAAAGTCTACGTTTTCCAACAAGGGAACTCGTACACCGGCAATCTTCTTTATACCCAAATGAACATCACTCACTTTTATTAATGAAGCATCAAATTCATTCCAAAGTGCGAACATGGCCTCATATGCCTGAATCTGTTTTTCAAGCCTTTCCTCCAACCCGGCAGCTTCTGTCTTGCATCTCTTTACTTCCATGCGGAGAGCGCTTTCCTTATTTTTAATAATAGGAAGCGTACGCACACGGACCTTGAGCTGCTTCTCAAGCTGTTGTAGCGAGGTCTTGTTATATTGAAACTTTATTGCCATGTTTCTTCGTTAATTTATTGTTTTTTCCAATGCTGGTCAACCAATTCTTTCTTTATATTGACTTCTTCCGGCTTAAAGTATTTGCTGAACAATCCCCATGTAACATCCAGCATTTCAGTAGTATCCAGATTCACATCAATGGCGAGTAACTGATTAGCGTAATCTTTAGCAAATGCCAAAGTACGTTCATCATAATTAGTCAAGTCAAAACCATTTTCCATCTTAGTCTTGGCATTGGCGGCATCAGCATACAAACGTACAGCAGCATTCATCACCTGAGGATGATCCTTACGGGTTTTCTTACCACTCACCAACTGTTTCAAACGAGACAACGAACGGAACGGGTCCACGATAACCTTACCGATATCACTATCGCGACGCAGGAACAGCTGACCTTCAGTGATATAACCCGTATTATCAGGAACAGCGTGCGTAATATCACCGCCACTCAAGGTAGTTACCGCAATAATAGTGATTGAACCACCTGCGGGGAATTGTACCGCTTTTTCATAAATCTTCGCCAAATCCGAATAAAGAGATCCCGGCATAGAGTCCTTGGAAGGAATCTGATCCATACGGTTAGACACAATAGCTAACGCATCAGCATAACTGGTCATATCAGTCAGCAACACCAATACTTTCTGATTATGTTCCACTGCAAAATATTCAGCAGCCGTCAGCGCCATATCCGGAATCAACAGACGTTCTACCGGAGGATTTTCCGTAGTATTCACGAAACTGATAATACGGTCGAGCGCACCGGCATTAGAAAATACATTCTTAAAATACAGGTAGTCGTCATTAGTCATACCCATACCGCCCAAGATAATCTTATCGGTTTCGGCACGCAATGCCACATTGGCCATCACTTGATTGAACGGCTGGTCAGGGTCAGCAAAAAAAGGAATCTTCTGTCCTGATACCAACGTATTGTTCAAATCGATACCGGCAATACCGGTCGCAATCAGTTCCGACGGCTGTTTACGGCGAACCGGATTCACAGACGGACCGCCGATAGGCACTTCCTGTCCCTCAATTTCCGGTCCCCCATCAATCGGATCACCAAAAGCGTTGAAGAAACGTCCAGCCAACTGGTCGCTCACTTTCAGTGTAGGCGACTTGCCCAAGAATACGACCTCAGCATTGGTCGGAATACCTTCCGTACCCTCGAACACCTGCAAAGTCACTTCATCACCCATGATTTTTACCACCTGGGCTAATTTCCCATTAACCATTGCCAACTCATCATAGCCCACTCCTGACGCTTTCAGCGAACAGGTTGCCTTGGTAATCTGGCTAATCTTAGTATATATCTTTTGAAATGCTTTTGTTGCCATCTCTACTCATTATAAATTAAAATTAAAAATTAAAATCAGACACTTCTCTCGGCAACCAATTCCTGTAACTGCTTCTTAAAATCCTCATACTGCTCAGATTTATATTTAGCATAGTTCATCTGTTTGCAAAGGTTGATCATCTTTTTGAAATAATCCATCACCTCAATGAAAGTATCAAACTTGAATTCCGTATGACAGATGTCGATTACCATATTCAAGATCTCCTCCTGACGTTCCATCGGAGTCACTGAATCTACTTCATCAAAAGCATCCTGTTGCAGAATCACAAAATCAATCAACTCTGATTTCCAAAAGATTACATGATATTCTACAGGTACGCCATCATCACCCAAAATATTAATCTGTTCAGCAATTTCCTTACCACGCAACAATCTTGTTTTGATTTCGTTCACCTTACCAATCCATTCACCATTAATACGTTTGGCGATATATTCCTCAAATTCCGGATATTCCAGATATTTTGAATAAGAGTCAATCGGGTTCACAGCCGGATAACGCTTCCTGTCGGCACGTTCCTGCTCCAAGGCATAAAAGCAACGGGCCACCTTTTTAGTATTCTCCGTTACAGGTTCCTTCAAGTTACCACCTGCCGGAGATACAGTACCGATAAAGGTAATAGAACCGGTCTCACCATTATTCAGATGTACATATCCCGCACGTCCGTAAAAGTTGGAGATAATAGCCGAGATATCCATCGGGAATGCATCCGGACCAGGCAATTCTTCCATACGGTTGGACATCTCACGCAAGGCCTGCGCCCAACGGGAAGTAGAATCTGCCATCAGTAAGACTTTCAATCCCATAGCACGATAATACTCAGAAATGGTCATAGCCGTGTACACAGACGCTTCACGGGCAGCCACCGGCATGTTCGAGGTATTGGCAATAATGATAGTACGTTCCATCAGCTTACGTCCTGTATGCGGATCTACCAGTTCGGGGAACTCCGTAAAGATTTCCACCACCTCATTCGCACGTTCACCACAAGCAGCGATAATTACGATATCCGCTTCCGCCTGCTTGGAGATGGCATGCTGAAGCACTGTTTTCCCTGTACCAAACGGACCGGGAATAAATCCCGTTCCCCCTTCTACAATGGGGTTGACCGTATCAATAACACGGACACCGGTTTCCAATAATTTATAAGGACGCGGCTTTTCCTTATAATTAGTCATAGCCTTCTTTACCGGCCACTTCTGAATCATGTTTACCGGAATATCTTTACCTTCTCTGTCCGTCAGAACCACTACAGTATCCTCAATAGTATAATCACCTTCAGGAACAATGGATTTCACTTTATAAGTACCTGTCAACTGAAATGGTACCATAATTTTCAGTGGCTGGAAGTTCTCATCCACCTGTCCCAACCAAGCCGATGGACCAACTTCATCACCCATTTTCACCAACGGTACAAAATGCCACACTCTTTCTTTATCCAATGGATAGGTGTATTGTCCGCGTTTCAGGAACACTCCATCCATTTTATCAAGGTCGTTTTGCAGACCATCATAATTTTTAGACAACATACCCGGACCTAGAGTCACTTCAAGCATGTGTCCCGTAAATTCGGCTTCAGCACCAACTTTCAATCCACGTGTACTTTCAAACACCTGCACATAAACATTGCTGCCTACCACCTTAATAACCTCTGCCATCAAGCGGTCTCCGCCAGTCAGAATGTAACAAATCTCATTCTGTGCCACCGGTCCGTCAACGGTAAGAGTAACCATGTTGGCTATTACGCCACTAACAGTTCCTTTTGTTGCCATATATCTTTAATCTGTTTATTATCTGAATTCTGCGGGAATCTGTATCTCGTCCTTTAATTTATCAATAATCTGACGGAACAGTTCGCTTCCCTTTTCCTTATCCATAGAAATCCAACGGCCAATCATTTCCAGTTTCAACAAAAACACGAAAATCCGCTCCACAGTAAAATAGTTGAAAAAGACAGCGTCTTCCATCCAGTTCCATTTCAACAAATCTATCTTCTTTTCCCTTTCCACTAATTCTTCAATCTCGCTGATACGGAGTACCTGCTCAAAATATTCCAGCATCTCGGACAAACCGAAATCTCGGGCATTCGATGTACGAATCATCTCACTCACATCCGTCTTGCCCACTACTACCTGAGATACGTCCATTTTATATTTACGTGCAGCTAAGGCAGCCAGTATATTATTGATATTCAAATTAAATTCAAACCAGGAGGAAACAAATTGATTACCGCAGTTCATGGCATACGCATAATAGCAGGCAGATAACATATCTTCCGCACGATAGAGTTCCTCTGCGGAAAGAGCCAAATAAGCAGTAATAAATTCATAAAGATAAGATGGGTATCTCTTATCCGGAGCATCGCCTTCACGCACCGAACTGATAAGCGCCAGCAACTCATTCTGAGAATAATTCCCCTCAAAATCTGTCGTAGCTTCCTTATCTTTCAACAGTTTCAACAGGTTAGCATTATCGAATTTCAAATAGAACAAGTCGATTAACTTCCTATCCTTTTCCGATAATTCCGAATAGATTTCCGATTTAAAATTAGCCACTGTATAGTTCAGTTTGCCATCCTCCAACGAAAGATCCGGCAAACCGGCTACCAGGCAATAATAATTTGTCATAGTCCCGTTTTAAAACAACATTTCTACTAATTGAGGACGAAGGAAATCCTTGAAATAATTTTCAAATTCCTCTTCACCGAAGTTCACTTTGTAAGAGCCGTCAGCTGGTGAGATAGTAAAAAGTGATTTCGTTCCGTTCACTTCTTCTATTCTCACTCCTTTATCCAACAAAGCTTTTGCGTTCGCTGCAAAATATTTCTTAAGTCCTTCGGCATCTGCGGTAGAGATCACGATAGATTCGTTAGCAGACCATTGGGCAGCTAATGAAACTATAAACTTATTCAGATACTCCTTATCTGCCACAAATCCTTTCACACTTTCACTGACTACCTCATTGGTCAACAAGGTAGCTATTTCGGTCTTCAATGCATTTACTGCTTGTCCGGCAAACAATTTAATTTCTGATTGTGTATTTTCGGCAGTTTCCTTGGCTGACTTCCGAGCTACAGCGAGAATAGACTCAGCTTCCTTACGGGCATCCTCTACAATCTTTGCTGCTTCATCGCGAGCACTACTGATAAGTCGCTGTGCTTCTTCATTTCCTTTTTCCACACCTTCACGATAAATCTTATCGGTAAGCTCCTGAATTTTATTTTCCATATTCTTAGAAGATATTT
>PPYF01470162.1_pt1 | contig 13598 bp, 8 predicted proteins | sample 1559871 | NCBI WGS metagenome assembly PPYF01 (sample SAMN08240021, study PRJNA423297) | Human gut metagenome, whole genome shotgun sequencing project. | reverse complement strand
CGTCAGTATCTCATTGCTTTTCTCATATTCCCCTTTTCTGCTTAATAAAGCGGCATAACTGTACAGAAAATGATAGTTTCCGCTCCAACGATCATAAAGATTCCCGTATTGCCGGAGTACTTCCGATGTCGGCGCAGAATATTCTACTTGTGTTACACGCATCCACTCGTACTCAAACCGAATGTCTTGAATTACACGAAACAATCCTATGGACAAAAAGACGGTTCCGACTATCTTTAGCCATTTGATTCTTGCAATTGAAAAAACCGTTTTATTACTCTTTTTTCTTACAAAATGGGCCAGACAGTAAGCCGCAATTACCCATGTAAAAGGATATTTGAGTGGATAAGAAAATAAAGCAAATAGGCCTAACGAAAGCAAACAGAGCGTATATGGCAAAGACGCATGGTACTGTCGAACCAAAACAACAACCTGAACGATAAATAGAATAAAGGCTATTAAACCGTATTCAACTATCAAATAAAGATACTCATTGAAAGGATGATTGATATTGTCAGCCAATAAACCATATCGACTGCATGAATTCCGCTCAAAAAAACGAGCCTGATATTGCATGTAATTCGCGTGAAAAGAACCGCTCCTACCGCCCAATATCGGTTTATCCGCAATCATATCGGTCGTGATTCGCCAGATCAAAATACGACCGGTTGCCGAATCTTTTTTTAGTGTGTAAAGATGAATGAATAAAGCGGCTCCTACTATGAGCAAGCAGAGAAATAATAGCCATCTCAATTTTCCGATTTTGGGAAATAAACGAGTGTAAGCATATATAAAAAGTGAAATCGTAAGACAAATAATTCCAGCTCTCGATCCAGAAACGACAATAGCCGTTCCGATAATAACTCCCGATACGATTCCCGATAATTTGTATAATTTATTATTCTGTAAGAGCAAAAAGATCAGAGGGAAAGCCGTTGATAAGCATGCGGAAAAACCTGCCGGATTATCAAAACTTCCCGTCACAGGATAAATAGTCGTATTTCGAATTAAATTCCAATACTGTAATAGGCCATAAACCGATTGCAATACGCACAACAAGACAATGATTCTGTCCGTGTTTTTCGATATCGGAACGTGGGTAAAAAACAATAAAAGCACTCCAAATCCCCATAAACATAAAGTCGTCAGTCGGCAGGAAGCCGTAAACATTGAATCGACATTTATGTACAATATAAATAAAATGACCGTGATCCCCCATGAACTTATCATGAGTTTTCTTCGGTATAGTAATAACAAACATATACCGAAAACATAGCTCAAGACAACAAAAGCATAGATCTTAGGATTGATCTCTCTGTCGATAAAAAAGTCTGAAGATAAAAATAAGGTACCGATCAGCAGAAGCGGAATACCGATTCGGGAAATTTTTAAAAGGCTGTTTTCCATATACACCCAAGTTCATCAATACCTGACCGGCTAAACGGATTACTGAAATAGGGTGATAAGTTGTGAATATCCGATTTAAATATACAAACAGGGAACGGTTAAATCAACCGCTCCCTGCCAATTTATTTTCAATAGCGACATTTTACTTATGAGCATCGACATAAGCTATATGATCGTATGGAATTGTAAATGCGAAAATATTTCCCTGCGTTACCACAGCATGATTTTGGGGATCGACGAAAACATAATACGCATATTGTTTATTATTATAGGTGAAGGTTATCTCGTAAACACTGTCTCCGACGTCGATAAACGCAACCGTCTGTTTTCTTTTTTCTCTCCGGGTCATTTCGTAAGAATCCTCAAAATTAGCATTATCCGCAGGCATTACATCGAGCCATATTACTGAATTAGTAGTCTCTTTGGAAATGTTGGTAGATGTACTGCCCGTATGGCGTATAATATCCCAAAAGATACTGCTTGATGCTCCGAAATTTTTTTTCAAATATTTCTGGGCATGGCTTCGGTTTTTGACGATCCCTACTTTCTTATAGGACACTAATTCAATCCCCGCTCTATTTTCAATGTATCGAGGAAAATTACAGAACAGATTACTGAAATTGCTTTCGTCCGACGTAAGCGGAGCACCGACTTCAAAAAGAGTAATCTCCTTATCCGTTGGAGACTGGGCTGAAACTTTCATGACTACACTTCCCCAGATAAGCGCAGCAAGAAAATAATAAATGTTTCGCATAACTTTGAATTTTAAATTAATATTGGTTTGATTTGTATAATTTCCTCGAAATATTACTATCCCCTCATATCTCGTAAGGATAGAGATGTTTTTCAAATACTACTGACTTCTTCGTTATATACCAGACAATCCCTTTAATTCAATAGGGATTGTCTGGTATATAACGAACTTACTTAAGTTCCGATGCATCTATATATTTCGATCCTGTTTCCCCTGATGCCCCTTGTGAAATAGAAAAGCCTACTCCGTATTTAAAATCGAAGCTAATATCATTTCCTCTACTGGTCGCTAATGCAAAATCAAATTGCAGATGTCCATTCTGACCTTTCTCAAAAGAGGTCACTTTTACTTCCGCTTTAGCGGAATTACCCGCTGTTGCTGAATATGGAGCAGCTGTCTCATAACTTGTAATTGAAACTACACCCGTGCTATCTCTCATACCATATACAATGACAGATACTGCGGCTTGTGCCCTTATGTCTCCATTGGCTTTTTGATCTACAACTTTTTTTTCAAAAATTGTCGATACCGGACCGGGCTTACCCGTAACCGGTTCGCTTTTCGTTTTAATCTGAGTCAGACAAGGGGCCAATAATTGCGGACCCTCGGAAAAAGAAATGAAGTGAAAATTACTAAAAACAGGATCGTAAATGACTTCCGTATCTGAAACATAACATTGTGTTTCAAAACATTCCCCGTTGTAATTCCATGTCAGTTTAACAACTGCAAGATCGCTTAACTCATTTTGTTCAATATCCAGAATCTTACGTTCCAAATATTTTTGTCGTGTATTTACATCTACATCGCCAAATAACCTAATGGTAAAATCATTCCAATCCTCTGTATTATCATAAACAGGAATCCGGGTATCCGATGCAATACCCTTATTGATTTCATCACTGCCAACTACATCTGACAGTTGATAATCGATCAGTGAAAGTCCGTATTTTTGAAGAATAGGCCCACTGAACCGAATACATCGAGACAATCCTTTCTCCCATGACAAAGACAACGAAGCCGCTTTTTGCTGTGCTGCCAAATCCGACGAAAAAGAATCTGTATCCGACTTACAGCTCTGTATAAAAACACTCGTTAACACCACCCACAGAACAGCCATTAATGAAATGACTATTTTAAAAGACATCCGTTTCATATCAAAAATCCTATAAAATTGGTTGATATTATTGGGTGAGACATCTTGGAATACGGAGGTCTTTGTTCTGACAAAGACACCGAGCGTAATATGTTTGCACTCACTCCGCGATCACAATAGTGTTTATTTTTCCCATAGGCAGACTCATTTAAAACTATAGATCAAATCGCTATGGCCACAGTATAATTATTTCAACTCAACTTAACAAATTACAACACTAAAAAATAAAAAAAATCCAATAATTTTTCAGAGAACAGCCATATTACTCATATCTTTAAGCTCCATATACTTATATCTATCCCAAAATATGGTTTCTACTCGGCGCATGACAGTAAAACGCTGCAACTGGCTTATAGAAAATTTAAAACCATTAAAAACACAAAAAACATTTGATTTTAAGACCGGTTCAGTAGAATATCAATAATATATTTGTTTATCGTTCTCATATATAAAAATACGATTTTCTTTCCCTCGTGTATGATTATGAAGACGCAATAAAAGATTTTTCGGAATAGTTGAATACCGAAGTGTTTTATCGCTTCGTCCCTTCTGTTTTCCCAATGATTTCCACCCGTCAATAGTCCAATAGTACAGCTCGTATAATTCACCGGGTACTATATTGTTATCATCGCTACGAGGATGATATTTGATACGGGTTATCCGGTACGGTTTCCCGAAATCCAAACCTACATAATTTACATCATCATGAGCTCCATAAAAAAAACTTACCCGGTCGCCATCGATCATCTCTCTCAATGTATTTCCAAACAACCCCGGATTTCCAAAGGGTTTCCCTTTCAACGGAACCTCATTCCCGTTCTCATCGAGTCCCCAAAATTCGAGTTCGGCAATGAAAACAGGTCGAGCCAAATCAAAACGATAGATACCGTAACGGGAAAGCGGAGCCTGATCGACCGTAACATCCTGACCGTAAAAAGGAATCTTGTCTATCGTGTGTAAAGATACCGTATCGGCCAGATCCGGACGGTTCGCTGCCAGAAAGCGGGTGCCGAGCATTACATAAGCATAATACAGACAGTGATTCCGGAAAGGAACCTTATTGTACAACGTTACTTCCGGATGTACGTCCTCGCTCCCGTCCAACGGCACTACATTCCCTGCGTCTGTCAGCAAAAAAACGTCACCCGCAGGTATAACCATTCCGTTTTCATATATTGCAGGTAAATACACAATGTTTTTACCTACTTTTTTAAACCGTGCTTCACCTTTGTGTATTTCTCCCCACGCTACAGGAGTCCATGACAAACTTTCGGGCTCATAACAACACAGATAAGCATGTCGATTTAACTCAGTTACCCTTTGCAACGAAATTTTAACATCCGAACATTCGACATAGCTGTCCGTAATATCTTCCATTCCCTTGTCTGCAAAAAGAGGTGGAATTTCCTCCGATGAAGCAACTGACGCCAAACTCCCTGACTGGATAGCATAGTTGCTCCGATACACTTTAGGCACAGTTCGACATGTCCGAATCTGTACCTGCTCTGGTATTCCGACTGTTGTTTTACAATCAAATTTCAACCAAAACATACTATTGACAATATCCTCCCTATTCTCAGGACTTGGAAGTTGTCTATTATTGTATCGCTCCGACCGCTTCTCTCCAATAATTTCCGCCCAATGGTGTCCTGCGTTGGAATTTCCCCAATAAGGAATAAAATTTAAGGTCGCTGGAATTCCAAAACTTCGCAAGGCAGAAATTGCGACAACATTCGCTTCAATACATGTCCCCAGTCGGGATAATGTAAAATTACGGGCAGAAGTCGGCATCATAAACGGAAATTCACAGAAAAACGGAGCATCCTGTTGAAAATCGTTCTGTACAATAGCATTTAGATATTTCCCTGCCTGCACATAAGAACTGTCCGCATAGCAGGAAAGCGTATCACGATATTTTTTCTGGAAATACACTGAGCTTCCATCCCAGTAATCATAGTGACTTTTATAGGGCAAAATATAGTTGCAAAATGTTTCGAAGTCGATTCTGTCTTTCCACGAAGTATTACGCCATTCATCGAACCGCTCGTCGATGTGGTCGATCAGAAAACATGCGGACAAAAATGTCGGGTCTGGTCTATAGTATTCAGTAACATATCTTGTCGATCTGGGAAGTATATTTTGCAGACTATCGCAGAAATAGTAATATATACGGGAATCTTTGTACTTTCCGTTTTTCTCGACATATTCTGCTAAAAAATCATAATAGGGTTGAGTATTAGATACAGAAGCCGAATCCAAACTGACCTGATCGAGCATGTTCGCTATCAGAAATTCGGCGGCTTCGCGTTTTTGCGGATCATCTTCGTAGTGCTCCAGAACGGAAATCAATTCCCCTGCGTTCCCATCCGCCTGTTGTAAAGTGGCCTTCAGCAACGATTCGGAAAACTTTCGATTGCTGTTGCAAGCACCGAGCATCCATGCCGACAGGATGCAAAAGATCCATACTCTCATAAACGGACAATTCGTATGGATGCAATTTACAAAATAATCCGTATGTTTGCGGCGTTAATGTAACAGATTTTTAATTAAATGGAGAGTTTGTTTGCCGATAGGGGCAGGCGCGCGAGCAGGCGTGCAGGCCGGGGCAGATAGTCCGTTCCTTTCCGGTGCGAGCTGTTTCCGGGTTCGCGCCTACCATGTCCATCATACGGCCTTCGTCTCGTCCGACCTTCGGACGGAATGAGGCGTTCTCGGCACAGGGAGCTCCTTGTGCGTCAGATTCCTGGCAAAAGAGGTGCGAACGAGGCGCTGTTCATTCCAGGACAAGACGTAAAGGGACAAAAAGAGATTGAAAAATTAAGGAAACAGAGCACCCGACCGTTGCTTTTTACGATTCGTTTCGTACCTTTGAGGTAACGATTCGCCGGAAACGGCGCGTTGGCTTTGTGGTTGTGTAAATTGTGGTGATTTATGACAACAAAGCACAAGTAGCCCTTCTCATTGGCTTACGCTGATAGCAGGGTGTTCTGTCGGATTCCATGCTTCAGCGTGGGCCTCTTGTGTGTTATATTGTCAAAGGTTTACCACAGCCCTCACAACCGTATAATACTCAATGCCCGCGCTTCTTTTTGAGCGATAGTAAACTTTTTGAAAACGGGAAAGCTATGCTATCTTTGTGTTCTGAATACGGCTAAAACCGTAACATATTTTAGAGGTTAAGACAAACCATTACGCCGTTCAGTAAACTTCCGATTATCTAAAGTCTGGTGTAAAATTTGTCTGAAACCCAAGTCATGCCCCTACACGAGCTGTCGGGGCAAGGGCTTGGGCGTAAGGGCAGCTACCAGACTAAGGCTCGGAAGGCCGACTGAACGGGACTGTACCTGCGTCCTTGCCCTTTTTTATTGTCTTATCTAAAGGGCCGAAACGTAGGGTGATTAAACGCAATCGATTCCCCCGGCAATATGTTACGGCAACACTCCATTCCTCATATCGTACAGACTGCCGCCGGAAAATTCCGGCTGTCTGGTACCGGTATGCTTGCCGTTCCTTCCGCTTCTTTCACGCCTACTTTCAACCTTTTCATATATATGTCCGCACGGTCGTTTCGGATTTTCGGAACGGCCGTGCATTTTTATTTCGACTTCTCCGGGAGACGTGCGGCACTCGCTTGTTCTTGTGAGGGCGGCAAGTCGGGTAATCCCATGCCGCTGCGTTTCCCGTCCGGCTATCCGCAACGCTTTAACATACTTTCCGGGGGGCATTCCCTGAATGCACCGAGGGTACATCAAGCCGATACCGTTCAGAGTTCACCCACTCGTGCCCCCCATTTTATGCGGATAGTCACTATAAGAGGACCGGCGTTTTCACAAAATTTGATTGGGGAACAGGTTCGGAGCCGTATTTCGGAAGATTCGTTGGGTAGTCTTATCCGGGAAAACAGTTCTGCCGGCCTCTTTATTCTATCCCATTCCGGGGAGTGCGCGGCACCCGCAAACTTCACGCGGACCACGCCTGAACCGCCGCAGCGGCCATGCCGTATCGAGACTTTACAAAGAAGGTTACGATACTTATCTTTGCGGTATGGGATTCGATTGTGTGCCGCGCTCGCCGTACCGTTTGCCACGAATCACTACCCGGATCTGCGGCTAATCCCTGTGGGGCCTTTCTGAAAACAGGAGCATGGGTACAACTGGAAGATGGCTCGATACGATTCTGAAAATTAGACAAATCATAATACGACGCTCACCCGACTACTCACCCGGCAAACAGAACATGACGACAGAATACGAACGGCTCTCTCCGGAGGGCAAGGTGATTTACGACCGTAGCGTCGAATTTTTCAGGACTCACCGGGTGCCGTTGGTTACGGCGGACGAGATTCCGGACGATCTGCTGAAGGCATGGGTAACGCCCGATCCGCTGCGGCTGATGCTGATGATTCTGGGCGGAGTGGCCGAGCCGGACGACGTATTGCCGCTCGTACTTTACTTGAAGGCTTACGAAGCGCACGACGCGGTCTATTCCGACGTTCTCGACATGGAATACCGGACGCCTTTCAAAACGATGATCCGTCATTTCGATCCTTACCAAAAGGCATTGCGTCGTGTGGTTGAACTGCGGGAAAGGAATATTCCCGTACCTTTCGGTATCCTGCATTTCGCGGCCTATCTGAACTGTCATTAATGGTTGACATTACACATGCCATACAAATCACATTTCCTGCGGTTCAAATTAATTAAATACTCTTGCATTTAAGAATAAATAGATTTAATTTTAATATCCGGTCTGCTTGTCTTTTCTTCTGAATACAATATCTAAACTTCATAATTATGCAACGCCCCATTACGAAATCAAAAAACAAGCTCATGCTAAATAGACTTTCGATTGTCATTCTTTTATTTGTTGTATTTCCGATCTGCGGATTCAGCAAGAAAAAGAATGTTCAACCGCCCGTTATGGACAGCATACAAACTGCCCGGTTTATGGACTCGATCCATCGTCTGTATTTGAACGAGGTCGATTTTATTATCGACCGCATAGAGAACACCTATATATCCGGCCGCCGGGGCATGAGCGACGAAGAGTGGAACCGACGTGTGAAGATTGCTCGAAGTAAGGCCGTACAGTCCAACAATAAATGGGAGTATCTTTATAACTGGAGCTATCTTGGCGCTTTGATACAAGACAAGCATTTTGATTTTCCCGACGGAGGAGTGTATAATCGGTACCGTATATTCATCGAAAACGATTCGATCCTCCCGCTTTGGGTTCAAACATGGAAAGACGGAACGGTATATAATGTGAAAGACTATACGGGGGTGATTCCGGCTCATGCCCAGATTCTGAGCGTCAACGGTCTTGATGCACAGGAAACCGCCCTGAAAAATCGGATGATGTTCCCGGGCGAAGAAACCTATGCCATGGCATGGATGAATACCTCCGATGAAACTGATCCACGCGGCTGGAATGCTTTCGCCAATTTTTTCTTGATGCGCGGGTACCAACCTCCTTTCAAAGTGGTCTACAAGGCTCAGGATAGCGACCGTCCCGATACCGTTGTCTTGAACGGGATGGCACGGGGCGACATATATAAGGAGTTCAAAAAATCGGGAGATAAACATCGTGTACGCGTTAGTATAGGCAGTCACCTTCGTCCCATAAAATACCGGAATATGAAGGACGGCATCGGCGTACTATCGATTAATGGAATGTGGGGAAAGAGATATGCTCCATTGATTCTGTTCCACCGCGACTGGCGCTACCCCCGTATGCTTCGGCGTGCGATGCGCCGCATCGACCGGGACAAGATCGAAAATCTGATTATCGACTTGAGTATCTGTCCGGGAGGCATGATTGAGAATGTCTATAAGACATTGGACTATTTCACGGACTGTCCGGTCGATCGGACGGAAATCTACCGGGTGACGGACGACAACCGCGAGATCGTGCAGGCCCTTATGTCCAATGACCTTCTTACCCCCAAGGCCGACCGTCGCCGACTGTCGGATTTAGTCGGAGGTATGAAGTCCGGAACGCTCTTTCGTACGGATACTCTTTTCTCTATGCAGTACCAGCCCCGACCTCGAAAACATAGCTATCGTGGAAATGTGTATATCTTGACGGGACATCCGACCTATTCTGCCGCACAGATACTGGTACAATACTTCCAACATCTCGGCATCGGTCGGGTAGCTGGTCAACATTGCGGCGGCTTCACGGAAGTGACTTCAGGTAGTGCACCTAATATTCCTCTACCACGGAACTCGGATATGCCGTTTTGGGTTCCGGTAGGCAAATTAGCGCTGTTCTCGGGCAGGGAGGATTCGTATCGCTATCCTCCGGTAGACATTCCGATCGACCATCCGTTCGAGGAGTGGCTGAAGCGGGAGAACCACAGTCTGGACCGGTTGATCGGGATGATCCGGAACGGAACGGCCGCCGCTTCGGCTTCCAGAACCGCAGTGACCGAATAGTAAGGGCGTCTTCCCGATTGTCGGGTGAGCCTGATGTCCGGTTGGGTTATGAGGCGGGTAAAACGTAGGTCCGGCTTCTTTCGCTGTTTTGAATACAGAGTTTTATTTTTTATCTTTAAAATTGCTGTGCAGTCTTTTTTGTTCTTATGATGTCGAAGTCTACGAGTCCGGAATTAGGATAATTGCTGATAGAATAGGTTCGTAGAGAGAAATGTGTTTGTGTCCTAGGACGTGAAATGCCGGAATACTGAATATGAAGCTCACTTTCTGTGGGGGTGGATGTGTGAATAAAAGGTACAGAAGTAAAAAATACGGAGAATCCCATTATTTGTGTGTAGCATATAAAGATAAAGACATTTTCAACAAGTATCTGGATTTACATTATGAAATCAAAAAAAATCACGCGCATAATCTTTAAAAAGAGTAAAAGATTATGCTTTCTGTTGTCGATTACAATTTTTCTACCTCTATTGGGGCATGCAGGTAGTACATACAGCACCGTTCTTGACTATCCGGATTCAGTTAAACGCATCTGTAACGAAGAAATAGCGTTTATTATCAATCATATCGAAAATACATATATATCCGGTCGGAGAGGTATAGAAGACGAAGAGTGGAAAAAAAACAAAAGTATCATCTATGACCGACTGCAAAATTTTTTGGATGAAAAAATAGATGGGTATTACGTTTATGTTTGGCGCTATTTGAACCTGCTTAAAAACGATGCCCATTTCAAGTTCCCCGATGACGGCATGTTCAATCGATGGGGATATTTCAAAAAGGACGATTACTTGTTTCCTTTATGGGTTCAGACTTGGAAAGACGGATCGGTTTACAACGTAAAGGATTACAAAGGCATTATTCCCCGTTTTGCTCAAATTCTCAGCATCAACGGTCGCTCTGCTAAGGAAATGGCGCTGATGAACCGGGCTATTGGACCCGGCGAGGAAGCCAATGCGATGGCTATGATGAATGCTAAGTACGAGACGGACCCGGCATACTGGCCGAACTTCGCCAATTTTCTATTCATGGAAGGTATTCGTGCACCGTTCGAGGTCGTTTATATCCGACCTGACAATAATCGACAAGACACCGTTATATTAGGGAACATATCTCGTGAAGAGATGTATCGCCAATTTAAAAAATCGGGCGACAAACGTAAAGTCAAATCAGAAATCGGCTTTGGGAAAAAACCAATCGTTTATGAAAATCTCGGCGATGGAATCGGAGTACTTTCGATCAATTCCTTTTGGGGCAAACGTTGGGCGGCCATGTTGCTGTTCGGCAAAGACTGGCGCTACAAACGTCTACTCCGCAAAGCCATGCGCCGTATCGATCGGGACAATATAAAAGATCTGATTATCGATGTAAGCCTGAACTGCGGCGGAATGACAGAAAACGTATATTATACACTAAATTATTTTACGGATAAGCCGATCGATATAAACGCTAAGTATCGTGTAATCGACGAAAGTCGAGAAAAATTGCAAATGAACATAGAGAAAAGCCCGTATATAAAAGAAAGCGATCGGGAGCGTTTGATTGAATACATCGGAACACTGAAAGATGGAACCGTTTTTTGTACGGATACGGTCTGCGATCTGCAATACGTTCCAGATCATCCGAAACACGGTTTTAGAGGAAACGTATATGTCCTGACCGGCCCGCTTACTTACTCGGCGAGTCAGATGTTCGCCCGTTACTGTCAGACATTGGGAATCGGTCTGACGGCCGGACAACATTGCGGTGGGTATACGGAAATTTCTGCGGGAAATACGGCTAAAATCACATTACCACAGTTAAAACAATTAGAGTTCGAAGTTCCGTTCGGCGTTACCCGGATATGCAAAGATGACGATCCCTACGATTATCCACCGGTAGACATTCCGATCGACCATCCGTTCGAGGAGTGGCTGAAGCGGGAGAACCGCAGTCTGGACCGACTGATCAGGATGATCCGGTCAGGAGCAGTACAAAAACAGAATTCCGACACCATAGTCAATTAATAATTTCGACAGCTATGCTTTAAAAGATGGAAGATCCATTATGAAATCAAGAAAAATCACATCCATGCAAAATAGAATTTTGCTTGTCCTTTTATTATTTACAATTCCAACTTACGGATTTTGTAAAAAGGAAAATGTTCAGACAATCGTCATGGACAGTGTTCAGGCTGCCCGTTACATAGATTCGATTCGGCAATTGCGACTTCAGGAAATAGACTTTATTGTAGACCAAATAGAAAACACATACATCTCAGGGCGTCGCGGACTGAATAATCAAGAATGGAAAGATCGTCTCGCAATTCTCCGAGACGCTGTTACAAGAACTGCTCACGCTCCTAATTTCACTTACTACTACATGTGGTGCTATTTAGGTTTTTTCATACAGGATCAACATTTCAAATTTCCTGATGGAGGAATGTACAACCGATATCGCATATTCACTGAAGATGACGAACTTTTACCTCTTTGGGTCCAGACATGGAAGGATGGAACAGTATATAATGTGAAAGATTATACAGGTATAATTCCGGCTCATGCGCAAATTTTAAGTGTCAATGGCCGTGATGCACAGGAAACCGCCCTGAGAAACCGGATGATGTTTCCGGGCGAGGGAATTTACGCGATGGAGTGGATGAATACATCCAGTGAACCAAATCCTCTGAACTGGAATACTTTCGCTAACTTTTTCTGGATGCGCGGATATCGTCCTCCTTTCGAATTGGTCTATAAGGCTCAGGGCTGCGACCGTCCCGATACCGTCGTCTTGAACGGAATGACGCGGGGCGACATATATAAGGAGTTCAAAAAATCGGGAGCTAAGCACCGTGCACGGGCCAGTGTAGGTTCTCATCGCCGTCCCATAGAATACCGGAATATGCAGGACGGAATCGGTGTGCTGACAATCAACATGATGTGGGGCAAGCGTTGGACCCCCATGCTGCTGTTTGGTAAAGACCAACGTTACCCCCGTATGCTTCGGCGTGCGATGCGTAGTATTGACCGGGACGGAATTGAGAACTTGATCATCGACTTGAGTATCTGTCCGGGAGGCTTGTCTGAGAATATCTACAAAACGCTGGACTATTTCACGGACCATCCGGTCGACCGGACGGAAATCTACCGGGTGACGGACAACAACCGCAAAATCGTACAGGCCCTCATTTCAAACAATCATCTTATTCCCAAGTCCGACCGCCATCGGCTATCGGATTTGGTCGGGAACTTGAAATCCCCAACGCTCTTTCGTACGGATACGCTTTCCCCGATGCAGTACCACCCCAAGCCTCAGAAACACAGCTATCGTGGAAATGTGTATATTCTGACGGGGCATCAAACTTACTCAGCCGCACAAGTATTGGTGCAGTACTTTCAACATCTCGGCATCGGTCGGGTAGCCGGTCAACATTGTGGCGGTTTCACGGAGGTAACTTTAGGTAGTGCTCCTAACATTCCTTTGCCATTGAGTTCGGCAATGCCGTTTCATGTACCTGTAGGCAAAATGGCGTTGTTTTCTGGTCGGGAAGATTCATATTGCTATCCGCCAGTCGATATTCCAATCGACCATCCGTTCGATGAGTGGTTGAAGCGGGAGAACCACAGTCTGGACCGACTGATCGAGATGATCCGAACCGGATATACCCGTTAGTTTTTAATAGACTCCCGAAAAATCTTAGACGGCTTAAAAGACGGTATGCTGTGGGCAGGAATTACGATAGTGGTCTGTTTGGAGATGTTCCGGGCGACTTTCGATGCCCGCCGTTTTACGATGAAACTACCGAATCCTCTCAAATATACGTTCTCATTTTTACATAACGATTCCCGAACATTTTCCATAAAGGATT
>PPYF01067440.1_pt1 | contig 13602 bp, 9 predicted proteins | sample 1559871 | NCBI WGS metagenome assembly PPYF01 (sample SAMN08240021, study PRJNA423297) | Human gut metagenome, whole genome shotgun sequencing project. | reverse complement strand
TCCGGATTTGATCAGGGCGCATTCGAAATGAAGCAGCTCCGTATCGAAATGAAGGGAGATATCAATGATTGGTTGAGTTACCGTTACCGTCAGCGTCTGAATCGGGGTAACGATGGTTCCGACAATATAGATAATGTACCTACCAGCATAGATTGGGCAGGAGTAGGCATCAAATTAAATAAGTTCTCATTTTTTGCCGGAAAGCAATGTGTCTCGTATGGTGGTATAGAATTTGATTTGAATCCGATTGATATTTACGAATATAGTGACATGATAGAGCACATGAGTAACTTCATGACCGGTTTGAATGTGGCATACAACTATAATCCTTATCAGCAGATACAATTTCAGGTATTGAACAGTCGGAACGGGCCGTCTGAGGAGATGTATGGAGATTTGGAACGTACCAAATTGCCGTTAGTCTATACCTTGAACTGGAACGGAAATTTCCTGGATGTTTTCAAAACCCGTTGGTCTGCCTCTGTGATGAACGAAACGAAGGGCGAAAAGATGTATTATTACGCTTTGGGTAATGAATTTAATTTCAGCCCTAAATGGCATGCCTATTTTGACTGGATGTATTCTCGTGAAGGAGTAGACCGTAAAGGAATTATAACTAGCATAGTAGGGACTGATAATCAGGCACACAATGCTTTTAATGCCGAATATATGTCATATGTGTTGCATGTGAATTATCGTTTTGCCCCAAAGTGGAACTTGTTTGCAAAAGGAATGTATGAAACTGCTTCCGTTTATAAGGCAAGCGATGAAGTGGAAAAAGGGAAATATCGCACGGCATGGGGATATGCAGGAGGTATAGAATTTTATCCGATGGAGAGCAATCTGCACTTCTTCCTGGCATACGTGGGGCGTTCCTATAAATATACCGATCGTGCAAAGGCGTTGGGTGAGGACAATTTCAGTACCCATCGTGTGTCAGTGGGATTCATTTGGCAGATGCCTGTATTCTAGCTCATGCTTTCCTTTTTTGTTTGTTATGAAGAATCGGCAGGCAACTTGTTGCCTGCCTGCTATTTATCATGAAAATGTTTTTCTTTTATCAGAGTTAAAGCCGTTACCTTTTTTATCATACACGTCATAAATCAGCCTGGCAACTTTTCATGAATGGGTTACAGAGTTTCCTGACTTTATCTGATTCGGGAATATTTTTCCTGTTTATTGTATGGACCGGAGATTTTTCTTTCCGAAAAACTTATCAATAATCAATGCGATAGCCCCATCGCCCGTCACATTACAAGCAGTACCGAAACTATCCATGGCAATGTAAAGTGCTATCATCAAAGCCTGTTCACTTTCTCCGAATCCCAGCATGGAAGACAGGATCCCCAATGCAGCCATGATGGCTCCTCCCGGTACTCCCGGTGCAGCTACCATCGTGATTCCCAGCATAAAGATGAATCCTGCAAACATGGGGAAATTAAAGGGCATTCCTTGCATAATCATCAGTGCCAGTGCGCAAGCAACAATCTTCAACGTGCTTCCCGACAGATGAATTGTGGCACATAGCGGAATGACAAATCCGGCTATATCCTCCGTGACCCCATTCTTGACAGTCTGTCGCAAAGTCACCGGAATGGTGGCTGCCGATGACTGTGTGCCCAATGCTGTGAAATAGGCAGGCATCATCTTTCCCAGTAGTTTGAACGGATTCCGATGTACAAACAGCGCTGCAATGGTATATTGAAAAACCAATAGGAAGATGTGAAGCAGGAAAATGACTCCGATGATCTTGATAAATACCATCAGAATGTTATATACCTGTCCGGAATGGGTCATATTCAGGAATATACCGAATATATAGATAGGCAGTAGGGGCAGAATCACCGTCTGGATGGTTTTGACTATGATTTCTTTGAAATCGTTACATACGTTTTTCAGCGCTGTACTATCCAGATGTGCGATGCCCAGACCTAGTGTGAAGGCTAAAATCAAGGAAGTCATCACATTCATCACCGGGGGGATGGCTACAGTGAAGAATGGAGAAATATCATGTGCCTCGCTGATTTGTTCTATCGGTGCTCCCGGAGTAATCATGGAAGGGAAAAAAGTCTCGCTGAAGATTCCGTTGAAAGTCACAAATACTCTGACCAATTCGCCGGGAAGAACGTTTCCGAATCCTATACCCAATGTGATGGCGATGATAATTCGGGCTAATAAGCCGATTTTTAACCTCTTCATGATAATGTGTTATTATTCAAATTGCAAAGATAGAATTATTGAACAAATAACCTATCAAATTGTTAAATATAAAAAGAATAATTTATGGAAAAGGCAGATATAGGATTAATCGGATTAGGTGTGATGGGGCAGAACCTTGCTCTGAATCTTGCCAACAAGGGATGGAAGGTTGTAGTATGGAACCGTACCGTTCCTGGAAAAGAAGAAAATGTAGTGGAACACTTTATAGCCAACCGCGCCAAAGGAAAAGGCATCATAGGCAGTAATGAACTGACAGATTTTGTCGAAGCACTGAAAACTCCGCGTGTCATCCTTTTGATGGTACAGGCGGGGCCCGCTGTCGATGAACTGACGGGCAAGCTGTTTCCTTTGATGGAAAAGGGTGATATCCTCATTGACGGAGGCAACTCTTATTATGAAGATACGGAACGTCGTGTAAAGGAACTTTATGATAAAGGAATGTACTTTGTAGGTTGCGGCATTTCAGGAGGTGAGGAGGGTGCTTTGCATGGAGCGTCCATCATGCCCGGTGGTGCGCAAGAGGCATGGCCAGTCATTCAGCCGATGCTGAAAAGTATTGCGGCAAAAGCTGAGGATGGTACTCCGTGTTGTGAGTGGGTAGGTCCCGGTGGCGCAGGCCACTATGTAAAAATGGTGCATAATGGCATAGAATATGGGGATATGCAGCTGATTGCTGAAATTTATTTCGCCATGAAGCACCTGCTGGCGTTGAAGAATGAACAGATGGCGGATATTTTTGAACAATGGGACAAAGGACGTCTGCATAGTTACCTGATAGAGATTACTTCGGCCATTCTGCGTCATAAAGAAGAAGGAGGCGATTATTTGCTCGATAACATTCTGGATGCTGCGGGACAAAAAGGAACGGGTCGCTGGAGTGTCATTAACTCCCTACAACTAAATACACCACTGGACGTGATTGCCGAGGCGGTTTTTGCCCGTAATCTGTCGGCAGAGAAGAACTTGCGCGTGCTGATGTCCAAACATTATATGCATGTGGAGAATCATCCGGTATATAATTATCAGGATACGGTGATCGGATTGGAAAGTACCTTATATGCGGCTCGTCTGACAAGCTATGCGCAAGGGTTTGCTCTGATGTGCACTGCCAGTGAGCAATATGGCTGGAAGTTGAATCTTTCCACTATCGCGCTGTTGTGGCGCGCCGGATGCATTATTCGTTCTGCTTTTCTGAACGACATTGCCGAGGCCTATCACCGTGCACCGGGATTGTCGCATCTGTTGCTGGACGAGCATTTCGGACGGGAAGTAATGGAAGCCCTGCCCGCGTGGAAGAAATACATCGGTGTCATGTTGAGAGAAGGGTTGCCCGTACCTGTACTTTCCGCAGCGTTGAATTATTTTCTGGGTCTGACCACCAACCGTTCCCCAGCTAATATGATTCAAGCGATGCGTGATTATTTCGGAGCTCATACCTTCGAGCGTGTGGACAGTCCACGGGGGGAATTTTTCCACGAACATTGGGAAGACAACTATTGATATGTCGCAACACAAAGCATTATACATTCATTTTTAAAACAAAGAATCATGAGTTTACCACATAGTTTATTTTTGGTCATCTTCGGTGCATCCGGTGATTTAACCCGGCGCAAACTGATGCCTGCCTTGATAAAGATACATAACGGGAAACGCTTCCCCGAGCATTTTGCCATTATCGGCTGTGCCCGTACTGCATACACGGACGAAACTTATCGTGCCTATCTGAAAGAAGAACTGATAAAATTCGGTTTTCTTACTAAAGAGGAAATGGAAACATTGGACGATTTTCTCTCTACTGTTCATTACCAGTCCATGGACCCGGCTGACGAAACCACTTATTTTCTGTTAAATGACCGTTTGAAGGAGCTTTCGCCTCAATATGAGAATAATGGGAACTATTTGTTCTATCTGGCAACTCCGCCCTTGCTTTATGAATTGATTCCGAAATGTCTGCATGATGCGGGCTTGTTGAAAAAGCCTGGATTAAAGCGTATCATTGTCGAGAAGCCTTTCGGATACGACCTGGCTTCCGCTCAGAAACTAAATAAAATCTATGCCGCTTATTTTAAAGAAGAGGATATCTACCGCATCGATCATTTTTTGGGCAAGGAAACGGTGCAGAATATTATGGTGACCCGTTTTGGAAGTACTATTTACGAACCGATATGGAATCGTAACTATATAGATTATGTAGAAATCACTGCGGTGGAAAATATGGGTATAGGTACTCGCGGAGGATATTATGACGGGGCGGGAGCTCTGCGCGATATGGTACAGAACCATTTGATGCAGTTGCTTGCTATTACTGCCATGGAACCACCGGCCAAGTTTGACAAGAATGGTTTCCGTAACGAGGTGATCAAGGTCTACCAATCCCTTCGTCCGCTGACTGATAAGTATATCCGTGATAATGTTATCCGCGGACAATATATTGCTGGTGATGACCGTATCGGTTATCGTGAAGAAAAGAATGTTCGTCCTGATTCCCGTACAGATACCTACGTGGCGATGTGTCTGTATGTGGATAACTGGCGTTGGCAGGGAGTGCCTTTTTATATCCGTACCGGAAAGCAGATGCCTACCAAGGTGACCGAAATTGTGGTTCATTTCAAACCTGCTCCTATGCAGATGTTCCAAATGAAGGAAGGTTTTTACAAAGGTGAGGAACTGATTATCCGTATTCAACCCGACGAGGGAATTCTTCAGCGCATAGCCATGAAAGAACCTGGTGCCGGTTTCTATATGGGAACCATGGAGATGGACTTCAGCTATGACCAGCACGATCAGGAAACGGGGGATGCGTATGTACGCCTGTTGGAAGACAGTCTGGTGGGTGATCCTACACTTTTTACCCGTTCCGATGCCGTGGACGAGAGCTGGACTTACTTTGATAAGATTCTGGATTATTGGAAGAAGCATCCCGAAACTCCTCTTTATGGGTATCCTGCAGGAACATGGGGACCGAAAGAAGCGGATGTATTGATCAACCGCAGTCATTCCGAGTGGACAAACCCGTGCAAGAATCTGACACATTCCAATTTATACTGTAAATTGTAAGTCGTCATCTGTGGATAGTAAATTTAAAACAGCAAACTCTAAGTAATAAATAGTGAATAAGATGATTGACCATAACTTTTATGCGTCGCCTGTACAAGCGTCGCAAACCTTGATAACTCATATATTGGAAGCGATGGATAAAGAGCTTGAACGGCCTTTTACCATTGCTCTTTCCGGAGGGACTACTCCTGCCACACTTTTTGAGGTTTGGGAGCGTGAATATGCCACATATACCCCTTGGTCCCGTATTTATTTCTATTGGGTAGACGAGCGTTGTGTGCCACCTGGCGATGATCAGAGCAACTTTGGCTTGGCCTATCGTCTGTTGTTTAGTAAGGTAGGTATTCCTGCCAGTCATTACTATCGTATTGTGGGTGAGGGCGCTCCCGAAGAAGAAGCCAAACAGTATTCTTCCATAGTCAAGACCACCGTTCCGACCGTGGACGGTGTGCCTGTTTTTGATTTTGTATTATTAGGGATAGGAGAGGACGGGCATACATCATCCATTTTCCCCGACCATCAGGAACTTCTTACCGCCGGGGAACCGTATGAGGTGTCCGTCAATCCTTATAATAAAACAGTGCGTATATGCATGACGGGACGTCCCTTGATAGAAGCCCGGCATACCTGTTTTCTTAAAAAAAGGAGCAACGCCTTGCTCCAACCTTTGTTAACCTTAAATCTAATACTATGAAAAACACAATGCAAAGGTACGGATATTTCGGAAATTTGCAAGATATTCTCTTCATTTTATAGGTTGAAACAATGTTATTTAACATAGAAAGGCATCCTGTTTACAGCTATTTGCAAAACAGGATGCCTTCACTATAATCCATTAAGACTCTTTAATAAGCGTGTCCGTCTTGTTCCAGTTCCTTTGCTGTAATGGGCTTGCGGTCTATGGCACGCCAAGCATAAATAATATAGGCCAGAACGAAAGGTACCAGAATGGAAACGTATGCCATGGTGCGCAGGGTAAATTCGCTGGAGCAACTGTTTGCCAAGGTCAGCGAACTTTGTAGATCGGCTGTGGACGGGTAATAAGCCGTATTATTATATCCCGCACAAAGCAATAAAGCTAATACAGTCAATACAACTCCTATTCCGGTAAACCAGATACCATTGGTCGCAGTCTTGCTGAAGACAGCCCTTCCGATACCCCAAAGTACTCCGACAACGCCTGATAGGAACAATACCAGCAATAGAGGCATATCCATCAGATTGATGAAATACTTGTAAGGTTCCATATAAACTTCTTTTGTCTCGGGATTTACAGCGAAACCATCAGCCAATAAAGTACGGATAACAAATGCCAGAAATAGAATAAGGAAAGGAATAGCATCTGTTATAAGCTGACGGCGGCAGCGGGGGATTAAGTCTTTATCCCGGATGTTATTGATAAAATAAAGATTGCCCAAAAGGCGGGCCAGGAAGAATACGGCAAATCCCAAGACCAGATTCCAAGGATTGGTCAGCGCATCCAGTCCGTGCCATCCGTTTGCCCAACTGCTGATGACAGGCATCAGCTCATTACCCATGTTTCCTTTATTAACCAGGAAATTGGAGCCGGTAAAGAAAGTAGCCACAGCTCCTCCTAGCAATAGAGGTCCTACAATACCATTTATAACCAGAAACCATTGGTAAGTATGTTTGCCCAGCAGATTGCCCAGCTTGGACTGGAACTCGTATGAAACAGCTTGCAATACGAAACTGAAAAGAACAATCATCCACAACCAGTAAGCACCGCCAAAGCTGGTACTGTAGAACAGCGGGAAAGAAGCGAAGAAGGCGCCGCCGAAAGTGACAAGGGTAGTAAAAGTAAACTCCCACTTGCGTCCTGTGGAGTTTACCAGCAAGGCACGTTCTTCGTCATTGCGTCCCAGCGTGAACAGCAAAGAGTTGCCACCCTGCACAAAGAGCAGGAACACCAACAAAGCACCCAGTAACGATACTAGGAACCACCAATAATTTTGTAGAAATATATAGTCCATAATATTCTAAATTAAAAATTGAGAATTGAATATTGAAAAATAGAATTAGAGAAACTTGAACTAAAAAAAGAATGACTTGATGGCGGAATTAATCTCCTGTATGTAGCCCATTTATTGCGCAGCCTGAATTATTTCCACCTGTTTCATTTATTCCTTAATTCTTAATTCCCTCCGGTCCTTTCTTGATGGCCTTCAGCATGATACCTATTTCAGCAAAGAGCAGAACGGTAAACAATAGAAGGAAGATAAAGAAAGTAAGCTGTACGGAACCTGTCTGCAATTTGGAGATGGCTGCTCCTACAGGCAACATATCCTGTATAGCCCATGGCTGGCGCCCCACTTCGGCTACCACCCAGCCTGCCTGACTGCCGATATAGGCTAGTGGAATAGTCCACAAAGCCACCCGTTGCAACCATCGCATATCAGCCAGTTTCTCTTTTTTCGATACAATCAGTACTATAATAAAGAACAGGATGAAATAACCTCCCAGCCCCACCATGATCCGGAATGACCAGAAAGTAAGTCCTACATTAGGAACCAGATGGGCGGGATCCTTGATATATCCGTAACCAAAATATTTTACGTTTTCGTCCAATGTCTTGCGAGCTGCTGCGGCACTTGCTTCGTCACCTGCCTTATGCGCTTTGCGGAATGCATCCAGGGCGGCGATGGCAATCTGTCCGCGTTTAATTTTCTCTTCGGCCGATAAAGCCGTTGTACCGTCGGGCATCTGATAACCACCTTCCAGCAGATTGTTGATACCCGGTACATAACCGTCTATGTCGTGAGTGGCAAGGATAGAAAGCATTTTGGGGATTTTCAAATCGCCTGCAATGGTGAAGGGTACTCCGTTTCCGCCATCGTGCAATCCTTCAGCGGCAGCCATTTTCATAGGTTGCACTTTGGCTACCTGTACTCCCGAAATATCCCCCGTCCATGCAGTGACGAGAGAGGCGAACAAACCTACGGCGGCGGCAACTTTAATACTGCTCAGAGCGAACTCCTTCTGACGGTTGCGCAGTAAATACCAGCAACTTATTCCTACTACAAAAACGGCTCCCAGTATCCAGCTGCTTAACACTGTGTGGAAGAACTTGGCGATAGCCATGGGAGAGAGGGCGACAGCTGCAAAGTCCACCATTTCATTTCTTACTGTTTCGGGATTGAAAGCCATCCCTACGGGGTATTGCATCCAGGCATTGGCGACCAGAATCCACCAAGCGGAGATCGTTGCTCCCAGTCCGGTGAGCCAGGTGGATGCCAGATGGAAACGCTTGCTCACTTTGTTCCAGCCGAAGAACATGACGGCAATGAAAGTGGCTTCCATAAAAAATGCCAGGATTCCTTCGATAGCCAGTGGGGCTCCGAAGATATCGCCCACAAACCAGGAATAGTTACTCCAGTTAGTTCCGAACTCGAATTCCAGAATCAGACCGGTGGCAACACCTACGGCGAAATTGATTCCAAACAGTTTCATCCAGAATTTAGCTGTGTTCTTCCAGAATTCCTTACCTGTTGTTACATAAAAGGTCTCCATGAGCCCCATTATCACAGCCAATCCCAAAGTGAGAGGTACGAAAAGCCAGTGATACATGGCCGTTAGAGCGAACTGTGCTCTTGACCAGTCAATTAATGAAGTGTCAATGTTTTCAAACATAACTTTCTGATTTATTTAAATGTTTATGGATTTGCCCGTTCTATTAACTCCTCACCTACATACTGTTGCTTCTCTTCCGTTGTCTTCCCGCCAAGGAAGGAGGGAAAGAAGAAAAGTTTTAGAATAAAGAACATGATGAATAGTTTGATAAGAATAATCGTCCAAAGGGTACGTCCCAAGGTCATCTCGCGAAAGCCGTCGCGATAGAATATCCAGATGCGTGTCAACAAAGAATCATTCATAAATTTATCTTAAAGTTGTAATAATTACAAAGAAAAACACTTTATCGGTAAAAAGCAAGTTTTTGTCCATAGAAATATTCCACAAATCTATATTTATTGCTAAAAAAATCACAGTCCTCTACTTTTGTACAAACAAATTAAATAGTAAAAAGGATGAGACAACGAGTAGTATATTTCGTAATGATTTGGGTCGCGGTCACTTCGGTTTCCGCGCAAGAGGCCAAAAAGTGGACGCTGGACGACTGTATTGACTATGCATTGGAGAAAAATATCCAATTGCAGCAGGACAAAATCTCACTGGAAGAGAGTTCGGTAGACGTGAAAACCGCCAAAGCCGCACTATTTCCCAGTCTGTCGTTCAGCACAGGACAGAATGTGACGAACCGTCCGTATCAGGAAACCAGTAACACGGTAAGCGGAACGGAAATCATCAGTAGTGACAGTAAAACCACTTATAATGGAAACTATGGTCTGAATGCACAATGGACATTGTGGAATGGTAACAAACGGTTGAATGCCATCAAACAAAAGAAGACGAGTCAGCAGATTGCAGGGCTTACCGTAGCCGAAACAGAAAACTCTTTGCAAGAGCAGATTGCACAAATATTCATCCAGATACTTTATGCCGACGAGTCGGTGAAAATTAACCAGAACACCTTACAGGTGAGCCAAGCTACATACGACAGGGGCAAAGAACTCTTTCATAAAGGAAGTATTTCAAAAGCCGATTTGGCACAATTGGAATCACAGGTAGGCAGTGACAAATATCAGTTGGTGATCTCCGAAAGTTCCTTGCGTGACTATAAATTGCAGTTGAAGCAGTTGTTGGAGCTGGATGGTACGGAAGAAATGGATTTGGTTCTTCCCGAACTCGCCGATGAACATGTTTTGCAACCGTTACCTGCTCAGGAGGATGTTTATCAGCAGGCTTTGGCATCACGTCCGGAAATTCAAAGCAGCAAGTTGAGCATAGAGAATTCCAAATTGGACATATCAGTGGCTAAAGCCGGCTATCTCCCTACCATCAGTCTGAGTGCATCTACGGGGAGTATGACAAACAGTGCCAGTGATAATAGCTGGAGCAAACAAATGAAATATGGCTGGAATAATATGATAGGATTGAATATAAACATTCCGATTTTTGATAATCGCCAGAACAAAAGTGCTGTGCAGAAGGCACGTTTGCAATATGATAGTAGTCTACTCGATTTGATAAACAAGCAAAAGGAACTCTATAAGAATATAGAAAGTCTGTGGTTGGACGCTACTAATGCTCAAGAGCAATATGCGGCGGCTGAGAGTAAGCTGAAAAGTAGCCAGGCCAGTTATGAGATGGTCAGCGAGCAATTCAACTTGGGAATGAAGAATACCGTAGAGTTGCTTACCGAGAAAAATAACCTGCTCAGTGCACAGCAGCAACGTATTCAGGCCAAGTATATGGCTATCTTGGATCGGACTCTACTGAACTTCTATGCAGGTCAGGATATAAAATTATAATCATAACGCTATACATATTATATTATGGAAAAGAAGAAAATGATCCTTACTACAGCGGTAGCCGTAGTGGTCGTGGCAGGCGGTTACTGGATGCTTGGCGGACCGGAGGGAAAAAGTACGGTCGATTTCGCAACGGAAACCGTAACGAAAGGTAATGTCAGCAATTTCATTACTGCTACCGGGACCATAGAGCCGGTGACAGAGGTGGAAGTGGGTACGCAGGTATCTGGTATTATTGACAAGATTTATGTGGATTACAATTCTGTGGTAAAGAAAGGAGAATTGATAGCCGAGATGGATAAAGTGACACTGCAAAGTGAACTTCAGTCGGCAAAGGCCACTTATGACGGCAATGAGGCCGAGTACGATTACCAAAAGAAATTATATGACCGCAACCGTAAACTGCACGAGAAGCAATTAATCAGCGATATGGACTATGAAGAAACGGTTTATAATTTCCAACGTGCCCAAAGTGCATTGGAGCAAAGCAAGGCGGCTCTGGCAAAGGCTGAGCGTAACCTGTCATACGCAACCATCACCTCGCCTATCGATGGAGTGGTGACCAGCCGTGATGTGGAAGAAGGACAGACCGTAGCATCCGGTTTCGAAACTCCGACACTGTTCACCATCGCTGCCGACTTGACCAAGATGCAGGTGGTGGCCGATGTGGATGAAGCCGATATTGCCGGGGTGGAGGAAGGAGCCCGTGTAACCTTTACCGTGGATGCTTATCCCGACGATGTGTTCGAAGGAGTAGTCAGACAGGTTCGTTTGGGAAGTACGAACAGCACGAGCAGCAGCTCTTCAACAACCACCAGTACCACTGTAGTTACTTATGAGGTAGTGATAACAGCTGATAATCCTTATTTGAAACTGAAACCGCGTCTTACCGCCAACGCTACCATTTATACATTGACCAAGGATAATGTGTTGACCGTTCCCAACAAGGCTTTGCGCTTTACTCCCAACAAAGACATAGTGGGAGGTCGTAAGATAAACGATTGCCAGAGCAGTCATAAAGTGTGGACACTGGATAACAATACCTTTACCGCCCATCCTGTGAAAATAGGTATTACTGATGGCAGCAAGACAGAGATTGTGAGTGGCATCACTGAAAATACGCCGGTAGTGACAGAAACGGTAGTGAAAGGTGCTATGCCTGGAATGGAAGAGCCGTCTGCCGGAGAAGGTGAGAGAAGTCCGTTCATGCCAGGCCCTCCGGGAAGCAATAAGAAAAAGAACAAGTAATAAAAGGTAATGCTTCCGTTTACATTGAAAGAATAAATCATATGAAAAAGATAATCGAATTACAAAATATAAAACGGAACTTCCAGGTAGGCGATGAAACCGTCCACGCTCTGCGTGGCATCTCTTTTACCATTTATGAAGGAGAGTTTGTCACTATCATGGGTACTTCTGGTTCCGGCAAGTCCACTCTGCTGAATACTTTGGGATGTCTTGATACCCCTACCAGTGGTGAATACCTGTTGGATGGTGTGTCCGTGCGTACCATGAGCAAACCTCAGCGGGCTGTGTTGCGCAACCGTAAAATAGGTTTTGTATTTCAGAACTATAATCTGTTGCCTAAGACGACTGCCGTAGAGAATGTGGAGTTGCCCTTGATGTATAACTCGTCCATATCGGCTTCCGAAAGACGGAAACGTGCCATTGAATCACTGATAGCCGTGGGGCTAGGTGACCGTTTGGAACATAAATCCAACCAAATGTCCGGCGGACAGATGCAGCGTGTGGCCATTGCCCGTGCTCTGGTGAATAATCCTGCCGTTATTTTGGCTGATGAGGCGACCGGTAATCTGGATACCCGTACCTCTTTCGAAATTCTGGTACTTTTCCAAAAGTTACACGCCGAAGGTCGTACACTTATTTTTGTCACTCACAATCCCGAAATAACCCAGTATAGCAGCCGTAATATCCGCTTGCGTGACGGGCATGTAGTGGAAGATACCATCAATCCTCAGATCCTTTCGGCCGCTGCCGCGCTGGCTGCCTTGCCCAAGAATGATGAGGACTAACCATAAAAAAGAATCATTATGAACGGAACGAATCTATTTAAAATAGCTCTCCGGGCTCTTGCCAACAACAAGCTCCGCGCTTTCCTCACCATGTTGGGGATCATCATCGGTGTGGCATCAGTCATTGCTATGCTTGCCATCGGTCAGGGCTCGAAAAAGAGCATCCAGCAACAAATCTCGGAGATGGGGTCAAACATGATTATGATTCATCCGGGAGCAGAGATGCGTGGAGGGGTCCGCCAAGACCCTTCGGCCATGCAGACACTGAAACTGGAAAATTATGAAAAGTTGAGCGAAGAGTGTACTTATCTCTCCGGCATTAGTCCCAACGTTTCTTCTTCGGGACAACTTGTTGCGGGGGCCAACAACTACCCGTCTTCGGTGAGTGGTGTAAGTATGGATTATCTTACCATACGTCAGCTCACCGTGGAACAGGGGGAGATGTTTACCGAGAATGACATCCGTACGGCAGCCAAGGTTTGTGTTATCGGTAAAACCATTGTCGATAATCTTTTTCCCGACGGATCGGATCCGATAGGGAAAGTGATTCGTTGTAATCAAATTCCTTTCCGGGTAATTGGTGTGCTGAAATCAAAAGGGTATAACTCGATGGGCATGGACCAGGACGATGTAGTACTGGCTCCTTACAGTACGGTGATGAAACGATTGCTGGCACAGACTTACCTAAGTGGAATTTTTGCTTCAGCTCTGACAGAAGATATGACCGATGAGGCTGTAGATGAGATAACGACCATTCTGCGTCGTGAACATAAGCTGAAAGAAACGGATGATGATGACTTTACCATCCGCACCCAGCAGGAGCTGAGTAGTATGCTCAACACTACAACAGACCTGATGACTACCTTGTTGGCTTGTATTGCCGGTATATCTTTGGTGGTCGGTGG
>PPYF01188463.1_pt1 | contig 13607 bp, 9 predicted proteins | sample 1559871 | NCBI WGS metagenome assembly PPYF01 (sample SAMN08240021, study PRJNA423297) | Human gut metagenome, whole genome shotgun sequencing project. | reverse complement strand
GAAAACCCGCCAGAAACGCGCAGGCTCTGTTTTTACGGCATGCATGAGTATGCACGCAAGTGCATAGCGCGAAAATTCATGCCATTCAGCCAGGGTAAGTCCTGTTTCCGGCGTTCTTCTGATTCCGTTATAAATCTTTCCAGTCAGGTAATTTATTCACCTTTCGGCGCCACAGATGAAACAACGCCATCGTCAGGCCAAATAACACGCCGGCGATAAGACTGATTTTACAAGCGAACAGGGGGGACATCCCCTGGGCCCGCCACACCATCCAGTACATCCACAGCCCGTATCCGACGGAGAAAGAGGCTGTCATCACGCCAAAAACCTGCCAGAGCGGAGCAAACGGCAGAGGGGGAATCTTTATCCCCAGCCGCCACAGCAGGCGTATCAGAAGCGGTGCATAATTGCTTTTCCACATCTTACGGCTGGCCATTATCGCCAGCGCCTTTTGTTTCCGCGCTTCAAAATCCATTTCCTCTCCCCGATTGTATTCAGTCAGCAGACTGGCTCCGCATACGCTCCGTTCGCAGGAGTTCTTTCATCATGCGCTCACTGGCGTACTGCGCTTCCTCTGCGGTGACGGTCGCGACGGCATTCCCCTGCAGATCATAGCGGGAGGCCCCCACCTTCATCCGGGACAGATAGCCCGCAGACCGGGTCAGACTCTTCAGGCACTTGATCACCTGTTTATGCGACAGCGGCAGGTCGCGCTTCACAATATCGGCAAACAGCTGTTCGCGCATGCCCGTTACCAGCAGACGGGGGGAGTTTCCGTCGAACAGCTGTGGCCAGAATGCCTTCAGCGTCATAATGGCCTGTTCCGGCGGCAGCAGGCGAAGATAACGCACCGGAGGTGGCGTCTTTACCGCTTTAACCGGCACCGGCGCAGCGTTGCGCGCGGCGGCTTCGGCCGCTTGTTTAACCTTCTCAAGTTTCTCTTTTTTTGCCTTCCAGGCCGGCGGGGACGAGACCACCACGACCTTCTTTCGGCGCACCACACCAGGAGCAGGGGTTGCCTCTGCGGGGGCCGTACTGTTCTCCGCCGGTTTTCGTTTCAGGCTCAGTACAGGGCGTTTTTCTTCACTCATAAGGGGCCATATCAATAAAAGCTACAGGTCTGTGCTATACGATACGCTAACGGTATCATCGTTTCACCTCGCAATGCAGTGGACACAACGATGATGTCCCCTTTGTCACGTTTACGGGCAATGTGCCCGCCCCCCGGACCTGTGTCCGGTTTTTTTTTACATCGTGACGACAATACCGAGTACCGCCAGGTGCACCGCATAGAACATCACGAAGAACTGCCGCGGCCAGAAGCGTTTCACACGTTCTCCGGCAGATGAGCACACCATCAGCGTCAGCAGCGCAATCGCCAGCCCGGCCACTGATTCACTCACGTCATGCATATTCATCAGCAACACCATGAGGGCCCACAGCACCCCGTATCCCAGCCGTTCCTGTGCATGCTGTGCGCGACAAAGCAGCCAGCTGGCGGTGAGCATGCCCACTCCGGCCATGCCGTAGCTGGCGGTTGACAGGGGTATCCAGGCGACCAGCAGTCCAGCCGCCAGGAGGGTGTAATACCAGGACGGCTGGCTGACCCACCGCAGGACCTGGCCCGTGACGGCAAAGGCAAACAGAATATTCCCGGAATACCACGGGTACCCGATGAGCATAAACGACACCTGGGCGACCAGCGCCCAGCCCCACAGGCTGTTCAGCTGCGACTGGCGTATTTCCGCGTGCCGGGCCAGATTCATTCCCCATGCCAGACCGAACAGCGGAAAACAGCCCCGTCCCAGCAGGCGCATCACTTCATTGTTTCCGGCCAGCAGTAAGCCGGTGTGGTCAGTCACCATCAGTACCAGTGCGACCGTTTTAATCATATCCGTTTGTCCCGGTGCCCAGGTCAGCAGGCGATGAAGCCAGCGGTCTGTCGCACCTGGAAATGTGTGTTGTGCTCTCATGTTTTTTTCCTTTTAGCGCTCCGGCAGACTGCCCGATTTTAATCGGGGAGGCTGCCGGAGCAGACAAGCCGCAGGCGCGTCAGTCGCCCCCGAGGGTTTTCTCGCGGTTAAGGTCACGAACCATGTCCCGCTCCACAGCCTGCAGACGCTCACGCTGCAGACGTTCTGAGGCCACCTGTTGAATCGCCTCCTCCTGGCGCCGGAACTGAGGATCATCCGGTAGCGTCGTTTTCTCCGTACCCGGCCGGTCACGCTCCAGTCCGCGAATGACGTCCCCGATAACCTCTTTCACCCGGTCCGCCGGCTCGCCGGCTTTACGCGCCTCCCCGGCCATTTCCCGGGCAGTCTGTTCCGCCTTTTTTTCCATTTCCCGGCGCTGCTGCTCTTCTGCCGCCCGCTGTGCCAGTACCTCTGGCGGGAGGATAATGTCAGCCCCGGCCTGCGGTACCGGAGCCACCGGCGCCGGTTCAGCCCATACCCGCCCACCGGTCATGGCCCCGGGGTTCCAGGGGCGGTCATCACCGGCCAGCCGCACCACCACCCCCGTATCGGGATTGTCGCGGGCCATTCTGACGCCCTCCCCCATATTCCCGGCCAGCAGGCTTTCTCCGTTGCGGCTGTTCTGCAGCGCCACGAACCGGGCGTCTTCATTGCCCATAATTCGTCCCTCTCCGCCGATAGCCTCCAGCCGTCCGTCCCGATCGGTCAGCGGGCTGAGCCAGATACCGGCGGCTTTCCCGTTTTTATCAAATGCCGGCAGCGCCACATGCGGCTGAGGGTACTTTTTCCCCGGAGAAATGAATTTTCCTGGTGAACTTCCCTGTGCCAGACCGGACTGCTGCAGGGCTGCCCGGCCCGCGGCGGTTTCATCCAGTGGCCTTGCCCGCCCGAACAGCAGATCGGCTGTTTTCACCGCCCGGTCGTTACGGGGTTCAAGAATATCGTGCGCCGTCGCTTTCTCAGGTGAATTCTTGATGGCCTTTATCCAGCCCTCACGGTTGTCGGTGTAGACCTGAACATGCTGTTTCATGCGGGATAAAGCCACATAGGCAGACTCAAAGCTGGCCATCTGTTCCCGACCACCGGCCACCCCTTCCAGCGCGATGGCATACGGTTCGCTGGCCCCCTGGGCACCGTGGGCGGTGATGGCGTAGGCGAGGTCGATATGCTGCTGTGCCTGCTCCGCCTTCGGGGTCAGCGTACGGGTGATTTTGCCATCAGACAGCGTGACACTGTCACCCGAAACAAACTGCACTTCCCAGATACTGTTGGCCACATAGCCGCGCTCCGGGTCACTTTTGCTGAAGCGCATTCGGTCCCCCTGAGACACGGTGATCTTTTCCTGACGATAGAGCGTGACGCCTTCTGCCGATGCCTCCCGGGGTGAGATAAATCGCTCCTTTCCTTCACTGTCTGTCAGGGTGATCAGCTGATTATCCTTATCCACCTTGCTGATACGGTGGTATACGTTATCAACCAGCGCCACCGCCTCCTTGTGAGCCGTCCAGGTCGACAGTTTGCGCAGTTCACCGTCACGGATGTTACTCGTGACCAGCACCGGCAGGGTGATTTCCTCTTTGCCGGTTTCCCCGTTCTCCCGCCGTGCGTCATGGATCAGACTGTTCAGCGCCAGCCGGTCCTTATTCAGATGGGTGATCACCAGCGTCTGCGACTGTGCCTCCGGGGTCCGTCCGGTATAGTCCTTCACCAGCGCCTCGTAGAGCGTCGCGGGCTGACCTTCCGGCAGGGTTTTCCCCTCGCTCAGCGCCTTTTCTATCGCCTTTTCCTGCTTTGGCGTGAATTCCACCACAGAACTGCCCGGCGCCCATGAGCCTTCTTTTCTCGGCACCTGCTCCGGCGTGACCTGCTCGATGGTGGTCAGGGCGCGGTGCACATCCCGCTCAATCAGGCTGTAGACCGCCGGTCGCAGCTCAGGCATCTGACGTACAATCTCTTTCATGATGGCAACGTCGGCGGCGCTGCGCTGCTGCATCAACCTGAACGGCTGGCCCGGCGCGATGGGCTGCAGCTGGTCGTTATCCCCACTGGACACCGCCCGTCCACCGCCGGCGACGATGAGGGAGTGGGCTTTTGCCATATCGGCCAGCCCCACCATTGAGCTCTCGTCGAGCAGGAACAGGGTGTTGCTGAAATCGGGTGTCTGGCCATTGCGCTGCAGCAGCTGCGTGTCGTGGAGGAACGATGCCGTCGTGCGCGCATCCACGCCAGCACTCTGCATTTCCCCGACCGCGCGATGCGTCGGCGCCAGACCGATGACGCGCGGACGGGTCTCTTCCGGCAGCAGACTGATGGCACTCATGACTGCCCGGAACTGGGTGGTTTTCCCCACCCCGGCATACCCCTGAACCACCGTGAAGCGGTCCGTGCTTTCCAGAATCATCCGGGTCGCCGCCCGCTGTCCGGCGGTCAGGTCCGTCATCAGACTGGCCGGCACGCGGTCCATCAGGGGGGCCACCGCGTCTTTACCTTCCAGCACGTGGGTCAGGATGCTTTTTTCGGCGTCCCAGGTCTGACGGGAAATCAGCAGGTCATTGCCGTAGCCGTGCGCCACCGGTACATTCAGCAACTGCCCCGACCTGATTTGTGCCTGAATGGTCGTGTCGATGTCCGCCATCGGAACCTTCCCGCCCCCGGTTTCCAGCGCTGTCGCCAGCAGCTGGGGCCGGGAGAAGGTCAGTTTCTCACTTTCAAGCAGCGGGATGGCCAGGTGAATGGCCTGTTCTGCCGGGGTACGCAGTCCGGCCTTCTGCTGCGCAATGGCCGCATCCAGGTCCGTCTCGCCGGATCGGGTCTTCAGCTGCTCTGAGACCACGCTGAAGGCGGTATGCCGCGACAGTTTCTCAGTCGTGCGAGCCGCATCCTGCGCCGAGTACAGCCGGAGATGACTTCCGCTCTGCGCCAGCTGGTTTAGAGTGGCGTTATCCAGCTCACGCTGCGTCACCGACGCAAAGACCGTTGCCGTCTCGCTAACCGACCTGCCGGGACTTTCCACCCAGCCGTGGCCGATTTTAATCCCGTCAAACACGCCCGCGCCCACGGCCAGGGTCTGCGTGGTTTTCTGCCCCGGCCGCTGTACCGTCAGTTGCCCGTCCTCCACTTTCATCACCGTGATGCTTTCCCCGCCCTTCAGGCGTGTGTCCGGTATCTTCCCGAGCACCGCCAGACGTTCCCCCTCGGCCACCGGCAGTGTATCTGCCCGGAACAGCGTCCACTGGCTGTCGACCGCGGAAACCTTCAGATCCAGACGGCCCCCTTCCCGGTCTTTCAGGGTCAGCATATTGCTGCTCGCGGTCACCCGGTCAATGACAAAGCGATCGTGCGTCCGGGTCTCGGGATCCCAGCGTTCCATCACCATCCCCTCCCGGTAATAATCCCGCACGCCCCGGCTTTTGCTGTCCAGCCATACCGGCGTCAGGGCTGTAATGGTCGTGTCTTTCTCACCCAGCACTCCCTCATTTCTGAGGGAGTCACGGATAAGGCCGTTGAGTACGCTCTGTTCACGCGTCCCGCTGATTTGCGCCACGCTTTCCAGCCCTTCACGCACGCTGACGGCAAACTCCTGTGCCAGCCGGCTGTAACGTGCGCCTTTATCCGGTTCACTGATGATGTCGGCTGTGGTCTGATGGCCACCCTGCCAGCGATACGTATTCACGCCGCTGTCCTTCAGTACGGTCAGCGCGCTGCCGGTCCCGCTGCGCTTCCCGCTGTCGGAGAGCAGGACCTGCACGTTATGGCGCATCGCGCCATCGAGCAGGGAAATCGTTTCCTTCAGGCTCAGCTTCTCCGCCTGATCCACGATGAGTGTTCCGCCCGGAATAAACGCCGTCCCGTCCTGCAGGGCGGATTTACCGGTCACCGTTTCCCCGGCCAGACGCACATCCCCGGCGAGAAAATCACGTGAGCGGTTATCGGCCGCCAGGATATGGACGTCACGCCCCTGCTCCCGGGCCATCAGGGTTAACTCGGCCACCCGCTCCCGCTGGCCGGCTGCACCGCCCTGACCGGAAACGATACCCATGACCGGGCGATCCTGCGCCAGCACGCTGACGGCATCGCTGAAAGGGACCTGGCGCACCACAGACGCATCGGGCGTGACGGAGACATGATTCTGGCGCTGCACCTCCTGACTCAGGGCTTTGACGGCGAGTTCATCGAGAACGTGGATGTTTGAGGTGAACAGGCCTTTCTCGCGATCGAGAGGGATAAGCTGCTCCCGTTCAATGGCGGCATCGATGCCCTTTCTCGCCAGCTCAAACACACCGTCCTTCGCCTCCAGCTGGCCGACCGTGCGTGCCAGCAGGTCGGCATACGTGAACTGCACCTTGCGGTCGCTGAGACCGGCAATCGCTTTCGTCACCACATCCGTGATATCCGGACCGTCAGTGTTCACCGGCGCGGCAGGTGCACGGGCCAGCTCTGCGGCTCGCGTATCGGCGGCCTCACGATACCCCCGGATGTCAAACCCGGTCTCCTTCAGCGTGTTCATCCACTCCACCATCTTCTCTGCCGGATCGATGGCTTCTTTCGACTTTCGGGTATCGAGCGCGGCCACATCCCCGGGACTTCAGGGAGGCATCGGGTCCGGCGGCCTCCCTGACCTCCTGAGTCCGGGTGGAAAAGGGTTCCACAGGGACCCCTTTCATCTCCCACATCCCGTGTTTTCCCACGACTTCCGTCTCATAGCCAAGCTTCTCAACCAGGGGTTTGAACGCCTCCCGGTAAAGTTTCCCGAACGCTATCTGGTTCGCGTACACGTTCTCGATAAAGCCTGTTTTTCCAATCTTATCTGTGCCGAGAGACTGCCATTTCTCCCCGTTCTGCGTGGCGTTAATGACGACAGCATGGGTGTGTAACTGCGGCTCCTGGTTGCGGTTCGTGTCGTGGTTGAATTTCGCCACAATCAGATTTCCGGTCAGCACCGTTTCGCTTTTACCGTCCGTCATGACCCGGGTCGCGGCCAGCGTCTCCAGTTGCCGCACCGCTTCGGTTACCGCCTGGTTGTGGGCATCGATAAGGCGTTTATCGCCGCCCAGCATCGCCATGACCGACACGCTTTTGGGGGCCGAGAAGGTCAGGTCATAACCGGGTCGGTGCTTGTTGGCGCCGTCCTGTATCCGGGTCAGGTCGCTGCCATCCGGCAGCCTCCCTTTCAGCAGTTCCGTAAACAGCGCCTTATCCACGGCTTTCCCCTCGATCCCCAGCGCCTCAGCCCCCTTACCCTGCCAGCGTTCGTCCATGCTCCCGATGACGTAGTAATTATCTTTGTTGGTATAGTAATCTGCGGCTTTGTCGGCCGATTTAACGGAGCCAATCGACATCATCAGAAGTTCCCCCCAATCTCGACATCATCCTGCTCATCGTGGCGGTGGCTGTGGTTGATATTGACCTCTTCACGCCGCTGCATATCCCGCTGCGTTTGCTCATCAGCCCAGGCGTCATACGCCTGCATATCTTCAATCACACCGTCCTCGTTCATACCGGCCGGCAGCATGTCCTGCCCCTGTTCTGCGGACTGTTGCGCCAGTTCCTGTTCTGTCCCGCCTGCAGCTGCAGCAGGGTTACCGGCAGAGGATGCTGTTGAGGCCGCTGCGGCTGCTTTTGGTTTGATCAACGGTACGGTCGTGACCCGCAGGACGGGAGGCTCAGCTGTCCTGGCGGAGGGTTCCGCTGCCGGCATCGTCGTTGTCGCCGGCGCTTTTACTGGTGCCGGAGATACTGTCACTTCTGCTGGCGCTGGCTGACTGGCCAGCTCTGGTCGCTCACCGGCGTGACTGCCGGCATCATCTGGCCCGGATGCCGGGGCATCCGGCGTGAAAAGCGCCCTGGCAAGACTGCCTTCAGCTTCCCGCGCTTCAAGCAGCGCACTGAGCCGTGCATCCACCCGCGCATCGAGAGTGCGCGGAATAAATCCCTCGGCAATTTTCGGACGCGGCTTGTATTTGAGGGCCAGCTTCACGGCCGGATACGGCCCGGGCAGCGTGACATAGCAGGACAGGTCCGGCAGCGTCTGAATATCGGAGTAACTGACCAGCGTTTCCCGCTCTTTTTCTTTCCCGGTCGATACCCCATCACGCACCGGGTCAGCACCGTAGGAGTACTGCTCGCTGGCTTTGAGGATTTCCTTCTCACCAATTTCACCGGCAGCAAACTCCGCAATCTCTTTACTCGGGGAGCGGAAGAAGGCCCGGGTGTTCATCACGTCAAAGAGCGTGGCGGCAGGCTTAACGCCATAGATGTCTTCCAGCTGGGCATAAGACTGAATACCGAACACATAACAACCACCAAATTTACGCGCCTCCGGGAGGATTTCGACCAGGTCCGGCAGCTTGTGCAGCGTGGGAAGTTCGTCAGCGAAGATCCACACACGCCGGTTACGGTTCTCCCCCATCGCCAGCAGGCCGCGGATGGCAATCGACAGCCACATCGAGATAACCGGCTTCAGGGAGGCATGGGTGTCAGCATTGGAGGAGATAAACAGCCAGCCATTTGGTCGGTCCTCACGGACGCCGCGCATCCAGTCCCGGATAGTGAACGGCTCGCCGTTCTTCTCAATGCCCTGCAGGTAGCGAATAGCCTTGACGTAGTTGGTCAGCACAGCTCGAATGGAGATGGCGGTTTTCTCAATTTTCTCTTCAACCAGGTTCGCTGCCGGCGTGTTCTGCAGATAGGCGCGCAGCTTGTCGATCTTAATGGACAGCATGGTATCGACCAGCTTCTCGTAGCTCCGATCGTCGTCTTCGCGCATCAGATACGCGCCTTCGGCAAAGATAGTGCGACCGGAGCCCTGCCAGAACGGATCTTCTTTGGTACCCATCGGGATAAGGGTGTTGGAGATGTTGTCGAAGTCCGGCAGCGTCAGGCACTCTTTCCACAAATCCCAGGCTGCACAGCGCGAGTCCAGCGGGTTGAGGATTTTATCCAGTGACGGGTCGTAATAGCTTTTGACGAACTCACAGGAGCGATCGTAAATGATGGCCATATCGCCTCGGGCACGCACGTAGTTCAGTAGCCGGCGTATAACTTCGGATTTACCGGAACCCACGGTACCGTGGAGGCAGAAGTTCTGAATTTCGGAGTTTTTAAGAATAGGCAGGTCGCCAATTTTAATATCGGAGGCCACTCCATCACGCTTCATCTGGCGGGCCACTTCTTTGGGCTTATCGGAAAGCTGGCGCCCGCCGGTGTTCTCGTCCTCACTCTGCTGTTTCCCCTGGCGGCCCAGCACCCAGCTGGCGATGAAGAACGTCACGATACAGATAACAAGAGAAACCACGGCAGCAAAGGCGAAACCAGTCCACAGCTGCTCTCCGCACCAGATAGTATATTTATCGGCCAGGATTTGTTCTGAGGTATATTCCAGCGACTGGCCGTAATATTGAATGGTGTATACCGGCTGGGAGCGAATAATATCGCGCATCGGACCCAGCGTCGTACACCACCAGTATACGCAGCCGTTCACAAAGGTCTGCCAGCTGAGCCGGTACATCAGCATCAGTCCGCACAGCACCCAGAATAAAATAAACAGCACATAAAAAATAATATTGGCAATCTGACCAAACATGCGAAAGCGCATATTGGCGATCTGACCGCCCTGCGTCATATCTTTGGCATTGAAACTCATGGCACTAATCCGTCAGTAAAGTATTAGGGTCGGAAGGACAAATTAATCAGCGGAAATACACCTCACGGGGCTGGAGGGAATAATCCCCCCCCAAAGCAGGATGTGGATAAATATCACCAGGCATCAGTTTATGTGTTTCAAGAGACCTGACAGGCTCAGATATTGCCATAAATAACCTCTATTCAAATAAAGACGAAAAGATTCCGCCGAAGGCGGCAACGCCTCACAGATGCACAAATAAATTGCGCAACTGTTCACCGTTCAGATCTGGAATTCATAGATTATTTGACGAATTAATTCTGACACACCAGAAAGGGTATGCCAGTATGGCCCGGGGACCGGGCCGTGGAATAGAAAGCTTACAGAATATTAGCGATCGATTTTGCCAGCTGGTCTTCAAGAACAGGCTGGGCTTCAGGGAACTTGAGGTTAACTTTATTAGCGTTAGAGACGACGCGAGTTTGGTATTTGTGCTGATTACCCGTTTCAGTACTTGTCTGCACTTTTGCGCCGGATGTTCCCTGACGCAATACGGCCACGTTATCAGTCTGAACCTGAGTTTTGGTTCTTTCCGCGATCTGAACATCGGTGATCATGGTGTAGTTCACATCTTCCACCATCGCATCAGCCGCCATCCCCCACCAGACCGGCTGCAAGCCCTACCCCCAGGGTCGCTCCCGCAGAACTGGAGTTGTAAGCGGTAATCCCCGCCCCAAGAGCGGCGCCAGTCACTGCCCCCTCATAACCCCGGCTTAACCAACCCTGAGATTCACGAAGGTCCATTTTATCGGCCTTGAGCACGTTCGCCTGGATCCAGTAGCCCGCCGTATCCGGGTTACTGACGACCTGATATCCCTTTGAAGTGACGGCGCTGGCAATTTTTGCCTGCAGGCCACTCATATCCTTATCGGAGGTATTTTTGATTTGCAGATAAACCGTCTTATTATTTGAAGGTTCCAGCCAGATTGTTTCGCTCATCTGGGTTTTTACTTCCAGATTTCTCTTTTTAATGGCGGTTCCCATTGCACTACATCCAGATAACACCAGCGCAGAGCTGACGACCATAACAGTCATCAATTTATTTAATTGCATACATATTCCTTGTGCCATAATCATTATGAGACATACACATTCCATTTCTGCATCCAGAATGCATAGTTACTATATCCAACTTTTTATTTGAGTTGAAATTTATTAAAATTAATGCACTAATAATTTCGCATGTGTATTTTTAGCCTACCAACTAACCACCATAATTGATAGGCCAAATTTGAGGGGGGATTTTTTAAAACTCGCCACTCTCCCTGCTGAGTTTTAGTGGTCAAATTAGCTTAATCATTTGTTAATGATTCCGATCTATACCATACACGTTTCCTGCAACGTCTACATTTTCAATCATAGGAAGCCCACTCGCAGGATTAATATCATGGGTACTTATAGATATCTCATTTCCATATAGCCCCATAGCACTGCTACATGTACTATTAGGTTGGTCGAGGTTGACTGAACCGTCAGAACAATGCTCAAGCTGATAACTCATAAACTCTCGCTCGGAGAACACTTCCTTGTATGGTAAGGTCGTCAATGATTGTGTTCTCCCGACATAATTCCTGCCGGTCCCATTTTCGAATGCACTTTCATTATCATTACTAAATTTCACAGTTGCAAACTTTATTGCTTTATTCATAACCCAAATTGGGTATAGGACAATACTTATCAAACAGGCTATGGGATTAACAATACAACAGACTCCGGCCAGAACAAGATAAAGATTACTAACATCAGCTACTCGGCGTTTTGTTTTCGCACCAACTTTAATGAAAACATATTTGAACACCAACAACCATATCGCGGATGCTAATACTATAAAAATAGTTTCTGATACTCGCCATCCTGCTAATAGGCACGATATACCCTGAATAAGTAGCAAAGCAATCATTTTCATATTTTACTTTCCTCCCCTCTTAGTTAGGGCTTATGCTTCCGCTCAAATTCCTGGGCCTTAGCTAGGAGTTCGTCTCTTGTATCCGCTCCAGGAAGTGCTCTCTGTTCAGCCTTTTTGTCATTGTATTCTTTCTCAAATTTATTTCCTTCCAAATTATGGTGGTTTTCCAGACGAGTGTGTTCATTCTGAACATCATCCTCCTGCTTATGTATGCTATCTTGCCTATCCTTATGAGCTTGCTGGTTATCGCTAACCATGTGTTCAACCGATTGGTGAACATCATTTTTGATACCTGCATTTTTGGTCATCTCATCGATACTATCACCGTGAGAGTTGTAGTCCGCATATACTGTACCGCTTCCTTTACCTTCAGAAACTGATGGCATATTTGCGCCAATGTTTCTTCTGCCCTCCTGGTACGCCTCATCAACTTTAGGTTCAACCTGTTGTTTCACAAATTCACGAGCCAGTTGCTCCCTTTGGGCAGCGATTTCAGGTGAAGACGTGTCAGTAAGAATAGCTTCAGCATTTTGTGGGGCATTTTTCTGTACGAAATTAGCAAATTGTTGAGTCAGGTTTTCGTTCATCTGGCCGCTCATGCTTTCTGTTCGTGAGGCCATCTCACTATACTCATGGCTACGTGTTTTGCTCGTCGTATACTGGTCATAGCTATTTTTCGCACTGGCCAAAGAGGCGGAAAATTGATCAACCCGAGAAGATGCATTGTTATCAGTGATGTTTCCAGACTGACTTGATTTCTGGTTGATGAAGTAATCAGAAGACTCTCTGAAGTCTTTAACTGCCTGACTGCTGGTATCATGATTGTCAGCATTAGATTGGCGTCCTGACTCAGTAGTATTGTCTTGAGATCCAGAACTTGCTGTCCCTCTCGCCGACATCCTCCCACCGAATTCAGCTTTACCGCCATTACCGAAGAGCTCGAATCCAACACCACCTCTAGCTCCTACATATGCCTCGCCAGAAACATCACCTCTCACTGACTTGTCCATAAGCTGGCCGAATGCTTCATCACGGCTAATATGGTTAGCTTTAGCATACGAATCTACAGCATTCATCATCTTGCTTCTGGCCATCGAATCCTGCGAAGACTCGGTAGTATCGGCCCCGGTCGTTGTTGAGGCGCTGTTCCCTTTATTGGTGCCAAATTGCTGCAGACTATTCCAGGCACTTGTCACGCTGCTGTTATAGCCATGCAGCGCGCTTTCGGCCTGAACATCTGACTCACGGGCCATCTGTTGCTGCGCACTGGCAATCTGACGACCGACGTTGATATCCACCGGCAGTTTTGACATTGCACCACCACTGTCCCAGACTATCGAGCCATCGCGCGTCTGCGTGCTCATTCCCCCGTTCGCCAGCTGCCGTGACATCTGTCCGAAACTCGTTGTACTGTTGGTACCCCAGCTGTAGCCGCTGACGTTCTCCATCTGCATGTTGGCAAACGAGTAATTCCCGTCCACCACGCCGGAGGCTGCCTGCGATGTTGCACCAAGCCCGGAAGAAGAAAAATGGCTGTAGGCACTGGAGAAGGCGGCCCCCATGCTCTTCACGATCCCCCACGACAAAGGCGGTATCATCACGGCAATATAGCCCGCAGTGGTCGCAATATCCGAGTTTTTGAGCTGAACCTGCGACAACTCAGAGAGAACAACCGGCACGCCATTTTGCTTCGCATAGTAGGCCATTGCGCTGTTCAGGATGGCGAACAGTAATGGCCACGTCTGCAGCCAGATAAGCGCATACACATACCCCTTAAGCACCTGCAGCGTCATCATGTTAAACATGGCGGCCATCACCATGATCGGGAACATCCCAATCATTAACCCCATAATGACGGTCTGCATCAGAGGAAGTGCGCGAAGCGCCTGGTGCCCCATTGTGGCCTGAGCCAGCCGCTGCTTTTCAAGGGATGATGTGTTAGCGATATTGACCAGACTGGCGGTGTCCCCGCTGCGGGCCGCATAACTCTGGATCCCGCTGCGCAGGGCGTTCATCGTGACGTTCTGGCGGATAATCTGCCCGGCGC
>PPYF01386398.1_pt1 | contig 13610 bp, 10 predicted proteins | sample 1559871 | NCBI WGS metagenome assembly PPYF01 (sample SAMN08240021, study PRJNA423297) | Human gut metagenome, whole genome shotgun sequencing project. | reverse complement strand
ACGTTATTGTAGAGCGTATCCAATACGCCCGAACCAACGGTCACAACATTGGAATAACATATAAAATAAACCAATTTCGGACAGGTTATTTCTGCCCGAAATTGGTTTTAATACACAAGCATGAAAAAAAAGATTTTAAAATTCATCCGCAATCTGCTGCTTTTTTTCTTTGGTTCTTCCATTCTCGCAGTTATCGTTTTACGATTTATTCCGGTTTACTTTACCCCGTTGATGTTTATCCGTACTACCCAGCAAATCATTCATGGAGAAGATATAAAGTGGAAACACTCTTGGCTACCTAAAGAAAACATATCCCCTCATCTGTCTATGGCTGTTATTGCCTCTGAAGACAATCGCTTTGCCGAGCATAATGGTTTTGACTTCAAAGAAATAGAGAAAGCCTTAAAAGAAAACAAGAACCGAAAACGCCCTCGAGGTGCCAGTACTATCAGCCAACAGACAGCCAAAAACATTTTCTTGTGGCCTGCTTCTTCTTGGATCAGGAAAGGACTTGAAGTGTATTTCACCACCTTGATAGAACTATTTTGGAACAAGGAACGGATTATGGAAGTCTATCTGAACTCTATAGAAATGGGAAATGGTATCTATGGTGCCGAAGCAGTAGCTCGTGAACACTTTCACAAGAATGCCAGCAAACTGACACCGGAAGAATGCGCACTAATTGCAGCCAGCCTTCCCAATCCTCGCAAATTCAATTCAAGCAGACCTGGCAACTACATGCTTAAAAGACAAAAGAAGATACTTTATCTTATGAAATGCGTCCCTACATTTCCGCCCAAACAAGATACGTCCTCTACGGTTTCAAAGAAGAAAAAGAAATAACCCGCACCCCCGTGTGGGCTTTCTTATTTTTAGAGTATTCAAAGAGAGTCTGAGAATCTAGAATAACTTTCTTCATGACCGATGAAGCATGAAGCAAATGCAATTTACCATCCACCCAACAGGCAAATCCTGTATGCACCACATCCAGCCCTTTTATATTGGTAGTAATCGCTATGATATCCCCATTCTTTATGTCCAACTCCTCAGAAGAAACGTTCAGACTTGTTTTAGGAATATAAAAAACAGGAACATTTTTCCATTTTCTCTCTATTTCAATCATCTGGGATATCATGGAAGGATTATTTTTCAACCGGTGATAATTGTCAGAGTGTGTGGACATAAAATCCAAATTCAAGATTTGTGATACAGCAAGCCCTAATTCCCCTGTACGTTCATGTACAATTCCTTTCTGTTCGTTATCCTTAATCCAATCACTGAAGTAATGTAAACGCGAGACATAACCGGCTTGTTTTCCATTCCGATAGCGGATACACAGCAACGCTTTTTTGTAACTTTCAAAGTCACTTTTCCCATACTTGTCAGCGAGACTCAATGCAAGTACTGTTTCAACTAATGTGGTACAATCCACCTTATCCAAATGAACAACTAATCTCTCTTCATCTGTCCCATCCAATGTATTCGCTACGTATGAAAAAAGCTATATAGCACCTTTAAATCATGCAGTAAACTCTGTTCTTTCCAAATAAGCTATAACATCACCTTTATTAACTACAGCTCCTTGTTGGGCGCAAACTTCTACAATACGTCCTGTAAAATTAGCAAAAATCTTTTCATACTCTCCCCACGGAGTGGAAATATAACAGAACACTTCATCATGCTGGTATTTCCGTCCGACAAACGGTGCCATAGAAGGACCTTCCACGGAAACTTCCCATAAAATCTGCCCCTTATCCGGTGCAATAATAGGATCTGCCTTAGCACGCTTATATTTTCGGATCGTTTCCTCATCGAAGCCACTTTTTACCATAGCCGCATCCTGAGCACGTTGTAAATCATCCATAAAACGTTTCTTGGCTACACCCGATTTATAATCACGGTATTGCCGGTCATGCATAGCCAGTTCAAACAACTCTTCCTCATCCTCACCATATTCCCATCCATTATCATCCATCTCCTTACGGTACTTGTCCAGCTCATCAGGATAGTTCACCTGAGGATCTTCATCAGTGAATTCGTAGCCTTTACTTTTCGCCAGTTCGATTATTTCAGGAGCCAACGCACCCGGCAATTTTCCACTTTTTCCCAAAATCATATCCCATGTATGGTTATCAATCATCGTCCATCTCTCCTCTCCCTTCACCAATTGCATAACATTCATCAAAGCCACATTCTTCACATATTGGCTAAACGGTGTTACTAAAGGTGGATATCCCAATTTCGGCCATACGTATTCCACTTCTTCAAACAGCATCACTACCAAATCATCCAAACTCATAGGTTCCTTTCCCTGTCCTTTCAGAATCAGATTGATGCCCGAATGCACCCCTTTCAGATCGGCCATCATTGAACCCATCATGCCACCGGGAAGTCCACATCCCAGCAGCAAGGAAGACATATGTTTGTTGGTAGGATCAATAAAATATCCCAAAAAATCATCAATAAATTCCTGCGTCATGCTACGCGCTTTCATATAAGCCTTCATATTGATTTCAGGTACCTGAAAACCTGCATTTTTCAACATAGCCTGTACAGAAATTACGTCAGGATGCACTTTTCCCCATGACAACGGCTCCATAGCGACATCAATGATATCCGCACCATTCTCACAAACTTCCAAAATAGATGCCATAGATAACCCAGGACCGGAATGTCCATGATATTGTACAATGACTTCAGGATGTTTATCTTTGATATTTCTCACCAACTGCCCCAACATTTCAGGACGGCCGATACCTGCCATATCTTTCAAACAGATTTCGGGTGCCCCCGCTTCTATTAACTGGTCGGCAATATAAGAATAATAATCCACCGTATGTACAGGAGAATAAGTGATGCAAAGAGTGGCTTGAGGAATCATCCCCGCTTCTTTAGCATATTTTATGGAAGGAATAATATTACGAACTTCATTCAAACCACAAAAAATACGAGTAATATCCACTCCTTGCGCATGTTTTACCCTATACATCAACCGACGTACATCAGCTGGAACAGGATACATTCGCAATGCATTTAAACCACGGTCCAACATATGCGTCTGAATACCCGCCTCACGTAAAGGCTTGGTAAATGTACGCACTGCCTTGTTAGGATTCTCACCATATAGCAAGTTCACTTGTTCAAAAGCACCTCCATTAGTTTCGACTCGGGCAAAACACCCCATTTCAACGATTAGAGGAGCAATTTTGGCTAACTGATCAGCTCTGGGCTGGTACTTCCCTGATGACTGCCACATATCGCGGTAGACCAAACTGAATTTGATTTCTTTTTTCATAATTATTACTTGATTTAAAGGTGTCTTGTCCTTTTGCAAATATAACAAATGAATAAAAATAAAGTTAATATTCGAAGCTGTTTTTTAGCTTCCAAAAACATGTTTAATATCATATTGTAAACCAACAAAAACAAAAAAGGCAGAGCAAAAGAATTTCACTCTACCTTTTTGATAATTTTCCCCCTTGGATTATACAAAATCACGGAGCTGTCCCTGCAAGCGTTGTCTGGTAAAAAAAATTCTGCTTTTTACAGTACCCAACGGCAATCCCAGCTTTTCGGCAATCTCACGATATTTAAATCCCGACACATGCATAGCGAATGGAATACGGTATTCTTTAGGAAGCAAACCGACTATACGATGTATTTCTTTCATGTCATAAGCTCCCTCGGTACTATCAAAGCCGGAATCCTGAGGCATACTTAAATGGTAGAGATTGTCTGTATGGTCCACAAATGTCTGGTCACGCACTATTTTCCTATAATTGTTTACAAAGAAAAAACTATCAAAATAGGGGGTAAAAACCGTCATTTATCAGTTTTTACCCCCTGTTTTGATAGTTTTCAGGTGCTATTTAGCGTTGTTCCCCCTTTAAAATTGGTAAACAGATACTATATTTAACAGCTAAAATACGCGCCAAAAACACAGTACTACCTCCTATTATCTGGCAAATAAAGGCTTCCAGACCAAACAGATCACATATCCAATAGGCCAATCCCCCCACCACACAGGCCATTGCATAAATTTCTTTACGAAAAATAAGCGGAATTTCATTAATAAAAACATCGCGGAGCACACCACCTGCGGCCCCAGTGATACTACCCATGATTATAGCTACCCAAAAAGGATATCCGAGAGCAATACTTTTGCCTACTCCCACTACTGTAAATAGTGCCAGACCGATGCTGTCGAACAGGAAAAAAGTGTTATGCATATGAATCAGATACTTGCCGAAAGCAATTACCCAAAACAATGCAAGTCCTGTACATATTAAATATATAGGGTCGGTCATCCAACCCGGAGTCACATCTAGAAGCACATCACGGATAGTACCTCCTCCGATAGCCGTTGCCAAACCCACTACATATGCACCAAACCAGTCAAACTGTTTGGCAGACGCCAATCTGATACCACTGATGGCAAAGGCAAACGTGCCTATAAAATCTAAAACTTGAACAAATGTTAGCATAATGGTTGTTATTTGTCTGCAAAGTAACGAATAAATTCGATAAGAAAATGTATTTTTGTGTTCAGAAAATAGCTTAAAATAAGATGAAAGTAACAATTATCGCAGGTGCACGTCCCAATTTCATGAAAATTGCCCCATTAATGCGTGCTATCAAGGCTGCAAAGGCAGCAGGAAAAAATATCACTGCCCGTCTGGTCTACACAGGTTCGGACGAAGATAAAAGTTTGGAACCTTCTCTGTTTACAGACCTGGATATGCCGCATCCCGATGTATATCTGCATGTAGATAATACAGATTTTTTCCAGCGAATGGCAGGTATATTGGTAGCTTTCGCCCGCGAACTGGAACAGCATCCTGCACAGGTAGTACTTGTAGTGGATGACCTGACTCCTACTATGGCGTGCTCTATCGTAGCTAAAAAGAAAGGGATAAAAGTCGCTCATCTAGTGGCCGGAACCCGCTCTTTCGATATGGATATGCCAAAGGAAGTGAACAGCATGATAACAGATGGCTTGTCCGATTATCTGTTCACGGCCGGAATGGTAGCCAACCGCAATCTGAATCAAACAGGAACCGAACAGGCACATGTACATTTTGTAGGAAACATCCTGATTGATACGCTGCGTTATAACCGTACCCGTTTACAGCGCCCGGTAGCGTTCTCCATTATGGGACTGAAAGAAAAAGAATACCTCTTGCTAACATTGAACAAACATTCATTGCTAAACAAGGACACAACACTGAAAGCCATCTTCCGCACTATACTGGAAAAAACAGACAAGCCGATCGTGGCGCCGCTCCATACATATGTAAAAAACAAGCTGTCTGCTTTAGGAATTACTTCCGAAAGGTTATATATATTACCACCGCAACCTTATTTGTCATTCGGATATTTAGTGAACCATGCCTGGGGTATCATTACAGATTCGGGCAATGTAGCGGAAGAAGCTACTTTTTTAGGAATCCCCTGCATGACATTAAGCACGTATGCAGAACATCCCGAAACAGTGACAATCGGCACAAACCGGCTGGTGGGGGAAAGCTCTGAAATCCTGGCAGACGCCCTTGACATTCTGAATAAAGGAGAATGGCAGAAGGGACATTTGCCGGAACGTTGGGATGGACACGCTGCAGAAAGAATTGTACAAACATTGCTGGGTGAACATAACTAAAATGGAGAACCAATAAAAACACGGATGCCGCAGAATATCAAATTCTACGGCATCCGTGTTTTTATTGGTTCTCCATCGATATCGCTTACACTCTCCTTTCTTACCAAGTATAATTCAAACCAAAACTAAGCAATTCCTGCAACTGGAAATAACTCTTGTTATCTTCTGTCAGTGTCACACCGTCATCATAACGCGCATGAACAAACAACTTAGTAGACAAATAACGGTTCAACACAAAATTAAATGTATTTTCCCAACTGGCAATTACGGTGTCATAAGTTGTAAAGTACTCCAATTTAGACTCCCACACAATACTGGGGATAATTGTCCAAGTCAGATTACCTGTAAATTTCGAACCGAAGAGATTCGCTGTTTTATGCCCCGGATCCACATTAAAAGCACCCGGATCAGTTATCTTATCATTGCTGATATACATAAAAGTATACGCCAGTGGAGATCCCAACAAAGACAATGAATAATTCTTCTTATTCTGCTTAAAGTCCATACCGAGGGTTATATCCAATTGGGCGGGAGACAGAAAATTAGAAATCATATCATTCGTATTCGTCTTATAATTTCCAAAGAACTGAGTCTTGAACTCGCCCGCCAAAGTATAATACCAGTTTTTGAAGGCTTTTACACCCAGTTTACTGCTTAAACGAAGCAAGTCGGCATTCGTCTTATACTTATGCACTGTATCTGACGGTGCTGTAACAAAACCCAATTTTATTTCCAGCTTATTTTCAAACTCTATACGCTGGCGGTCATCAAAATTAGCTTCCAGCACTAAGCCGGACAACAGCGCATTAGTACTTTCACCACCTTTATACCAGTTATCTGAAATATAATGTTGTGTGAACTGAACATACCCATTCCCCTTATGCGTCCAAAAGTTAGGGCGTACCACCAACAATTCATTATCCGTAGTCAAGCTTTCCACCGGTGTTTCCGGTTGAAGGAAACTTTTGATTCTCTCTTTCCTTGGTCTTTTTACTATCTGATTATTTTCCAGTGGTTTCAAATCAGCCAAATAAAGTTCGTTATTCACCAATCTGCCCGGATATTGCAAATAATAATTCCTTAATATATTATTCGACCAACGGTCGGCAGCGGCCAAGGTTTCCAAATCGGGCAGTTGATATATAGCTGCAGATGCAGAGTCACGCTTTCCCATATATAGCGAATCGACAGCTGTCATTATTTTCGTATCCGGACTCCATTTTATTTCAAAAATTTCTTTTATAGGAGCTTCATAATAAGTGGGCGGAACAAACAACTTATAAAAAGCCGGATTAGGACGTACCCGCCGGGGCGCCGGAATATTCAAATCATCCCACAGCCTGAAATAAGCAAAATAAGATGCGCTTAATGCAGACAATGAATCAGAATAGGCTTTCACAGCCGGATTTTCTTTCGTCTTGGCTATTTTCTGTGCCGGCACTTCTTCCATACAGAATACAGCAAGTATTATAGCCAAACATATACTTTTTCTCATACTAATTTTAGTTTTGTGCAAAAGTACACTTAATTTTCCTTTTCCCCAAAAACTGTTTCCTTTATATAGTAACGAATGATAAATTCAGTTTCATCAAATGATTTTTTAAAGCATATCCGACAATATTGAAAAAGATTTTGTAATTTTGCAACTTTGATAAATATTGCGATTTTGATAATTAAGAAAATAACATTTAAAAATATTAAGTCGTGGGAGAAACTAAGTATATCTTCGTAACTGGTGGTGTTGCCTCCTCATTAGGTAAAGGTATTATTTCATCATCAATAGGTAAATTACTGCAAGCCAGAGGCTATAATGTAACAATTCAGAAGTTCGATCCGTATATCAATATTGATCCGGGAACTTTGAATCCTTATGAACATGGTGAATGTTATGTAACGGTAGACGGACACGAAGCCGACCTCGATTTGGGACATTACGAACGTTTTTTGGGCATCCAGACAACTAAAGCCAATAACATTACAACAGGACGTATTTACAAAAGTGTTATTGACAAAGAACGCCGTGGTGACTATTTGGGAAAGACTATTCAGGTTATCCCCCATATCACCGATGAGATCAAACGCAATGTAAAATTATTGGGAAGCAAATATAAATTTGATTTTGTCATTACCGAAATCGGTGGTACCGTAGGTGATATTGAATCACTTCCTTATTTGGAAAGTATCCGCCAATTGAAATGGGAAATGGGACGTAATGCGTTGTGCGTACACCTTACTTATGTTCCTTATCTGGCAGCAGCAGGCGAATTGAAGACCAAACCTACCCAGCACTCTGTAAAAGAGCTGCAATCTGTTGGTATTCAACCAGATGTATTGGTGTTGCGTACCGAGCACGAATTGAGCACAAACTTGAAAAAGAAAGTTGCTCTGTTCTGTAACGTAGATGAAAATGCTGTGGTGCAGTCTATCGATATGCCCACCATTTATGAAGTACCTTTGCGTATGCAAGAGCAGGGACTGGATGTAACCATTCTCCAAAAGATGGGATTGCCCGTGGGTGAAACTCCAACCCTCGGTCCATGGAGAGATTTTCTAGATCGCCGTCATAAGGCAACTGAGAAAGTAAAAATTGGATTGGTTGGTAAATACGATTTGCAAGACGCTTATAAATCTATCCTTGAAGCCTTGTCACAAGCCGCCACTTACAATGACCGCAAAGCGGATATCCACTTCATAAACAGCGAGAAACTGACAGATGCTAATGTAGAAGAGCAGATTAAGGATATGGATGGTATCATCATCTGCCCGGGATTCGGACAACGTGGCATAGAAGGTAAGTTCGTTGCTATCAAATATGCACGTACACACAATGTACCGACTTTTGGTATCTGTCTAGGTATGCAGTGCATGGCTATTGAGTTTGCCCGTAACGTGCTAGGTTATACAGATGCCAACAGCCGCGAAATGGATGAAAAAACGCCACACAACGTGATAGACATTATGGAAGAACAGAAAGCTATCACCAATATGGGCGGCACTATGCGCCTGGGAGCCTATGAATGTATCCTTGACCAACACTCAAAGACTTTTGAAGCCTATAAAAGCGAACACATACAGGAACGCCACCGTCACCGCTACGAATTCAACAATGACTATAAGCAGGAGTACGAAAAGGCGGGTATGAAATGCGTGGGTATCAATCCGGAATCCGATTTAGTGGAAATAATTGAAATCCCGACATTAAAATGGTTCATCGGAGTACAGTTCCATCCCGAGTACAGCAGTACAGTATTGAAACCACATCCTTTGTTCCTGTCATTTATCAAAGCGGCAATAGACAAATAAGAAACGAGAATTATAATATAATAAGGTAAACAAGTAAAAATGGACAAAAACACTTTAGTGGGATTCGCCCTGATTGGTGCAGTTGTGATAGGCTTCAGCATCTACAACCGTCCTAGCCAGGAAGAAATGGCACGTGCCAAACATTATCAGGATTCCATTCAGGCGATAGCCCAAAAAGAGGCCGAACGACTGGCACAGGCTGCCACGGCACAGAGTCAGAATGCAACATTGCATTTAGACTCTACCTCTATGTTCTATGGCGCAAACCAAGGTACGGAACAGCTAACGACACTGGAAAATAATGTAGTAAAACTGACTTTCACCAATAAAGGTGGACGGGTGTGCGCAGCCATATTAAAAGATTATAACGGACAGGACGGCAAGCCTTTGATGCTGTTTGATGAAAAAGATTCGGGCATGAATTTCGCTTTCGAAGGAAAGAATGAAAATATTTTGACCGAGGATATGTATTTCCAGCCTACCAACGTAACAGACAGCACTGTAACTATGCGTTTGGCAGCAAACAATGGAGGCTATATAGATTTCGATTACAAACTTTTACCGGATGCTTACATGGTGAATTTCACTATTCGCGCAAACGGCATGCAGAATTTCTTCCCTCCTGCCCTGAACACAGTCAATATAAACTGGCGTCAACGGGCACGCCAGCTTGAAAAAGGTTTCAGCTTCGAACAGCGCTATACTTCGCTCACCTACAAGCCGGTAGAAAAAAGTTCAGACTATCTGAACGAAATGAAAGAAGCAAAAGAAGATGTTACCGACCGTTTGGATTGGATTGCTTTCAAGAATCAGTTCTTCTCAAGCGTACTTATTGCCGATCAAGATTTTGATAAAGCTTCCCTAACCTCTACCCCCCAACAGGAAGGAAGCGGATATATGAAGAACTATACCGCGGACATGACAACTTTCTTTGATCCTACCGGAAAGCAGCCTACCGATATGCAGTTCTACTTCGGTCCGAACCATTTCAAGACTTTGCTGAACAGCAATGATCTAAGCCTTTCCCAAAAAGATTTGGAACTGGAAGACCTGGTTTATTTGGGCTGGCCCATTATCCGCTGGGTAAACCGCTGGTTCACTATTAATTTGTTTGATTGGCTCTCAGGGTGGGGACTGAGCATGGGTGTCGTATTGCTGCTGATGACGATTATCGTCAAAGTGTTAGTTTATCCGGCTACCTACAAATCATATATGTCCTCTGCCAAGATGCGCGTCCTGAAACCCTACATCAACGAGATCAACGCAAAATATCCCAAGAAAGAAGATGCTTTGAAAAAGCAGCAGGAAACGATGGCACTTTACAGCAAATACGGAGTAAGCCCTATGGGAGGTTGCTTGCCTATGCTGATCCAAATGCCGGTATTCATGGCTTTATTCTTCTTCGTGCCTAACGCTATTGAGTTGCGCCAACAAAGTTTCTTATGGGCCCCGGACTTGTCCACTTATGATGATATTATCAACTGGGGAACCAACATTCCTCTGCTGGGCAATCATTTAAGCCTCTTCTGTTTGCTGTTCAGTATCACCAATATTCTGAACACCATGTACACCATGAAGCAGCAGGATATGGGACAACAGCAAATGCCGGGTATGAAACTAATGATGTATATCATGCCAGTCATGTTTATTTTCATCTTCAACGGTTATTCATCCGGCTTGAACTACTATTACTTCATTTCCGGACTGATTGGTATCCTCACCATGGTGATTCTGCGCAAAACAACTGATGAAAAGAAACTCCTTGCCATGTTGGAAGCCCGAAAAGAAAAGAAGAGCCAAAAGAATGGCGGCAAACCGGGTGGCGGACTGATGGCTAAACTGGAAGCTTTACAAAAGGAGCAGGAACGACTGCAACAAGAAAGAATGAATAAAGGGAAAAAATAACGGGTTTACACTTCCTTAAAAAAACAGCGAAGACCGGCATATATAAAAAAACAGCGGTCTTTGCTGTTTTTTTATATATGCCAGTTACCTCTATATTTGCTCTTCTTTGCAAAGACACCCTTCCACAGACACACAAAGAAACAAAACAAATATGCAGGAACATTTCACATCACCGGCTTTTATACGTATTTTTGCAGTCAGTTAATCATCAAAAGCAATTTTTAGATATGAATAAATCAAGCGCAACCATCATGGCAGCAGCACTTATGCTAGCTTCTTCCTGTACCGAAGTGAAACAGGAAGGACAGGGCTACGAGCCCATTATAGGCAAGCAAGAAATCACCATCAAAGACGGTCGTCTTACCCCCGAAGCCCTGTGGGCAATGGGACGCATAGGCAGTCTGAGTATTTCCCCCGATGGCAAACAGATAGCCTACACCGTAGCCTATTATAGTGTTCCCGAAAACAAAAGCCATCATGTAATTTACGTAATGGATGCCGATGGAAAGAACAACACCCTGCTTACTCAAACAGCATGGAATGAAAGCGAGCCTCAATGGATAAAAGGCGGAACAAAAATCGCATTCTTATGCAATGAAAGTGGTGGCAGCCAAATTTGGGAGATGAATCCTGACGGTACGGAACGCCGTATCATTTCCGATTTCAAAGGAAACATAGAAGGATTCTCTTTTTCACCGGATGGCAAAAAGATTCTTTTCATCTCACAAATAAAATACGGCCAACGCACTGTAGACCTCTACCCTGACCTACCCAAAGCCAGCGGTATCATTGTAAACGACCTGATGTATAAACATTGGGATGAATGGGTAGAAAGTATTCCACATCCTTTTATCGCTGATTTTGATGGTAACATGATGGGAGCAGCCACCGATATCATGGAAGGTGAGCCGTTTGAAGCTCCAATGAAACCTTTCGGAGGTATCGAGCAGCTGGCTTGGAGCAACGACTCTAAACAAATAGCTTACACCAGCCGGAAAAAGCAAGGATTGGCATACGCAGTATCTACCGACTCGGATATATACCTTTATAATATAGAAAAAGGCACAACACTGAACCTGTGCAAACCGAATGGAAAAGATTCGAATGGAACAGATGAAATGAAAGGATATGACACCAATCCTAAATTCAGCCCCAACGGCAAATACATTGCATGGCAAAGCATGGAGCGCGATGGTTACGAAAGTGACCGGAACCGCCTGTGCATCTACAATTTAGATGACGGTCAAAAGACATTTGTTACCGAAAGTTTTGAATCAGGCGTAGATGACTATTGCTGGAACAATGATTCGCAAAGTCTGTACTTTGTCGGTGTATGGCATGGAACCAGCATGGTATACAATGCCAATCTGAATGGTGATATAAAAAAACTGACTGATGGCATGTATGACTACGGATCAGTAGCCATGGCGGGCGATAAAATAATTACCAAACGTCACTCTATCAGTGCCGCCGATGAAATCTACACCCTCACTCCTGCCGACGGGCAAGTGGCGCAACTCTCACACGAGAATGATCACATCTTTAAACAGCTGAATTTGGGCAAAGTGGAGGAAAGATGGACCAAAACTACCGATGGCAAGCAAATGCTTTCATGGGTGATCTATCCCGTCAATTTTGACGCAAACAAGAAGTATCCTACTTTATTATTCTGTGAAGGTGGCCCGCAAAGTCCCGTCAGCCAATTCTGGAGCTACCGCTGGAACTTCCAGATTATGGCAGCCAACGATTATATTATCATCGCTCCGAATCGTCGTGGGCTACCTGGATTCGGCATGGAATGGTTGGAACAAATTAGCGGTGACTATGGAGGTCAATGTATGAAAGACTATTTGTCAGCCATAGATGATATTTCAAAAGAACCATATGTAGATACTAATCGTTTGGGATGCGTAGGTGCCAGCTTCGGCGGATTCTCCGTCTATTGGCTGGCGGGACACCATGACAAACGTTTTAAAGCATTTATCGCACACGATGGTATATTCAATATGGAGCAGCAATATCTGGAAACAGAAGAAATGTGGTTCGCCAACTGGGATATGGGTGGTGCATATTGGGACAAAAACAATGCAACGGCACAACGTACCTTTGCCAACTCTCCTCATCGTTTCGTTGATAAATGGGACACTCCCATTCTCTGCATTCACGGTGAAAAGGATTATAGAATTCTTGCTTCACAAGGTATGTCGGCGTTCAATGCAGCTGTATTGCGCGGTGTTCCGGCCGAACTTTTATTATATCCGGATGAGAATCATTGGGTATTGAAACCGCAAAATGGGGTGTTATGGCAACGCACTTTCTTTAGTTGGTTAGATAAATGGCTCAAATAACGCCTAAATTACCGCAATATTATCCGTTATTAGAACTATATAGTATAATTTTCAATTTTTGTGTTACCTTTGTAATGTCAAACAAAAAATGAACATTAAGTGATATTTGTTAAGCTACCTTTTATTAGGTGAGTAAACAATAGCTTGTGAAAGTAGTTGTTTACAGTGTTAGTATATAAATAACTTTTTATTCCCCGTGCTTTGTGAGCGCACAAAGCTGGATGATTACAAAATAATAAAGTGATTATTTTTTCGTGATACCGGCTTGTGATAAGTCGGTATTATTTTTTCTTCCAGCAAACCAACATCATACTCATTATTATGGCTCAGCGGAAATTTCTGGTTGTTAAGTTTTAAAATTAGCTACCTTTGCTTACCTTTGTTTTATGAAACCCGAA
>PPYF01305578.1_pt1 | contig 13610 bp, 10 predicted proteins | sample 1559871 | NCBI WGS metagenome assembly PPYF01 (sample SAMN08240021, study PRJNA423297) | Human gut metagenome, whole genome shotgun sequencing project. | reverse complement strand
ATCATGTCACGGTCTATTCAAATGCCACTTTGCTGGGACGGATTTGTATCGGCGAGGGAGCGACAATCTGCGGAAATGTCTGGATCACCGAAGATGTTCCGGCAGGAGCGACTGTCAGCCAGCTGACGATCGACAAATGCCAGTTGACAGTCGGCGGAGTGAACGAACAGAAAATAACTAATAATTAAAATAGAATTACTAATAAACGATGAGCAATCATTGTTAACTTTCAACTTAAAATGAGCGAGACTTTTGAAATGGTGGCCAAGACCCTTTACGGGTTGGAAGAAATACTGGCCGGCGAATTATTATCTTTAGGTGCCAACGACATACAGATTGGCCGCCGGATGGTGTCCTTTACCGGAGATAAGGAAGTGCTTTACAAAGCCAACTTTTGTTGCCGTACGGCGCTTCGCATCCTGAAGCCCATTTATCACTTTAAAGCCAAAGACGCCGATACCGTGTACAAAGAGGTGAAGAAGGTGAAATGGGAAAACTACATATCGCTGGACAAGACATTCGCCATCGACTCGGTTATCTACTCGGAAGACTTCAACCACTCCAAGTTTGTTGCCTATCGTACGAAAGATGCTATCGTGGATTATTTCATGGAAAAGGAACAAAAGCGTCCTTCCGTCCGTGTGAATAATCCGGATCTGTATATCAATATCCATATCTCGCACAACGACTGTACGCTGTCTATCGACAGTTCAGGCGAGAGTCTGCATAAACGCGGCTATCGTGTAGACCAGACGGAAGCCCCGCTGAACGAAGTATTAGCTGCCGGCATGATCCTGAAAACAGGCTGGAAGGGAGAATCCAACTTCGTCGATCCGATGTGCGGTTCCGGTACATTGCTGATCGAGGCTGCCATGATTGCGCTGAACATCGCTCCGGGTGTGCACCGCAAGGAGTTCGCTTTCGAAAAATGGATCGACTTCGACCAGGAACTGTTCGACCGTATCTACAACGACGAAAGCCAGGAACGCGAGTTTACATTCAAATGTTACGGTGCGGATATCAGCCCGGCAGCAATCGAGATTGCCGAAAAGAACATCCGCAGCGCCGGCCTGATGAAATATATCGACCTGAAAGTCCAACCGTTCCAGCAATGCGCCGAAGCACCGAATCCGGGTATTATGGTGACGAACCCGCCTTACGGCGAACGTATTTCAAGCCGTGACCTGTTAGGGCTGTATAATATGATCGGCGAACGGATCAAACATGTGTTTACGGGATATAAGGTATGGATCCTGAGCTACAAAGACGAATGTTTCGATAAGATCGGCTTGAAACCGAGCGAAAAGATGAAGCTGATGAACGGTTCGCTGGAATGCGAATACCGTTGCTACGACATATTTGAAGGAAAGAACAAGGACTATAAAAAAGCGTTGAACGAAGAAGGCGAAGCGCGTCCGTCAGGTTTCGAACGCCCGGATATTGCCGGCAAACACTCTTTCGAACGCCGTCCGGATCGTCCTTCCGATCGCTCATCAGACCGTCCTTCCCGTCCGAACTTCAAGACTGACCGGTTGGACCGCCCCGACCGCCGTTTTGCAGCGGCACATGCCGAGGACGACAGCGAACGCGCACCGTTTGTACCGGGCAAGCGTTATTTTGGCGATGATCGGGCGGATGGCCGTCCGGCACGCAAGGATTTCGTTGCCAAACGTCCTGTCAAGAAACGTTTCAAAGACGACGAAGTCTTTGGGGACAAAAAGAAATTCGGTGACAAAAAGTTCGGGGATAAGAAATTTGGTGACAGGAAATTCGGAGATAAGAAGTTCGGAAACCAATCATTCAAGAAACCATTTAAAAGAAGAGATGACGATGATCTCGATGATTAAATATTTAGCAATATGTTGTGCCCTGACACTTACAAATCCGCTGTCGATGATGGGACAAGATAAGCAATTCACCTTGCAAGACCTGATACCGGGAGGAAAAACGCAAAGTCGTTTTGTACCCCGTAGCCTGAAACAGTTGCAGTGGTGCGGAGATACTTATCTGTATGTCAAGGGCGACAGCATGATGAGCGGCGAATCGACCAAGAACGAAAAAGTGGCTTTCACCCGCCAGCAACTGAACGATGCACTTACGGCAGCCGGACAGCAGACAGTGGGAAGTATGCCTTATTTCTCGGTTCCATATCCGGATCAGCCCGTGCTAACATTCAATGCCAAACGCCATCGTTACCATTATAATTTTGCGGAAAACAAGATTCTGAATACTTATAAGTTGGATGCGTCATGGGCTGATTATGATTTCTGCCCGGCTAACGGCTACCTGGCTTTTACGGAAGGGAATAACCTGCGGATCCTTTCGCCCGATAACACTGTCGGGATTGTTACGGACGAAACGGCGGACGGTATCGTTTGCGGAAAGTCTGTCCACCAGAACGAGTTCGGTATCCATAAGGGGACTTTCTGGTCGCCCGGCGGTTCGGCTTTAGCTTTCTACCGGATGGACGAAAGCATGGTTACGGATTATCCGTTTGTTAATATTACAACCCGTTGCGCAACGGCTGAACCGCATAAGTACCCGATGGCCGGCATGAAAAGCCATGAAGTGACTGTCGGCGTCTATAACTTGGAAACAAAAAAGACTGTCTGGCTGAAAACGGGATTGCCAAAAGAGAAATACCTGACTAATATAGCCTGGAGTCCGGACGAGAAAAGCATCTATATCGCCGAACTGAACCGGGAACAGAACGAGATGCATCTGGTACGCTATTCCGCCCTGACAGGGGAAAAGGAAGCCGACCTGTTCACCGAAACGGATGAACACTACGTGGAACCGCAACATCCGGTTCTCTTCCTTCCTAACAACCCGGACCAGTTTATCTGGCAGAGCGAACGCGACGGATATAACCACCTGTATCTATATAATACGGAGGGCAAACTGCTGAAACAGTTGACGAAAGGCGAATGGGTCGTAAAGGATGTATTGGGCTTTGATGCAAAAGGAAAAGCCTTGTATTTCTCCTCTACCAAACCGGCGCTGCTCAGTTCCTTCGGCTATGGCGATGCCTTATATGTCGGGACATCACGGTTAGATTTGAAAAAGGGGACATCCTACGAACTGACTTCGGGCGGTTTGCAAGGTGTGCACAGTACGCAACTCAGCGCATCCGGCAAATATCTGATCGATAATTATTCCGCTCCCGCTATTCCACGTGAAATTTCGATTATCGACGGGCAAAAGAGAGAAACCCTGCGGACGTTACTGACGGCAAAAGACCCGTACGAGGGCTATGCCATGCCGGAAATCGTCACAGGTACGATCAAGGCGGCAGACGGCGTGACTGACTTGAACTATCGTCTGGTTAAACCCGTCGGGTTGGATGAAACGAAGAAATATCCGACTATCGTCTATGTCTACGGAGGTCCGCACGCCCAGTTGGTGACAGGCGGATGGAAGAACGGTGTAGGCGGATGGGATATCTATATGGCACAACGCGGATATGTGATCTTTACGCTCGACAGCCGCGGATCAGCCAGTCGCGGACATGCTTTTGAAAGTGTGATCCACCGGAACTTAGGTGTAAACGAAATGGCGGACCAGGTGAAAGGTGTCGACTTCCTGAAGTCTCTTCCATACGTGGATGCCGACCGGATAGGCGTGCACGGATGGAGCTATGGCGGCTTTATGACAACGAACCTGATGTGTTCTTATCCGGAACTGTTTAAGGTAGGCGTTGCCGGAGGACCGGTGATCGACTGGAGCAATTACGAAATTATGTACGGTGAACGCTATATGGACCGTCCGCAGGACAATCCGGAAGGATATAAGAATGCCAACCTCAAACTGAAAGCCGGCAACCTCAAAGGACATCTGTTGTTGATCCACGGAGATATCGATCCGGTAGTCGTTTGGCAACACAGCCTCGGCTTCCTGAAAGCCTGTGTGGATGCAGACACCTATCCGGATTACTTCGTCTATCCCCGCCACCTGCACAATGTGATCGGCAAAGACCGCCCGCATCTGTATGAGAAGATAACACGGTACTTCGACGATTACCTGAAGAATTGAAAATTAAGAATTAAGAAATATGAACATCTTATTACTTGGCTCAGGCGGCCGCGAACACGCAATAGCCTGGAAGATTGCTCAAAGCCCGAAAGTGGACAAGTTATTCATTGCTCCCGGTAATGCCGGAACAGCATTGGCAGGCACGAATGTAAATATCAAGGCAGACGATTTCCCTGCTATCAAGGAGTTTGCTTTGGCAAACGATATCGATATGGTAGTGGTAGGCCCGGAAGACCCGTTGGTGAAAGGAGTTTACGACTTCTTCAAGAACGACTCCGCCCTGGCCGCTATTCCCGTTATCGGCCCGTCTAAAGAGGGTGCACAGTTAGAAGGGAGCAAGGATTTTGCCAAGGCTTTCATGATGCGCCATCATATCCCGACTGCCCGCTACAAAAGTATCTCGGCAGATAATTTAGCAGAAGGCTACGCTTTCCTCGAAGAACTGCAAGCTCCTTATGTGCTGAAAGCAGACGGACTGGCAGCCGGCAAAGGTGTGTTGATTCTCGATACATTGGAAGAGGCGAAGAAAGAGTTGGGTGACATGCTGGGCGGAATGTTCGGCGATGCCAGCAAAACAGTTGTCATCGAAGAGTTTCTGGACGGTATCGAATGCTCTGTGTTTGTCATGACAGACGGCAAGGACTATAAGGTACTTCCGGTTGCCAAAGACTACAAACGGATCGGAGAAGGTAATACCGGCCTGAATACAGGCGGTATGGGAGCTGTTTCCCCTGTTCCTTTTGCAGATGATGTGTTTATGCAGAAGGTGGACGAGCGCATTATCCGCCCGACCATCGAAGGACTAAAAGCGGAGAATATCGATTATAAAGGTTTCATCTTCCTCGGCCTGATCAATGTAAAGAACGAGCCGATGGTGATCGAATATAACTGCCGCATGGGTGATCCGGAAACGGAAGTCGTGATGCTCCGCATCCAGAGTGATTTGGTCGAACTGCTGGAAGGCGTTGCAGAAGGCAACTTAGGAAGCCGCACACTGACACACGACCCGCGTGCAGCTGTAACCGTTATGCTGGTCAGCGGCGGTTACCCCGAAGCCTACGAAAAGGGCAAAGTGATCAGCGGCCTGGATAAAGTCCCGGCAGAAAACATCGTTTTCCATGCCGGCACAAAAGCAGCCGACGGGCAAATCCTCACTAACGGAGGCCGTGTTATCGCCGTCAGCTCATACGGTGCCAACAAGGAGGAAGCCCTTGCAAAATCCTTCTCCGGTGCCAAAATCATCGACTTCGACAAGAAATATTTCCGTAGCGATATCGGATTCGATTTGTAATAAACGTTTGCTCGTATTTACCGGACGCAGACGGGCGCAGACTACGCAGAAGAACGCAGACTTATTTTCTTTTAAAACAATAAATGATCTGCGTTCATCTGCGTCATCTGCGATATCTGCGTCCGGTAATACAAACATAGCGAGTCTCCGCTAAATCATCATCTATCTAATTTCAACTAACATGAGAGTAGCATACAATAAATTTACCCGCCGGTTTGATTTTTCCGCGCCGCAGACTTTTATTCCGGTTCTGCTGGCGTGTATGGTCTGCTGGGTGGTGAGTTATCTGTATTCCGTAGGCTATCCCGTCTATGGCGAGGTTTCGGCTACTCCTCTTTGGAACGCTATCTGCCAGGCATTGCCCGGCAAAGAATTTACCTATATCATCGGGATGGTACTGATGGCAGGAGGCGCTTTCTTATTACATCGCGCCAATTATGTCTTGGTGTTGATCAGGGAAAAGACGATGTTGCCGTTCCTGTTTTATATCTTATTCATCAGTACGAACCCGGATTTCTTCCCGCTGAAATCTACGTCGGTCGGCGTTTTTTGCCTAATCCTGGCGATTTACCAGCTATTCACCTCCTACCACGATCCGGAAGCGAGGGAGAAAGCCTACAGTGCTGCCCTGTTGATCGGTATCGGAAGCCTGCTATGGATTCACCTGCTCTGGTTCCTGCCCCTGTTTTGGCTCGGGATGTACAACTTTCGTTCGCTAACGCCACGTACATTTATGGCATCTCTGCTCGGTGTCGCCACCGTGTATTGGTTCCTGCTGGGCTGGTGCGTATGGCAACGGGATTTTACGCCGTTCACCATTCCTTTCCATACGCTTTTCAAGATGCACCTGTTGGCTACGGACGGGATTGTGCTGGTTGACTGGATCAGTATCATTGCAATTGCTTTCCTGACAATTGTCGCGTCTCTGAATATCATCATGCACGATACGGAGGACTCACTGCGTTCACGCCAGTTTCTTGCGTTTCTGATTGCGATGTCGGTATGGGCTTTCAGCCTTTATTTCTTCTATGAGCAAGTCTCGGAAGAATTTCTGGAAACGGCTTGTGTACCTGCTTCCATCCTGATTGCCCACTTCTTTACGGTAACGCGAAGGCGGATTGTTTTCTGGTCGTTTTATGCAACTGTGGTATTCCTGATTGCCACCTTATTCATTCGTTTATGGAATTTCTTATAGAATACGGATATATCGGCGTGTTTATCGCGTCATTCCTGGCCGCTACCATCCTGCCGTTCAGCAGCGAGGTGGTTCTGACCGGCGTACTACTGGCAGGCTCGGCCTATTGGCCTTGTATGATTGCCGCGACATTAGGTAACTTCCTGGGAGGTATGAGTTGTTACTGGTTAGGTATGCTGGGGAAAGTCGAATGGATAGAGAAATATCTGAAGCTGGATGCCGTGAAACTCCAAAAGGTCCAGGACTGGATAAAAGGGAAAGGCTCTTGGATGGGCTTCTTTGTTTTCCTTCCCGGCATCGGTGATTTCATCGCCGTAGCGCTCGGTTTCCTCCGTGCCAATATCTGGATCGTTGCGATCTCGATGTTCCTCGGAAAGGCGATCCGATATTGGGTTTGGATGGAATTTGTTTACAAGGTACAGGGAATGTTCTGATTATTCCACTCTGACATATACTTTCGTATATACCTCGTTATGCCGGGCATAGATGACGTAGTTGCCCCGGAGATTATCGCCCCACGAGACCCACAGGCTCATCTTCAAAACACCGCCATTGGTCGAAATCTGGAAGATCTCTTCCAGACTGCTGTCGTAGTAAAACTCTGTGTTCTTGGGAAACTCATAGACGATTTCCTCTCCATAACCGTTGCGCACCGTCCCGATCATGCTGTCATAGGCAGGTAAACCGTCTGCCTCGGGATTGATCAAGGCAAACCGCACGACGGCGCCTATTCTTTTTTCCTCTTTCATGATCTCCGAATCGACATAGAACTGATAGTAGTCTCCGGCCAGCGCTAACGCGAACTTCCCCGACGGGAACTGCATTACGGCTTCTTCCACGAAAGCCTGGTAGAGATGGCCCGGCGCTACGGCAACCTGAGAGACCAACCCGTCGCCGACCTTGGGAGGAACGACTTTTCCCAATCCTTTCGACGTACCGATTTCGGCAATCAGGCATCTGTTTGTCTGAAAATTGTTTGCAGCATTAATGTAAATGTCTGAATTTCCCAAACGGGTCGTGCCGTTCTCCGCATCGAGCATGTTCAAAGTGGTTGCGTTATTGATTTCCAGTGTGGAATCGTCATCCGAACAAGAGAAAGCCGAAAGCAGGAACGCCATTAACAAGAACTGAAATAATAGATTCTTTTTCATCATTTTCTTTTTTAAATTAAAATCCGTTTTACAAGTGAGAAAAATAGGTTCACAAATGTATCCATATTATTCCGAAATCAAACGGTTTCTAAGCAAAAAAGAATAAAGATATCTGTTATTCCGCCAACCACTTATTGATCTGTGTCAATATTTTTTCTTTCATCTCTTCCGGCATGTTGCTGATGCGGGAACGGTGGCTGCCTCTGGGCTGGATGTAGATTTGTTCGTTCACCTTGCCTTTGAAGGTGGGGACACGGGTCGCGCTCCAAGGGTCCACTTCACCGTAGATGAATATCATTTTCGGATCATTGTTTTTCAGGAAATCGTAGACTTTATGATAGAGCTCCGGACGGTATTCCACGCGGTCGACCAGTTCACGGGGTAGCATGATGCGGTTCAGGTAACCCCGACTGCTGTCGATTGTCAGAAGCTTGCGGAACGGCTTTGTGTCATAACCATAATAGCCCAATTCGCGGGCTGCCTGGACGAAAAAGGAGATGTTCGGTTGGTCCTCGGCAAAATAATCGGGGCCGCTGATGTCGGCTAAGTGGTAAAACAATGTTTTCGTGTCGGAAGAAAGGGGCGGAATGACGTTGGTCGGCGTTCCCCACTGCCAGAGGGCAAACGGGTATTCGAGCACGCAATAGTCCAGCACTTCGGCCATCGGAATGCGAAACTCCAGCTTTTTATCGCGACAGAAAGTCTCCAACATCGGGACGATTTCGGCTTTACGCTTCAGGATTTCGGCTTGGAACGCTTTGATCTTCCGGCGGTCTTTCTTCGTACCGACTTTACGCAGGAACGGTTCGTGGCGGCCGTCTTCGACACCCCGGTTCAAGGGAGCGACATAAGGGACGGAGAAATCGACATCGTCAGGGAAATAGGCGCGGTACAGGCAGGTAGTCTGCCCGCCTTTGCTGATGCCGGTGCTGACCCACTTGCCGGTATAGAGTTGGCGGAAGGTCCGGTTGACATTATGGAGATCATAAGCCGAGTTCTCGGCTGTCAGGTAATCCCAGTTACAGGGTTCCGGGGTGGATTCCAGAAAATAACGGTATTCCACAAAGACCATATTGGCGTCGAGCAGCTTCGACAGCTCTTCCTGGTAGCGGGGATTGAGGGCGTAAGCAGCGCCATAGCCTTCGGTCACCAATATCGTGGGACGGTCGAAACCTACATGGGCGACGATCACGCGCTGGGTGAATGTCCCGGCAGCAGGATTCTTATGATCGACCGGTTGGGTAATGCGGACGACATATTTCTCGGCGTAATAGTCCGATTCCAGTTTTTCGATGCCGCTGATACCTTTCAGAGCGGCCAGTTTTTCCTGTAATTCCTGTGCACTGCCGGCAAAGGCGATGCACAACATCAATAGGAATGTAATGCTTTTCAATAGACGTTTCATGGTATTTAATCTTTTAAAGTTATTTGTTACAATTATATCGAACTTACCTCAAGAACTGCACTCATAGCGTCTGTGTCCTGGAGAGTGTATCCAAATAAGTCCTAACGCTTTAGCGGGTCAAGCCCGCCATGACACAAGAGCAATCTTATTATCTGTATTTATGAGGATGTCCTATTCAAACAACTTGAACTCATATCCCTGCTCCTGCAACCACTCGATGGCGCGGGGCATGGCTTCGCGCATGTTGCTTTCGGCTTTCAGCGAATCGTGGAAGACGATGACGGAGCCGTTGCGCGTGTAGTTTTTGACGACGTTGAAGACTCCGTTCGGCGTCATGTGCGGACTGTAGTCGCGTGTCACGACATCCCACATGATAATCCGGTAGTGCTTCCTGAGAAAGACCACCTGCGGAAAGCGCATATGGCCATGGGGCGGACGGAAAAGGTTACTCTTGATGTACTCGGCAGCCTTCTCGACATTCGCCAGATAGTTCTTTGTCCAGAACCGTATCCCCTGGATATGGTTGAACGTGTGGTTACCGACACGGTGTCCCCGATCGAGCACCATCTGGTAGGTCTCCGGATATTTGCGAACGTTGTCTCCTACACAGAAAAAGGTGGCTTTCACGCCATATTTATCGAGTATATCCAATACCCAAGGGGTAATCTCGGGGATAGGACCATCGTCGAAGGTGAGATATACACACTTCTTCTTAGCCGGAATCCTCCAGATTACCCCTGGAAACAGGACCCTGTAGAACCAGGGCGGTTGTTCTATAAACATATCTATTCTTTGCGCACCGACTCGTAAGCCATACGGTAGTTGTCAAACTCTTCCTGGTATTTCTTACCGAATTCGGGGTTATAATGTTTGCTAATTAACAAAACCTGATTGAGAGTTGCCAGATTATAATACAGCTCAGATTCTATCGAAGCCATCTGCGCCGGACTCAAGCGGTAGAACCAGTTGAGGTTGCGCATCGCATTATCGGCAATGGCAGTAAAGACTTCTTCTGCCTTCTCCTTCTGCCCTAACACATAATACAACTCTCCGGTTGAAACGGCCGAATAATCCAACGGGACATTTTCCGGCGGCAATACCTGCATGGACTTGTCCAGTACGGCCAGTGCCTTGTCGTTCTTGCCTTCTCTCACCAACGCTTCCGCCAGTTTGTTGAACAACATCGTACGGTAGCTCTTACACATACGCATGACATTCTCGTCGATGTAAACGCCCGGTTTGTCTACGCCGCCCCATTTGAATTTGTTCATCACGTTGTCATACATCTTGTCGGTATTGACCGCTTTGTTGGCTTCCTTCGGAACGATCTGATAAGCCAGACCCGTCTGTTCGAAATAGCCGTCCAACTTGATGAACTGGTCGGAATTAACCGTGATGGCATAATAGATCGGACGTTCGAAGTTATTGGTCTGCAACATATCGAGGATCGTCAGTTCCTGTTTGCCCAAGGCGTTCTTGCCTCTCAGGTCGATCATCATCTGGCTGACCATTCCATCCGTATTACCACCCAATACTTTGGCTCCGGCAACCGAATCGACCTTATAATAAAGTCTGTCGGCCGGGATATAATCCAGTTCCTGGTTGATGCCCGGAATCTTCTTGAATTTCGGATCATCGCTACGGACAAAGTTCAACGCCACATTCAGGTCGATCGAGTCTTTTGTCAGCGGGAATACATAGGCTGCATCGCGCGTTCCCTGGATATACTGGTCGCGTGTCCAGGTGATCGGCAGCGGAGCGGACTCGTAAGCCTGTTTCTTCATCTGGTCGATATACCAGTCTGTTTGCAGGTAGCTGGTGTTACATACACGGACGTCGGTACGGACTCCTTCGACCTCCTGGGCATACCACAGCGGGAAGGTATCGTTATCGCCATTCGTAAAGATCACGGCGTTCGGCTCGCATGATTCCAGATAGTTTGACCCGAAATCACGGCAGACATAACGGCCTGAACGGTCGTGGTCGTCCCAAGTCTGACTGGCCATCTGGACAGGCACGAACAGGCAAAGCAGGGTTGCCACCGAACCGGCAATTACCGGATTCAGCTTGCCGTAGCGCTCCAATCCCTTTGCCAAGGCCGCGACACCAAACCCGATCCAGATACAGAAGGCATAGAACGAACCTGCATACGCATAGTCTCGTTCACGCGGCTGGTAGGGCGTCTGGTTCAGATAGAGCACAATGGCCAGACCTGTCATAAAGAACAGGAAGAATGTAACCCAGAAACTCTGGATACCCTTCTGTCCGGAATAAGCCTGGAACAACAGGCCCAGAATACCCAACAGCAAGGGCAGCATATAATAGACGTTATGTCCTTTATTATTGATAATATCGTACGGCATATCCTCCTGCGGGCCGACCAAGACCTCGTCAATAAACGGAATACCGGTGATCCAGTTACCGTTCAGCACTTCGCCATTTCCCTGGATGTCGTTCTGACGGCCGGAGAAGTTCCACATGAAGTAGCGCCAGTACATAAAATTCAGCTGGTAGGAGAAGAAATAACGCAAGTTTTCCGCAAACGTCGGTTTCATCACGCTCTTGATCTCGCCGCAATAGTTATACTTCACTGGCTGCCCTTTCACCTGCGCCCATTCCTTATAGGCCTCGACATGGCGCGGATCACTGCTGAACATACGCGGGAAGAGCATATTCAGCTCGTCTACATATTTATAATCCTGATCGCGACGGGAAACGTAGTAACGGTCTTTCTCGTTCTTGTCTTTCTTGACTACACGGCTCCATGTCGGTTCGCCTTCCGTCGTAACGGGGACGCAATTGCCTCCCTGGTTCTCACGTTGTACTTCGGAAACGTAGGTCTGTCCGTAGATAAGCGGTGTCTTACCGTATTGTTCACGTGCCAGATAAGTACGCAGCGTGAAGATGTCGCTCGGTGCGTTCTGGTTCATCGGCGTGTCGGCTGTCGCACGGATCAGTGTCAGTGCATACGAAGAATAACCGACAACGACTACCATCAGGCAAACCAGAATCGTATTCAACGTCTTGATATCAACCTTTTTGCTCCAGAACAGATAAAGGCTCAAGGCTGCCGTCAGAATAACAGCCAGCACATACCCGCTACCGATAAACGGAATACCGATCAGTACGATCGACAGGATAAAGGCAATCTTCATCCGTGTCGGATGAACCTCATCGCGCATCGTTTCCCAGATAGACCAGATCAAGACGCCGGCCACTATAATCACATAAGCGAATACTCCGGAATTGTAAGGCATACCTAATATGTTGACGAACAACAGTTCGAAATAACCGCAAACCTCGACCAGTCCCTGCACCACCCCATACATCATCAGGGCAACGATAGCAAAGGAAACCAGCAGGGCGACAAGCGTCCCCTTCATGGTCGGATTCGGGAATTTCTTATAGTAATATACCAACACGATAGCCGGGATACACAGCAAGTTCAGCAAGTGGACGCCGATACTCAACCCCATCAGGTAAGCGATCAACACGATCCAGCGGTCTGCATGCGGTTTGTCGGCTACGGCCTCCCACTTCAAAATCAGCCAGAAAACAACTGCCGTGAAGAGGGATGAGTAGGCATAAACCTCTCCTTCCACAGCACTGAACCAGAAGGTATCGCTGAAAGTATAAGCCAATGCACCGACCAGACCGCTACCCATGATAGTGATCATCTGTCCCAAAGAGGCTTCTTCGCCGTCTTTCACCATGATCTTGCGGGCAAGATGGGTGATACTCCAGAAAAGGAACAGGATAGTCAGCCCGCTAAACAAAGCAGACATCGAATTTACCATCTTTGCAACTGTGGCAGAGTCGGATGCGAGTTGTGTAAACAGATTGGCCGTCAACATAAAGAACGGCGCTCCGGGCGGATGCCCTACTTCCAGCTTATAAGCCGAAGAAATGAACTCACCACAATCCCAGAAGCTGGCAGTGGGTTCGATAGTCATCAAATAGACGGTTGAAGCGATTGCAAAAACAATCCAGCCCAACACGTTGTTGATCAATTTATACTTTCCCATACTTTGTATAAAGTGTAATAATTAATTGTCTTAATTCTGTATCCTCACACGGACAGTCGGCCGCAAAGGTAAGCATTTACGTTTAATACCAACGCCCTGATACGCTATAAATTGTGTGGAAGAGATTAGAAATATATTAAAGAATTGCCTGAATAACAGAATAAAATCTGAAGATTTGCCGACATTTGGATGACAGGATACTGACATGGCTGTCATAATCATCCTTTATTGTTTCAAATATAGTAAGTTTTGAACCTCCTGCAAATAAGGAAATATACAATAACCCCCATTTTCGACTGTTTTTCTATTTCGTCCAAAATCTTGATCGATTTTGGATTGACTCTTTTCACGGTTTAAGCTCCCCTTTCTGACAAAAGGAAAAACGAGGTGCGCAGTCCGTTCCCAAAAGCGTGCAATTTGATTACCCAAAAGCGGAAACGCCGTCAAAGTGATAAAGCTTAACTCCCGGAGAATCGAATATTTGAAAATAAAACGGACGGCGTTCCAAATA
>PPYF01640098.1_pt1 | contig 13611 bp, 8 predicted proteins | sample 1559871 | NCBI WGS metagenome assembly PPYF01 (sample SAMN08240021, study PRJNA423297) | Human gut metagenome, whole genome shotgun sequencing project. | reverse complement strand
TTCGGGTCAGCGGAAAGCGTACCTTCTGATACAAAATAAGCATATCCCCCTACACTCTCCATATTTTTACAGGTGATTCATACGTTTCACATTCGAAAAATTGTAGTACTAATAAAAAAAATGTATTTTTGTACTAATCATGAATCAAACGACGCATAAGATGACCGACCCCATCCAGATAAAGCACTATAAAGAAGACATTACCTCTTTTAACCAACTCTACAAGGAGTTTCAAAGACGTTTTGTACGCTTCGCCAATACTTATGTCAGAGATTTAACCACAGCAGAAGATATTACTATTGAGGCGATGATGTATTATTGGGAAAACAGGCAATCCTTAAGCGAAGATTCCAATATTCCAGCCTATATCTTAACAATTATAAAAAACAAATGCCTGAATTATCTGCGTCATCAGCAAATTCATGAAGAATACTCGGATAAAATAAAAGATTACTATGAATGGGAACTGAATACCCGGATCGCCACTTTACAAGCATGCGAACCTTATGAGCTTTTTATTTCCGAAATTCAAGAACTCGTCCAACAAACCCTCACCGACATGCCCGAAAAAACCCGTACTATCTTCATGTTGAGCCGATACGAAAACAAATCCTATAAGGAAATTGCAGTTCTCATGAATATCACCCCCAAAGGAGTAGATTTCCATATAAACAAGGCATTAAAGATGCTTCAGACTAACTTAAAAGATTATTTTCCACTCTTTCTCTATTTTTTTATGAAATGCCACTAGGAATTTTCCATTCTGAAGTGCTGTTTATATAGAAGCATAAAAGAATGCAATAAAATGGAAAAAGAGAAACTACATCGTTTTTTTGCCGGAACTACTTCTATACAAGAAGGCATGGACATAAGAGCATGGATGGAAGCATCCGAAGAGAACAAGCGCATTTTTTACAAAGAGCGTAAATTGTTCGATGCCCTCATGGTGCATGATGACCAAACTACAAATAACTGCATTTCCACCAAACGAATTCCCAAAATTATTCGTCAATGGCTGAAAATAGCTTCCGTCATCATACTGACGCTTACCATTAACTATTTATATCAGAAATATAAATCGGAAAATGAAGTCATTGCCATGAATACAGTATCTGTTCCGGCAGGACAACGTACCAATATTACTTTACCAGATGGAACTAATGTATGGCTGAATGCCCGTACCACTTTACAATATCCGGTCACTTTCAGCCAAAAGCAACGAACAGTTTTTTTAAAAGGAGAAGCTTATTTTGATGTAACCAAGAAGAAAAAAACTCCTTTTATTGTACGGACAGACAAATATGACATTGAAGTTTTGGGTACACAGTTTGATGTAGATGCTTATCCTGACCAAACGGCGTTTGAAACAACTTTAATGAAAGGTAGTGTAAAAGTTACCTCACAGCACTTTCCTGAACAGACAATAACCTTGAAGCCTCATAGCCAACGATGAAGAAATTATTTACATCAATTGACCAGACAATACTAACCTAAAAACAACAAGCCTATGAAGAAAAGCTCAAGTTAACCTTAAAAAGAAAAATGCCGATAAGTGTTGCCGCACTTACCGGCATAGACTCAAAACAATTTTTCAAGTAAAAAAATCTATTTAAATCAACGCAAAGGTATGAAAAATAACACTTTGTCGGGGAGATATTGCTTCAAAAATCCCCGATTTAAACAAATCTTTAGAATTATGAGAATTTCCACTTTCCTATTGATGGTCTGTGTGTTCTGTTCGTATGCTGGGAATGCCCATTCTCAAAATGCAAAAGTCAGCATACATATGAATAATGTTAAACTGGATAAGATCCTGAATGAAATTGAAAACCAAACTGATTATCTTTTTATCTACAATAACCAAGTAGATATTAACAAAATTACTTCCGTAAAGGTCAAAAATGAAGCCGTAGCACAAGTACTGGACAGAATTCTGTCAGGGACCGGTATCAACTATGAACTGGAAGGTACACACATTATTTTAACTACAGAAGCTATTAAAGACTTGCATGCTCAACAACAAGCTAAAACAGTAACGGGAACGGTAACAGATGTCAGCGGAGAACCCATTATCGGAGCCAACATCCGTATAAAGGGAACCACAACAGGTACAATCACAGATATAGATGGCAACTTCAGTATTGAAGCCGAACCACAATCTGTTATCGAAGTTTCCTACATTGGTTACCTCACACAAGAAACGGTTATCAACAACCAAAAAAGTATCCGTTTTCTATTAAAAGAAGATACAAAAACTCTTGATGAAGTGGTAGTCATTGGATACGGTGTACAGAAAAAAGCAGACTTGACAGGATCTGTTGCAAACATTAACACAGAAAAACTAAATACACAAAGTAACGCCAACATCGGCCAGGCACTGCAAGGCAAAATTGCAGGGGTAGACATCGTATCTCAAGGTGGTGCCCCAGGTTCGGGAACCCGTATCATGGTCCGCGGTATTGGTACGCTAAACAACGCCTCCCCTCTTTACATTGTCGATGGCATGTATATGAACAGTATTGATCATATCAACCCCAATGATATTGCCAGCATTGACGTATTGAAAGATGCCTCATCCGCAGCTATCTACGGTTCCCGTGCAGCCAACGGTGTTATCATTGTCACTACCAAAGAAGGAAGTAACACAGAAGGAAAACCTATCATTGATTTATCTGTCAACTTAGGTATATCAACTGCCAGCAAATTTCTTGATATGCTAGATGCCAAAGGATGGGCAGAAGTTACCACTATAGCCCGTCAAGCTATCGGCAAACCGGCATTAGACATGGCTACCGATCTGGCTAACAAACCAGACAATGACTGGCAAGACATCATGTTTCGCCCCGCACTGATGCAAAACTACAATTTGGCTGTAAAAGGTGGTGGAAAATATTCCACTTATTACACCGGCTTAGGTTATTTCAACCAAGACGGCATTGTAAAAGGTACCAATTACCAACGGTATAATATCCAATCCAAGAATGATTATAAAAGAGGGATATTCTCTGCTGGAACAAATCTCATTATTTCATTCAGTCATGACAAGCCCCTTCACCAGGAACTTCGAGGCGGCATGATTGGCACCATTCTGCAAAGTGTTCCTACTTTGGAAAAATATGATGATACTCGTGAAGGTGGATATGGTGGCACATATGGTGATGTGGTAAACATTCCTCACCCATTGGCCATTATTGATGACAACATCATGGACCGTTATAACGAAAATGTAAAAATATTCGCTAACTTGTATGCACAAATTGAACTTTTTAAAGGACTAAAATACAAACTGAATTTAACTCCAGACTTTTCTTTCGAAAGATATAAGAATTATCTCAATAAATATGATTTTGGATTAGCGACCAACAGCATCACCCAATTAACAGAAAGACAAAGAAGGAGACGTAATATACTTGTTGAAAATTTATTAACTTTCGACCGTACGTTCGGAGAGCATAAAATTTCAGCATTGGCAGGTTATACCTATCAAGACAGCAGATTCCGCCACATACAAGCCTATGGTGAAGGATTACCCCAGGGATTAGAAGAAATAGATGCAGCCACAACCAATCGCAGCAACGAAGGCAATTCATGGAGAAGTGTCCTTACCTCTATTCTCGGACGCGTATTCTATTCCTACCAAAATAAATACTTATTCACCGCCACTATCCGCCGGGACGGTTCCTCCAAATTCGGTAAGAACAATCGATATGGTTACTTCAAAAATACAAAAGATATCTTGCTGACCGTTCCTATTCCTATCTCTTCCGGTGGTGCCAATGACCCTATACGCAATGCGGGCAAGATACGTAACAATGGCTTTGAATTCAATTTAGGATGGATGGACCAACCCAATCCGGATATTTCGTATGGCATCAACTTAATTGGGTCTTTCAATAAAAACAAAGTAATAGCCATGGGAAGTGAAAGCGGATCTATCAAAGGCGGTTCTACCAACCAAAACATCACTACCAGTGAAACCAAAGCCGGATATCCTATTGGAGGTTATTGGCTTATCTCTACAGCCGGATATTTCAATAGTCAGGAAGAAGTAGACGCATATGCCAAAGACGGTAAAAAAATACAACCAGCCGCCGAACCGGGTGATATAAAATTTGTAGATGCCAACAACGATGGCGTTATCAATGACGACGACCGTGTATTTCAAGGCAGTCCTTTTCCCGATTTTACTTTCGCGCTGAATGGTAATATGAGATACAAAAATTTCGACTTATCAATCGGACTGCAAGGAGTGTTAGGAAATAAAATTTATAATGCAACCCGTCAGACATTAGAAGATGTAACCAAAGGTTCCAATTTTCTGGCAAGTTGCCTGGATTATTGGACTCCTGAAAACAAAAATGCCTCCCATCCACGTCTGACATGGGATGATCCTAACCGTAATACCCGTGCAGAATCCGACCGTTATCTTGAAAATGGTTCTTATTTGCGTCTCCGCAGTGTTCAATTAGGTTATACATTTCCTCAGACATGGTTTAAAGGTGCCATACAGCATGCCCGTGTGTATATTAACGCTGAAAACTTATTTACTATCACCAGTTACAGCGGATATTCACCGGATGTCAATGCAGACAATGCCAATTATCGGGGATTTGATAATTTTATTTACCCGACTAACCGTACTTTCATGTTAGGACTAAATGTAACATTCTAAAAATAAACATCTTATGAAAACATATATTAAAACGACATTGACCATATTGATTTCAGGCATGCTATTCAGTTCCTGCGAAGATCAATTAAACCAGGCCAATCCCAACCAAGCAACAGAAGATACTTTTTGGAAAGATGAAACCGATTTCAATCTGGCCTTGACCTCTTGCTATACTCCACTGAAGAATGCCCTAAACGGCGGTTATTATGGAACTCGCGGTGTAATGCTGAGAATAGCCCGAGCCGATGAAGTCGACTTCCGCAACGATATTTCGGATGTATATACAGTAAACCGTTTTACTAATAGTAATACAAACTCACTGACACAAGGCATGTTCTATCAATTTTACAATGCCTTGTACCGTACCAACTCCATTATGCAAAAACTGGAAGAAAAGAAAGAACAATTTTCTACCGATTTTCAAAATTCGGTAAAAGGAGAATGTCTTTTCATACGTGGCTTCTATTTATTCCAGTTAGCCAAAGAGTTTAAAGACGCCCCTCTCCGCCTGACAGCCTCCCAATCTCCCTCGACTTTCCCTTTAGCAAAATCATCACAAGCTGATATATGGGCACAAGCCAAAGAAGATTTAAAAACCGCTGCTTCCCTATTGCCCATAACGAATAAAATAGGAAAGCCTACACAAGGAGCCGCTTATGCCGCTTTGGGTAAAATATATGTCTATGAAGAAAATTGGCAAGAAGCGATAAACGTCCTCGAGCCTCTGACGCAGAATCCTTACACCTACAAACTAGTAGAGGACTTTAATTGGAATTTTGATGACACTCATGAAAACAATGCCGAAAGTATTTTCGAGTTATTGATAGAAGATGTGGGTGGAACAGATCTTTGGGGAGATGGAGAAAATATCAATTCCACCCAATCCAATACCCGCCCTAAAGAATATGCCGCTGCTGAAGTCGGAGGATGGTATGAAGCAAATCCTACCCAGCAAATTATGGATATCTTCTGGAAGGAAAAAGACAAAGACGGCAATTTTGATTATCGTGCCCGCTGTTCTGTGGCATGGGACTATGAGGGATGCACTTACTACCAAAGACCTTTCCGGGAAGTTTTTGCACAAGACAAGTGGAAAACATACTGGATTTTGAAATATCAGAACTGGAAGACTCAAAAAGATGAACCGGCACCTCCCAAGTCATTCATCAATGAAAGAGCCATCCGCTATGCCGATGTATTATTGATGCTGGCAGAAGCCTATATGAACAAAGGGGCTTTAGACACATCTATCGGATATATTAATCAAATCCGCCGACGCGCCAACCTGAATGACTATAGCGGCCCAATAACCAAAGAAGGGGTTTTTGAAGATCTGGTACACCAACGCGCCATTGAATTCTTTGTGGAAGGCGAACGTTTCTACGATTTACGCAGATGGGGATTGTTAGAGCAGACATTAAAAACTTGTGATGATACCCGCTATAAAAACTATCAGACTGGCAAATCCGGTAATATCAATAAGTTCAACTACTTCCCGATACCAGCCAAAGAACTTGACACCAATCCACTTTGTACGCCTAGTGAAGGATGGTAAATCAACAGGTATTAGCTTATATATAACATCAGTAAATTAGTTCTGGGGCTGATTGTTCTTCAAGCAACATTCAGCCTCTCTTTCTCTTCACACTAACCATGAAACGTATCCTTTTATTTGTTTGCATACAATTTTTCTTATTGGCATCTTTTGCCGGAGAAACCATAAATTTCTGTAAAGGCTGGAAATTCCATCTAGGAGATGCAGGCAAAGGAGCCTCTTCTTCCTCATATAACGATTCTCAATGGCGCATATTGAATATTCCTCATGACTGGAGCATAGAAGGCACTTATAAACAATTTGAAAACGGAACCGACTGGCAAAGCGGCTTCCTGCCTGCCGGAATAAGCTGGTATCGAAAAACTTTTACCATTCCTTCCAAATGGAAAAATAAAAAAGTACAAATCCTATTTGAGGGCGTATATCTGAACAGCGAAGTATGGATAAACGGTCATTGGCTGGGCAAACGTCCTAATGGGTATATCAGCTTTGTATATGATTTAACTCCATATTTGCAAGAAGGCAAGAACCAAATCGCTGTAAAAGTAGATCACAGCAAAGCATTAACCGGACGTTGGTATACAGGATCAGGAATATATCGTCCTGTATACCTGCTGGTCAGTAACCCCACCCACATTCCTTATTCCGGAATCCATTTCAGATCCAAGCTACAAAATAAGCAATCTGCCACCTACACCCTATCTATAGAAATTGAAACACAGGAGAAAAAGCCAATCAAAGTAAAAACATATCTACAAGCTCCCAACGGTAGCATAGCCGATACTTCTGAAAAAATATTTGTCTCATCTGCAGATTCTCTTTGCTTCCTGTCAGGGAGCATCAGGAAACCATTATTATGGTCGCCTGATTCTCCTAACGTCTATACACTTATATGCCAACTGACAAGAGATAACAAGATACTAGATGAATGTAGATTACCTGTAGGCTTCCGTCAATTAGAATTCAACCCGGTCAGCGGATTCCTGCTCAATGGCAAATCACTAAAGATAAAAGGAGTATGCGATCATCATACAGCCGGTGCTGTAGGAGCCGCCGTACCCGACGACCTACTTCATTATCGTCTCAAATTATTGAAAGATATGGGATGTAATGCGATACGCACCAGTCATAATCCCTTCTCTCCTGCTTTCTATAATTTATGCGATACGATGGGAATCATGGTACTAAACGAAGGATTGGACGGATGGAATCAACCTAAAGCCGCCGATGACTATGTAAATTACTTTGATGAATGGTGGCAAAAAGATATGACTGATTTCATAAAACGAGACCGTAACCATCCCTCTATCATTATGTGGAGTATCGGCAACGAAGTAACGGGAGCTACCCCCGAAATCCAACACAACCTAGTCAGCCTATTTCACCAACTGGACCCTGACCGCCCTGTCACTCAAGGAGGAACTGATCCTACTAGAGGTATGAAGACCGATTATCAAAAAAAATTCAACTATCTAGACATTATCGGCTTCAATGGAAATGGAGAAGAAATAGGAGAACTAGAACACTTCCACAAAAACTACCCAACACTTTGTGCCATTGCTACAGAGGTACCCCACACTTATCAAACCCGTGGCGTATACCGAAGCCAGACACAATGGAGAAGACGGGATTTCCCCGCTCCTTGGGAAAAAGGAAACATAAACTGGGAACAATTTAAACATCGGGTCTTTCCTATACCTGACCTGACGGAAAAAGAATGCTTCCCCGAAGAATCCGATTATCCCTATTATCAATCGTCCTACGACAATGCTTCTGTACGTATCAGCGCCCGTAAATCATGGCAACGCACCTGTTCTTTCCCTTGGTTAATGGGAGAATTCCGATGGGGCAGTTTTGACTATTTAGGTGAAGCCGAATGGCCTCAACGATGTGGCAATTTCGGTATTATCGACATAGCTGCCATTCCGAAAGACGCCTATTTCCTCTACCAAAGTTTATGGACCGACAAACCAATGGTACACCTTCTTCCGCATTGGACGCATCCGGGAAAAGAAGGAAAAACAATTCCCGTAGTCATTTATACCAACTGTGATGCAGTAGAGTTATTTATAAATAATGTATCTTTGGGCAGTAAACCTTATACAGGGGAGCAACTGATATGGTTAGTTCCTTATTCGCCCGGAAAAATAGAAGCCCGAGGCATAAAAAAAGGAAAAATCGTGGCAACAGACTGTTATCAAAGTGCAGAAGCACCTCATTCTGTCGCCCTTGCCAGTAACAAGTATTCTGTAAAAGCCGGTTCGGATGAAGTCATACGCATAGAGATCGACATAACAGATAAAAACGGAATTCCTTGTCCTTATGCCTCCAATGAACTCAGTTTCCACGTAAGTGGACCACTCCGGCTATTAGGGGTAGACAACGGAAACCCTACAGATATGTTTCCATACCAACAGCCCCACTGCCGTTGCTTTCGGGGAAAATGTGTAGTATTATTACAATCTGACGAAGAAAAAGGAAAAGGAACCCTGACTGTACAAGGAACAAAATTAGTAGAAAAAAAATTAATCATCGAAGTGATATGAAAAAAATTCTTTTATTACTCTGTTTATGCTTATTCATAGAAGAGGTTGCTTCTCGAGAATTAGACAAGACATTCCAGTTGCTTCCACAACCACAATCCATAGAACTGACTTCTGGAAAAACCATGACAGGTATCTTCTACGGTTGCCAAACTTTAGAACAATTAATGGAAGACAGCCGGGATTTCAACATACTTATTCCAGCCATGCTAATCATCGATTATCCGGCCATTTCCTATCGGGCCGTGCACTTTGATGTAAAACATCATTTAGACCGCATGGAGTATTATTATCAGGAAATAGACAAACTGGCCCGATACAAAATAAACGCAGTTATTTGGGAGCTGGAAGATAAACTGCGTTATACCCGACGCCCCGAAATAGGTGCCCCCAATGCCATCAGCAAGCAGGAAATGCAAGCCTTATGCCGCTATGCCAAAGAACGGAATATTGAAATAACCCCCTTGGTCCAAGGTTTGGGACATGCCGGTTTTATTTTAAAACATCATTGGGAACTACGTGAAAACCCCGACAGCGACTGGGAGTTTTGCCCATCTGACCCTCGTACCTATGATTTGCAATTCGACCTTTACCGGGATGCTATCGAAGCCATGCCTTACAGCAAATACTTACATATAGGAGGAGATGAAATTACCGCCATAGGCATAGACCAACGCTGTAAAGCCACCGGAAAAACTCCATTTGAACTACAAATGATCTGGTTGAAAAAAGTATGCGATTTCGCAACAGCTCACAACCGCATTCCTATTTTCTGGGATGATATGCCATTAAAATACGGCGGTGTATGGGATTTGCCATTTATACCGCGTGAAAATTCACTGGCCGGCTATATCAAAGGATTCAGCAAATTAGTTGCTCAAAATCAACTGGAAGGAATTTTGGCCACAGCATGGGATGATGGTTCCCCACACTCTGAAACGGTGTGGCGTGGATACATCGCACAGGGAGAATATGGCTGGAACCCAACAGCACGGACAGTCGAAGCCTTCAAAGCCGCACATGCCCAACGAGAATTTGGCTTTCATCCAAATGACAACCATATGGCTTTTCTGGATGAACTGGAACAAGAAGCATTTTTCTTTGATGATGCCCTGGTCAATTCGGGAAGGCGCAATCCGGCATGGGGAACTACTGATTTTACTTTAATCAGCCTACCGGATCCAGACGCACCGGGAGCATGGAGCCGTACCTACCAACAAAAAATAGCCCAAGCAAAGGTGGAACAAAAACGATATGAAAAAATATGCCAAGGCATAAAAGAGGCTAAACAACATGCTTTACGCAACCGCTATACATTAGAGGTATACGAACAGACAAATCACTTGTTCAACTTCCCTGTCCGTCTGATTCTAGCCTTGCACAACTATGATATCACTATACATGAACAAGACAAACAGACAGCATTGCAACAAATAAATGAAGTGTGCAATGACTTTCAGACCATGAGAAAACAATTGGAAGAGACCTATTCACAGACCCGTTTTATGGAACAACCTGACGGTTACATTGCTGACCAAAACCACCACAACCATCTTGCCGCCAAAACCAACAACAGCGACTGGTGGTATTATTATGAAATTCCAATGATAAGGAAGACAAGAACATGGATGAACTCTCAGACCGCCCGACAGAAAAACATTCCATAAGAAACAACGAATGAAACTTTAATATAAAAAATAATATGAACCTTATAATACAACACTACTTTATGAAACAACATTTTTTATCTTATCTCATCGCCCTGCTGCTATTTCCTCTCTATGAGATGCAAGCAGCCTACCAGCCTGAGTTTTCTACTGCCGGTTTCTATGAACTGGCAAACTCCGGACGTGAAGTATATTCCATGAATCCGGCATGGCGATTCCACAAAGGAACCGCTACAGGTGCGGAAACCACCGACTTTAATGACCAGGACTGGAAAGTGGTTTCCCTGCCCGACGGAATTGAATATGTACCGACTGAGGCCAGTGGATGTATCAACTATCAAGGTGAGGTATGGTACCGCAAACATTTCACTCCGGCAAATGAATTGAAAGGCAAAAAACTTTTCCTGCATTTCGAAGCTATCATGGGAAAAAGCAAAGTTTTTGTAAACGGCAATTTATTGACCGAACACTTTGGCGGATACCTGCCTGTAGTCATTGATGTCACCGATGCACTGAATTGGGGGACAGACAATGTGATAGCTGTATGGGCAGACAACAGCAATGACCCCAGTTATCCTCCCGGCAAAGCACAGGATGTACTGGATTATACTTATTTTGGCGGCATCTATCGTGACTGCTGGCTCATAGCCCATCGTCCGGTTTTCATCACCGATCCCAATTTCGAAAACGAAATGGCAGGCGGCGGGCTTTTCGTGGCATACGACAAAGTTTCCGACACTTCCGCAGAAATAATCCTGAAAGCCCATATACGTAATGACAGTAAAAAGAACTTCAAAGGAGTAGTAGAATATGAACTTCAGCAACCCGACGGCACACAAGCCGCATTTCTGAACGATGTCATTCAAGTACGTCCGGGCAAGGCAGTCACTTCAAAAGATAAAATAACGTTGAAGTCTCCTCTGCTTTGGAGCCCTGAAACGCCTACGTTATATAACCTGATTGTCCGTATCCGCGACAATGAAATGCTCACTGCCCTCAAGACCCCGCCTTTATGGATGCATGTGACGAACTGGGGCTGTTCGTCATTGTAAACACACCGGGATGGCAATTCTGGAATGACGCTCCTGAATTTGCACAACGGGTTTATAGCGATATCCGCAACCTGGTACGGCGTGACCGCAATCACCCTTGTGTATGGTTATGGGAACCTATCCTGAATGAAACCTGGTATCCGGCAGACTTCGCCAAAAATACCCTCGATATTGTCAATCAAGAATACCCTTATCCGTATTGCTATTCCGGTTGCGACAGCGAAGCACGGGGACATGAGGTATATCCGGTACTCTTCACTCATCCGGCCAATGCAGACAAGGACTGGGCCATCAAAAGCCTCGACCCTAAAATAACCTATTTCACCCGCGAGTGGGGAGATAATGTAGACGACTGGAACTCGCACAACTCCCCCAGCCGTGTGGCACGCAACTGGGGGGAACAGGCTATGCTCATCCAGGCACAGCATTATGCCGCCCCCCGTTATCCTTTCACCTGTTACGATGTACTCTGCCGTACTCCGCGCCAACACGTCGGCGGCTGTTTGTGGCACTCGTTCGACCACCAGCGCGGCTATCATCCCGATCCCTTCTATGGTGGTGTGATGGACGTATTCCGTCAACCCAAATATGCTTATTATATGTTCAAAGCCCAGCGCTCGCCCGAAAAGCAAGACCGTCTTTTCGAAACAGGACCGATGGTGTACATCGCCCATGAAATGACTCCCTTCTCACCCAAAGACGTTACTGTGTACTCCAATTGTGACGAGGTGCGGCTTACTTATAATAAAGGTGGCAAGACATGGACTTACACCAAGCCGGCAACAAAAGAAGGAATGCCCTCACCCGTTATTACATTCAAAGATATATACGACTTCATGATAGACAAAAACATGTCTATGAGAAAGAAGAAACAGGACGAGGTGTTCCTACTGGCCGAAGGCATCATAGATGGAAAAGTAGTTGCCACGCACGAAGTACGACCGGCCCGGCGTCCCGAGAAAGTGCTACTTTGGGTTGACAATGAAAACACCGACTTAAAAGCTGATGGCTCCGACTTTGTAACCGTAGTAGCCGCCATAGCCGATAAAAACGGGAACATCAAACGTCTGAACAACTATTATGTGAAATTCCATGTAGAAGGCGAAGGACGTATTTTGGGCGGAGCGAATATACTGGCCAATCCGGCTCCGGTAAAATGGGGAACAGCCCCCGTGCTGATACAATCCACCTTGAAGCCGGGTAAAATCAAAATCACTGCCAGCGTATTGTTCGAAGGCTCGCAAATGCCTGCCAGCGCAGTGTTGGAATTAGAAAGCAAGCCGGCGGCTCATCCTCTCATCTACACCGAAAGTGAAGCTGCGCTGATTTCCATGAACAGCGACTCACCTTTCGGGCAATCAGCCGCCAAATCGGCTTCCGAACTGGAACAGGAACGTTTGCTGAAAGAACGGAATGCACAAAAGCTGAAAGAAGTGGAAAAACAGCAAGCTGATTTCGGTGAAAAGAAGTAAACCTTTCCATCCGGTGTGGGGAAGAGGCAGAAAGAGAAAAGCAATTCAAAGCCTCTTCTACTCCATCCCCACAAGGGATGGAACAAAATGAAAAAACTAAAATACAAATCACCCATGACATATAAGTTAACCGTTACAACCTTGGCACTAACTGCCATAACCTCCACTGTAGCAGCTACTCACACCAAACCAGACACGGAACATCCCCATATCGTATTGATTTTATGCGATGATATGGGATTCTCTGATTTATCCTGCTACGGAGGAGAAATACATACCCCTAATATAGATTATCTGGCCGAACAAGGCATACGTTTCAGCCAATTTAAAAACACAGGACGAAGCTGCCCCAGTCGTGCCGCCTTACTCACCGGACATTATCAGCACGAAGCGGGAATGGGATGGATGACCGCGGTAGACGAACATCGTCCGGGGTATCGGGGACAGCTTTCGGATCACCTGCCCACCCTTGCCGAAGTACTGCGCGATCAAGGCTATGCCACTTACATGAGTGGCAAATGGCATGTTACCTTAGATGCGGCCTTTGAAACCCCCAATGGAAGTTATCCAGTTCAACGGGGATTCGACAAATACTACGGCTGCCTGCATGGAGGGGGAAGCTATTACAAACCAGATCCCGTTTATCATAA
>PPYF01158919.1_pt1 | contig 13620 bp, 13 predicted proteins | sample 1559871 | NCBI WGS metagenome assembly PPYF01 (sample SAMN08240021, study PRJNA423297) | Human gut metagenome, whole genome shotgun sequencing project. | reverse complement strand
AGGTAGTCGGCGGTGTTGTAGCGGTGGTTGGAGTGGGCCTCGAAGATGGGGTTCAGGTAAAGGTAATCCACGCCCATCTTGCGGAGGTAGGGCAGCTTCATCTGGATACCCTTGAGGTCGCCGCCAAAATAGTCCTCGTTCAGGTGGCCGCCCACCTCATTGGGCTGCCAGAAGGGCTCGGCGTGTTTGTCAGCCTGATAAAGCCGGTCGGGGAAGGGCATGGGCTTGTTCTCCACGCCCTCGCAGAAGCGGTCGGGGAAGATCTGGTAGAACACCTTGCCCTTGATGGGGTCGGGCGTCTCGAAATCGGCCTCATACACGGTGATCTGCCAGCTCTCACCCTCCTGCCAGCTCACGACGCCGCAGTTGTCCGGCCCGCGCACGATGCGGCGGAAGTCGGTGTAGAGGTCAAAATAGTAAAAGTAGAGGCCCACGTCGTTGAGGGTGACGTCCACCGAGAAGTGGTTCTGATGGGGCGTCTGGCCGTCAAACTTCATCCGGTAGTGGACGGGGACATCGTACCTGCCCTCTTTCTGGAGGACGAGGTGGGGGTCTACATAGCCCAGCTCCTCCGGGATGCAGAGGGACAAATGCACACTCTGACCGGCGCGCACCGCGCCGAAGGGCTGCTTGAAGTAGGGGTCGAAACTATTGAACAGACAAGGCAAAAAGGATCGTCCTTTCTCAAAAAAAGCCCCGGGCAGCGATGCCACGGGGCGTTGCGTTATTATTAGAGGGATAACCTCTCAGTCTCGCATTCGCTCGACAGCTCCCCTACCGAGGGGAGCCTCTGGCGAAGAGGTGAGGCTTTCCGATATGCCAAGGCCTCCCCTTGATAGGAGCAACGGCGACGACCGCCGCCAGTGGCGGAAACAGGGAGGAGCTGTTGGGGCCGCGGCCAGCAGAATGCGAGCGACAGCGAAGCAGACGCTGGGAGCCGCAACCCGGACAGTGGCAGCACGAAGTGCTGACTGAGAGGGTTTACTTCACGGCAGAAGCGTGCCAGATGTCGCGTGCGTAGTCCAGAACGGCACGGTCAGCGCTGAAGATGCCGCTGTTGGCGATGTTCTTCAGGCTCATCTTAGCCCAATGCTCACGGTCAGCGTACAGGCGCTGCAGGTCGGCCTGAGCACGGCGGTAGTCCTTGAAGTCGGCCATGACCATATAGGGGTCGCTGCTGCGCAGGTTCTGGGTGACTTCGTGGAAGTTCTCGCCGTTCCAGCCGCGCTCCAGGAAGTTCAGAGCGGCGTTTGCAACGTCGTCGCCCATGATGAAGGCGTTGGGGTGATAGCCCACCTGCTTGAGGTTGTTGACCCACCGTTCAGCATGAACTTCATGTTGCCGGTACCGGAAGCCTCGGTGCCTGCCAGAGAGATCTGCTCAGAGACCTCGGCTGCGGGCATCAGGTGCTCGCTCAGGGAGACACAGTACTCTTCCAGATAGACCACGCGCAGCTTCTCGCGGACAGCGGGGTCGTTGTTGATGAGGTCGCCCAGCTTGCAGATCATGCGGATCATCTGCTTGGCCATATAGTAGCCGGGAGCAGCCTTTGCGCCGAAGATATAGGTCTTGGGGATGAAGTCGGCGTTGGGGTTCTCCTTCAGGTACAGGTACTGAGCAGCGATGTTCAGCGCGTTCAGGTGCTGGCGCTTGTACTCGTGCATACGCTTGACCTGGCAGTCGAAGATGGCGTTGGGGTCGATGACCTGACCGGTGCTCTTCTCGAGGTAAGCGGCAAAGCTCTTCTTGTTGTCCAGCTTGATCTCATTCAGACGCTTCAGGACGGTCTTGTCCTCAGCGAACTTGTTCAGCTTGGACAGGTCGGCGGCGTCGTGCTTGTAGCCGGTGCCGATGGTCTCGTCCAGCAGCTTGCACAGCTCGGGGTTGGAGGCCAGCAGCCAGCGGCGGTAAGCGATGCCGTTGGTCACGTTCTTGAAAGCCTGAGGCTTGAACAGGTAGTAGTCGTGGAAGACGCTCTCCTTGATGATCTCACTGTGGAGCTTGGAGACACCGTTGATGCTGTTGGCGGTGTAGGCGCAGATGTTGGCCATGCGCACCTGATTGTCGCCGATGAGGGCCATATAGTTGATCTTGCCCTGGTCGCCGGGGAAAGCTGCTTCCAGCTTCTCGCGGGCGCGGCGGTCCATCTCGACCACGATCTGATAGATGCGGGGCAGGGTCATCTTGAAGATGTCCACGTTCCACTTCTCCAGAGCCTCGGCCATGACGGTGTGGTTGGTATAGGAGAAGACCTTCTGGCAGATGTCGAAGCTCTTGTCCCAGCCGAAGCCGCACTCATCCAGCAGGATGCGCATCATCTCGGGGATGGCGAGGGTCGGATGGGTATCGTTCAGCTGGATAGCCACCTTGTCGGGCAGGTTCTCGAGGGTGCCGTAGGTGGACAGATGGCTCTGGACGATGTCGCCGATGGAGGCAGCAGACAGGAAGTACTGCTGGCGCAGGCGGAGGATCTTGCCCTCAACGTGGTTGTCGTTGGGGTACAGCACCTTGGAGATGAGCTCAGCGCTGGCGTTCTTGCTCATTGCGGTGTTGTAGTTGCCCAGAGAGAAGCTGGACATATCGAAGTCGGGAGCCTTGGCCTGCCACAGACGCAGCTTTGCAACGCCCTTGCCGTCGTAACCCTGAACGTACATATCAGAGGGGATGGCCATGACGCTGTTGTAGTTGGTGTGCTGGATATAGTGGAAGCCATGGTCCCAGTTCTCGTGGATCTCGCCGTCGAAGCGGACTTCCACAGCCTGATCGGGGTGGCTCTTGAGCCAGACCTGACCGCCGGGCAGCCAGTTGTCGGCGCGCTCCTGCTGCCAGCCGTCCACGATCTTCTGCTTGAAGATGCCATACTCGTACAGGATGGAGTAGCCGGTGCCGCAGATGCTGGTGGTAGCCATGCCGTCCAGATAGCAGGCAGCCAGACGGCCTAGGCCGCCGTTGCCCAGACCTGCGTCCGGCTCTTCCTCGTAGATGCTGTCCAGGCTGATGTCAGCCTCGGCCAGAGCCTTCTGGGCAGCGTCATTCAGGCCCAGATTGAACAGGCTCATCTTGAGGCTGCGGCCCATCAGGAACTCCATGCACAGGTAGTACACCTGCTTGGAGCCGGTGCCGATGGCCTTGGACTGGAACTTCTTATGGTTCTCGCTCATCATCTGGCGGCAGATGAGGGCCAGAGCGCGGTAGATCTGCTGATGAGATGCAACGCTCAGGTCAACACCATATTCGCTGGTGAGCTTGTCCTGAAGAATTTTTGCAAATTCTTTTGTAGTCATAAATGAACTCCTATCCGCACGAATGCTTAAAATTTTTGAATTAGTACGGTGACAGGGCGTTTTTCCTCCAATTCCCTCGCCCATCGCATAACACATAACAATGATATTATAATCACTCCGGATGGGGATTGCAAGAAAAAGGAAGCATTTTTGCCGTATCTGACATTTTTATGGCAATGTTTCTGACAAATATGCCAAAAATTCAAAAATAGCACTTTTTCTCGCGCACTATTTATATTATAATAAAGGGAGACAAGGGCCGTGTTTGCCCCGAAATGCATCGGTTCGGACGGGTAATTCGGGGACAAACTCGGCCGAACATGAAAAAGCCGCGGCAAAGCGCTCCTGTCAGGGCTGAAACAGTTTCTGAAAATCCCGGAAATAGCAGGAAATGACCGGAAATGACCGGCCCGGCAGGGCGTGTGCCGCGCAAAGTGAGGACGATATGGTAAATAAAGTGAGAGTGACCATTGCAGGCGCACCCTACGCCATCGCAACGACCGATACCGAGAACTACATCACCACACTGGCCAAGAAGCTGGACGATGACATCACGAAGCTGCTGGACAACAACGGCAACCTCTCTGTGACCAAGGCAGCGGTGTTCTGCGCGATGGACTATCTGGACGAGTACCGCAAGAGCGCGGGCAGCGCCGAGAATATGCGCAGCCAGATACAGGACTACATTTCCGATGCAGCCAAGGCGAAGCTGGCAGCGGATAAGGCCAAGGCGGAGAACGAGACCCTCAAGCGGGAAAATGCCGCTCTGCGGGAACAGCTGGCCAAGCTGCAGCAGAAGTGACTTATATTATATCAATGTCAAAGGGAGAGCTATGTCAAAAATTGAGATCCTTGCCCCTGTGGGCAGTGAAGAAATGCTCCGCGCAGCAGTATTCAGCGGCGCGGACGCAGTATATCTGGGTTTTTCCGGCTTCAACGCCCGCACCGGTGCGGGCAATTTTGATGCCGACAGCCTGAAAGAAGCCGTCCGGTTCTGCCATGCCCGGGGCGTGGCCGTCCATGTGGCGCTGAATACCACCGTCTACGGCGGCGAGCTGGCGGGTCTGGCCGACGCCGTGCGGGCCGTCGCCGCCAGCGGGGCCGATGCCGTCATCTGTCAGGACCTCGCGGTGGCGAAGCTCATCGGGGACATCGCGCCCCAGCTGCCCCGCCACGGCTCCACCCAGATGAGCGTCCACACCCTGCAGGGCGCACTGGAGCTGAAAGAGCTGGGCTTTGTCCGGGTCGTGCTGGCCCGTGAGCTGAGCCTGCCCGAGGTGGAGCATATCACCAGGCACTGCGGCATCGAGACGGAGTGCTTCGTCCACGGCGCACTCTGCATGTGCGTCAGCGGCCAGTGCTATATGTCGGCTTTCCTGGGCGGACGGAGCGGCAACCGCGGCTCCTGCGCCGGCCCCTGCCGCCTGCCCTTCGAGGCCAACGCTCTGCCCGAGGGCAAGCCGGGCCGTCTGCACCACCTGTCCCTCAAGGACAACTCCGTCATCGACAAGCTGGACAAGCTGCAGGCCATCGGCGTGGCATCGGCGAAAATCGAAGGCCGTCTGCGGACGCCGGAGTATGTCGCCGCTGCCGTCAGCGCCTGTCTGGCAGGCCGCGAGGGCCGCGCCTATGACCGCGACCTGCTGAAGAATGCCTTCAGCCGCTCCGGCTTCACCTCCGGCTATCTGGACGGAAAGATCGACGGCACGATGTTCGGCGTCCGCAGCGAGGCCGACGCCGAGCTGACCAGGAAGACCCTGCCTGCCCTGCGGGAGCTGTACCGCCGGGAGCGTTCCCGGGTGCCGGTGGAGATGAAAATTGAAATCGAAGAGGGCGGCGAGAAGCTGACCGTCACTGACGGCACCAACAAAGCCTTCGCCTACGGCGACGCCGAGCCTCAGCCCGCCCGCACCGACCCCACCGAGAGCCTGAGCCGCAGCCTGAGCAAGACCGGCGGCACGCCTTTCTCTGCCGAAAAAATCGACGTGGAGATGGATGGCGGCCCCTGGTTCGTGCCGGGCAGTGCCGTCAACGAGCTGCGCCGCGAGGCACTGGACGCCCTTCTGAAAAAGCGGGAGACCCTGCGCCCGTGGCCGGTGAATGAGGTGGAGCTTCCGCCTCTGCCGCTGCGCACTCTGCCGCCCCACCGCACCCTCCGCGCCCGGTTCGAGCGCTGGGAGCAGGTGCCGGAGCAGGCACTCAGCGGGGTGGAATACCTCATCCTGCCCATCGCGCAGGCCGACCGCGTCCCCCGCGAGTGGCGGGAGAAGACCCTTCTCGAACTGCCCCGCGTCATGTTCGGCGCACTGGAAGAGGACACCGCCCGCCGCATTGCGGCCACCCAAGACGCGGGCTTTGCGGGCTATGAGGTGAGCAACATCGCCCACCTGCGGCTCTGCCGCGGCCTGCCCATGACCGGCGGCTTCGGCCTCAACGTCACCAACGACCTTGCGGCCCAGTATTATGCGGACCTTGGCCTGAGCTCGGTGCTCATCCTGCCCGAGGTGAAGGACAGCGACATCAGCACCATCGCGCCGACTCGTGACGGCAAGCCTGTGCCGACCGGCGTCATCACCTACGGCCATATGCCGCTGATGGTCACCCGCGCCTGCCCGCTGCAGAACATCCACGACTGCGCCCACTGCGACAAGACCGGCCTGCTCACCGACCGCAAGGCAAAGAAGTTCCCGGTGCGGTGCGGGCTGGGTGTCCGTACTATTTATAATCCCGTCCCCATCTATATGGGCGACAAGCCCGGCGCACTGACCGTGGACTACGGAGTGGCTTACTTCACGCTGGAAAGCCGGGAAGAGGCCGCCGCCATCCTCGACAGCATCCGTCAGCACGCACCGTTTGAGGGAGAGTTCACGAGAGGATTGTACTTTAAGGGAACGAACTGAACTATAGCCTAAGGGAGGCTGTGCCTCTGTACAACCTCTCCGTCACGCCTACGGCGTGCCACCTCTCCTAGTAGGAGAGGCTTTGGCATTCCGTAAAGCTTCGCCTCTTCGCCAGAGGCTCCCCCTCGGTAGGGAAGCAGACTGAGAGGTTATACCAAGACGCACCTGCCCTTGAACAGCAAATAAATTTATGAGGTATACTATGGAACCCATCACTGTAAAATACAAAGTGTTAGACTCCCGCGCCAAGACGCCCGCCTACGCCACCTCCGGCTCTGCCGCCGCCGACCTGTGCGCCGTGCTGGATGAGCCGCTGACCGTCCAGCCCATGCAGCGGGTGCTGGTGCCTACCGGCCTTGCCATCGAGCTGCCCGGCGCACACGCTGTAGCGCTGGTCTATGCCCGCAGCGGCCTGTCCATCAAGCACGGCCTCTGCATGGCAAACGGCGTCGGCGTCGTGGACAGCGATTACCGCGGTGAGCTGAAGGTCCCGATGGTCAATCTGGGCGCGGAGGCTTATACCATCCAGCCCGGTGAGCGGGTGGCCCAGCTCTGCATCGCGCCGGTGTACACGGCGGCATTCGTGCAGGCCGACGCACTGGATGAGACCGCCCGCGGCGAGGGCGGCTTCGGCTCGACGGGGAAATGATGATGAAGAATCTTATCTTAGCTTCCGGCAGTCCGCGCCGGAAGGAGCTTCTGAGCTTATACACGACGGACTTCACCATCTGCGTCAGCGATTTCGACGAGAGCGGAGTCACTGCACCCACTCCGGCCCAGCTGGTGGAAAAGCTGGCCCGGGGCAAGTGCCTCGCCGTGGCAAAAGACCATCCCGGCGCGGTGGTGCTGGGATATGACACCGTCGTGGATGTGGGCGGCGAAGTCTTCGGCAAGCCCCACAGCGTGGAGGACGCAAAGCGGATGCTCCGCGCCCTGTCCGGCGCGGCCCACAAGGTGCATACCGGCGTCTGTGTATCGGACGGCATACACACCGAGAGCTTCGTGGACAGCTGCAAAGTGACCTTCTTCCCGATTTCGGAAGGGGAGATAGACGCCTACACGGCCACGAAGGAGCCCTACGACAAGGCCGGTGCCTACGCCATCCAGGGCCGCGCAGCCCTCTGGCTCGACCGGCTGGAAGGGGACTACTACACCATCATGGGCCTGCCCGTCAGCCGGACGGCCCGTCTGCTGAGCAGATTCTGATGCGGGACGCAGAAAAGCGGCCCCGGCGGCAAAAAATGAAAAAACTCGAAAAAGTTTACGGAAATGCTTGAGAAAAGCGCGCCTTGCGGCTATAATAAAAACGTGTTATTCTGCGATGAGCTGTCCGTTGGTCTGAGCGGGCGGCTCTGCGTTTTGGAATAGACCCTGGAAAATCGTAAGGAGAGAAGACTATATGAGTTTGTTTTCAAAGGATGTTGGTATCGATCTCGGTACTGCCAATACCCTCGTTTACATGAAGGGCAAGGGCATCATCATGCGTGAGCCCTCTGTTGTGGCCGTGGACACCAAGAGCGACGAAGTGCGCTGCGTGGGCGCTTGGCCGCTGCCATCGGTGCGGGCCTGCCCATCAGCGAGCCCACCGGCAGCATGATCGTGGACATCGGCGGCGGCACGGCTGAGATCGCCGTCATCTCTCTGGGCGGCATCGTGGCCTCCCGCAGCGTGCGGATGGCCGGCGATATGTTCGACCAGGCCATCATCGCCTTCATCAAGCGCAAGTATAATCTCCTCATCGGTGAGCGCACCGCCGAGCAGATCAAGATCGAGATCGGCTCTGCCTACCCGATGGACCCCGAGATGACCCTCGAGATCAAGGGCCGCAACCTCGTGGACGGCCTGCCCAAGAACGTCGTCGTCCACTCGGAGGATGTCCGTGAGGCGCTGCTGGAGTGCCTGGTCAAGATCACCAGCGCCATCAAGGAGACTCTGGAGCGCACCCCGCCCGAGCTGAGCGCCGACATCATCGACCACGGCATCACCCTGACCGGCGGCGGCGCACTGCTGCGCGGCCTCGACAAGCTCATTGAGAGCGAGACCGGCATCGATGTCCATGTGGCTGAGGACCCGCTGGACTGCGTGGCCAAGGGTGCCGGTGCCGTGCTGGACCATGTGGATGTCCTGCACGACGTTCTGGATACCGACGGCGGTCATATGTAAGCCTCGGCTGTGCCATTTGCGGCGGTACGCTGAGGGAGGACCTTTGCGCTGCTGCGCCGCAGAAGATGAGTTTTGAGCGCGGATGGCACGGCTGTCCGCGCTTTTTTGCAGATTCGGGAGGAACCCGCCTTGAAGGATTTTTTTGACACATGGAAATTTAAGATACTCATTGCCATCGCGGTCTTCCTCGTGGGCATCATGGCCTATGCAGGCGCGAACGGACGCCTGACCGCCGCCCCGCAGGAGCTGCTGAGCGTGGCCGCAGCCCCGTTCCAGCGGGCAGCGGCGGCGGTGAGCAGCGGCGTGGCCTCCCTGTGGGAGAACTACGCCAACATCGACGCCATTCTGGAAGAAAACCAGCAGCTCAGCGAGGAAAACGCCGCTCTGCGCTCCCAGATGGTGGACTACGACAAGCTCAAGGCCGAGAACGAGGCCTACAAGGCGCTGGCCAACATTCAGGAGCAGCACCCTGAGATGAGCTACACGTCCTCCTTCATCATCGGCCGCGACCCGCTGGACTCCTTCTGGGGCTTCACGCTGGACAGAGGCACACTGGACGGTGTGGCCGTCAACGACGCCGTCATCAGCGACGAGGGCTATCTGCTGGGCGTGGTGCGGGAAGCCGACCTCACCAGCTGCAAGGTCATGACCATCCTGCACCCCAGCTTCAATGCGGCGGGCGTCGTGTCCCGCACCCGGGACAACGGCATCATCACCGGCAGCGCCGACTACGCCGCCGACGGCCTGTGCATCCTCTCGAACCTTGCCCGCAGCACCCTGAGCAGAGATGGAGACCAGGTCATCACCACGGGTCTGGGCGGGGTGTTCCCGCCGGACGTGCTGGTGGGCGTCATCAAGGAGCTGACCCCCGAGGCCAGCGGCAAATCGACGCTGGCCGTCATCCAGCCGGGCGCAGACCCCCGCACGGTGCGCCATGTGTTCATCATCACCAACTACTGAGGAGGGCCGGAGATGGAATCTCGCCGCAAGCGCAGCCGCAGCCAGAGGCTGAAATGGGGCTGCTATATCCTTCTGCTGGTGGTGTGTACGGTGCTGCAGACCACGCCGGGGCTGTTCCAGTTCGGGGCCGCGAAGCCGCTCTGGCTGCTGCCGCTCTGTCTGGCGGTGTCTGCCGCAGAGGGCGAGTTCGCCGGAGCCATCTTTGGCGCGGTGTGCGGCCTGATGTGGGACTACACCGCCGGCCGCACCGTGGGGATGCTGGCGCTGGAGCTGATGCTCCTCTGCTTCGGCGTGTCGGTGGTCGTGCAGCTTTATCTGAAGGATACCCCCTCCAACTTCGTGCTGCTGGCTGTGGTCTGCGCCCTGCTGGTGCTGTCGGCGGACTGGCTGTTTTTCTACTATATGCCGGGCTATGCGGGCGCAGGGGAGCGTTTTCTCTGGGTCGTGCTGCCGTCGGCCCTGATGACGGCCCCGGTGAGCTGGCTGCTCCACCGTGCAGTGCAGCGCATCAGCACGGAATTCAAGATAGACAACGGCGTGGTATGATGCCAGACCCTGCCGGGAGGAAAACGGATGAATCAAGACGAACACAAGATCGTGGTGCGCCGGATGGCTGGGCTCATCGCTGCCGCCTCGGTGCTCATCGCCGTGTATGTGCTGCGGCTGATATTTTTGCAGCTCGTCAACAGCGACAGCTTCAAGGCGCAGGCGACCAACACCACCGATTATAACTTTACCGTCACCGCTGCCCGCGGCGACATCGTGGACAGCGCCGGACGCCGCATCGCGGCCAGCACCACCAGCTACAATGTGGTGCTCAGCAAGCTGCTGATGGGGGACGAAGACCTTGACACTATGCTGCAGCGCATCGTGGAGCTGCTGGAAGCCCACGGCGAAAAATGGAACGACTCGCTGCTCATCGGTGAGCCGGACGCGGCGGGCCACTACAGCTTTACCGCGCAGGCTGACAGCACCAGCGACCAGAAGGCTCTCGCGGCCATGAAGGACTCGCTGGGCTTACAGCAGTACGCCACCGCCGATGACGTGATGGAAAAGCTGGTGGAGGACTACAAGCTGGAAGGCTATCCTTTCCACTGGCAGAGGGTGCTGGGCGGCATCCACTACGAGATGCAGCAGCAGGCGTTCTCCAACGTCAACAACTTCGTCATGGCCGAGAATGTCAGCGAAGTGACCGTGGCTACCATCAAGGAGAACAGCCTGACCATGCCCGGTGTGGAGATCGTGGAGACCAGCACCCGCAGCTACGATGAGGGCGGCATCATCCCCCATGTGCTGGGCCGTGTGGGCAAGATCACCGCCGAAAAGTGGAAGGTGACCGACGAGAACGGCCAGACCACCTACCCTCTGCGGGAAAAGGGCTATAACATGAACGACATGATCGGCGTGTCGGGCCTCGAAGCCGTCTACGAAGACGAGCTGCGGGGCAAGGACGGCGTTGAGACCATCACCCGCAGCTCGGACGGCGTCATCGTGGGGACTGCGATGACCACCGTGCCGGAGCCGGGCCATACCGTCCAGCTCACCATCGACAGCGCCTTCCAGCAGGCGGTGGACAAGGCGCTGGCCAAGAACATCGAGATGATAAACAGCACCTACAACAACAGCAGCTCTGCCAAGGCTGCCGCCGGTGCGGTGGTGGTCATCAGCACCAAGGACGGCAGTGTGCTGGCCGCCTCCAACTACCCCAGCTACGACCAGAACCTCTTCGCCACCCAGTACAGCCAGTACAGCTCGGATCCGGGCCTGCCCCTGCTCAACCGCGCGTTGCAGGGCCTGTACACCCCCGGCTCCACCTTCAAGCCTGCGGTGGCGGTGGCGGCGCTGGACTCCGGCGTTATCAACCGCTCTTCCACCGTCTACTGCAACGGTGTCTATACCTATTATGACGACTACCGCCCCAAGTGTACCCGCCACGGCCACAGCGGCAACATCGATGTCATCACAGCCATCAAGTGGAGCTGCAACATCTTCTTCTACGATGTGGGCCGCCGCACCACCAGTGACGTCTACGATGCCTACGCCTACAAGATGGGCCTTGGTACCCGCACCGGCGTGGAGGTCAACGAGGCCACCGGCCGACTGACCACAAAGAACGACTCCAACTACATCGCTTCACTGGACGTCCAGGCCGCTATCGGTCAGGGCAATACCGTCGTCACCCCCGTCCAGCTGGCGACTTACGCCGGCACGCTGGCCAACCGGGGCGTGCGCTACCGCACCCACTTCGTCAAGGCCATCCTCGACACCAACACCGGCAAAGTCCTGCAGGAGACCCAGCCCGAGGTGATGGACGTCGTCGAGGACCGGGGCGACACCTTCGACCTCGTGCGGCAGGGCATGATCGGCGTGTCGGAGACGGTGTCGGGCCTGAAGAACTACCCCGTCACCATCGCCTGCAAGAGCGGAACCCCTCAGCGCAGCGAGACGTACTACGTCGGCAGCACCCGCAAGCACTACACCAACACCATGATGATCGCCTACGGCCCGGCTGAGGACGCTGAGATCGCCCTCGGCATCGTCATCGAGTACGGCGGCGGCGGTGCCCGCGCCGGCAACCTCGTGGCCGACATCTTCGACGCCTACTACGCCATGAAGGACGGCAGCCTGACGCTGGACGAGACGGGAGCAGGCGAGACGGCTGACACGACAGCCGACGGGCAGGATGCTGTGCCGGAGACTGTGGAAAACAACGACGCCCTTGCAGACGACACCGCTCCCGCAGAGCAGCCCGCCGCCTGAGCGATGGTGCGTGGATTTGGCAGAAATCTATGAAAAATTGGAACTTTTGCCCGAAAAACAGTTGTAAAAAGACAGAAACTGTGATACTATGATATGTGCAAGATGATTGCCCCGGACAGGGGCGTGGGAAAAGGAGAGGTTGACCGATGACGATTGCACTGATTGCGCATGACTCCAAAAAAGAGCTGATGGTACAGTTCTGTACGGCGTACTGCCGGATTTTGAGCCAGCATAAATTGGTGGCAACCGGTACGACCGGCAAGATGATCGCCGAAGCCACCGGTCTGCAGGTGCAGCGCTTTCTGGCGGGCGTACAGGGCGGCGACCAGCAGATCGCGTCCCGCATCGCCTGCAATGAGGTGGATCTGCTGCTGTTCTTCCGCGACCCCATCAACGCAAAGCCCAGCGAGCCGAATGAGATGACCCTGCTGCGCCTGTGCGATGTCCACAACATCCCGATGGCCACCAACATCGCCACCGCCGAGGTCCTGATCCACGGCCTCGAGCGCGGCGACCTCGACTGGCGCGACATCGTGCATCCCCAGAACTGATCCATAAAACGAATCCCCCGTGCAGCTGAACTGTACGGGGGATTTTTTGCTTCAACGGGCTTGCCCTCTCCGTCACCTTCGGTGACACCTCTCCCAAAGGGAGAGGCTTTGACTTTCCCGCTAGGTTATGGGCTCTCCCTTTGGGAGAGCTGGCGCGTCAGCGCCTGAGAGGGCAAGGACGCTGACCGGGAACAGAAAAATTTCAGAGCTTAAAATCTGCTGCCATCTCCGCCACGTCCTCCGGGGCGAAATCGCCCAGCGGCAGGATGAGGCGGCTCAGGACCTCGGGCGGGAGGGCGGCAAGCGTTCCGCTCTCGTCCGGTGCGCCGCTCTCGGGGGCGAACAGGTGGCTCATGCCCTGTGCGTCTGTCTCGATGCGGGCGTAGCGGCCGGAGGCAATATACTGGATGCCCAGTTTGTCGGCGGCAGTGAGCAGGGCCGCGAAGCGGGCGGCTTCGGCATCCTGTCCGGCCAGAGCCTCGGCGTTGAGGGTGACGCACTCCACGTCCAGCTTCTTTGCCAGAGCCTTGGCTGCGTCCACGGCGGCGTGTTCTTCGGGGGTGTCAGCCAGCCGGACGACCGCTGCCGCCACGGCAAAGCCCTGCTGCTGCAGGATGCGGACGGCCACGCCGCTGCGCACACTGCCGCTCAGACCCATCAGGACCCGGTCCTGTTCTTCGTAGGTGTCAAACCCGTTTCCGGGCAGAAAAGCATCGTTCATCGTCCCTGTCTCCCGCCATGTGCCTGACTCTGGGCGACCGCAAGCTGGTCGCAGCGTTCGTTCTCCGGGTGGCCTGCGTGGCCTTTGACCCAGACGTAGGTGAGCTTGTGGCGGGCTTCCTGCTCCAGCGCCTGCTCCCAGAGGTCGGGGTTCAGGGCAGGGGAGCCGTCGGACTTTTTCCAGCCCCGGCGCTTCCAGCCCCTGGCCCAGCCCTTTTCCAGCCCGTTGATGACGTACTGGCTGTCGGAGCACAGCCGCACCTCGCAGGGCTCCTTGAGCTG
>PPYF01671391.1_pt1 | contig 13622 bp, 16 predicted proteins | sample 1559871 | NCBI WGS metagenome assembly PPYF01 (sample SAMN08240021, study PRJNA423297) | Human gut metagenome, whole genome shotgun sequencing project. | reverse complement strand
CTGGAGGAAATGATTGGGCAGCGCAAGGAAGAAGCCGAGGATGACGATATGGACTGGGATGAGGAGATCCTGGGCGAGATGGAGGGCGGATATGATAACCGTCGTTTTTCAAGCTACTGGAATTCCGATAATAATATGACCTATCCTCTCATTCTGGCTAAAATCCCCGTGAAGAACCCTTGGGAGATTTTTGCCTATCTGCCCTTTGGTGGCTGGAATGAATGTCCTAACACGCCGGAGTTAATGGCAGTTGCGAAATACTGGTTTGAACAGCATGGGGCGGTGCCCGCTGCCATGAGCCACGACGAGTTGGAGTTCCTGCTCCCGGCTCCTGTTTCCGAGAAAGAGGCCATAGATGTGGCGGTGGAGCTGTACGGCTTCTGCCCTGATGTAATTGACCAAGGCCCAGAGGACGCCACCGTGGGCGCTCTGGCCGATGTGCTGCGGCAGTCCACTGTTTGGTACTTCTGGTGGGATTGAACAGGTTGTGAAAAATACAGATAGATGGCTCAGGTTATTGGGGAGATCGACATGAAAAATGAAGCGCAGTGCAGGATGATCGCCTTGTGGAAATACCTGTACCATCAGACAGATGAGACACATACGGTCTCTGTACAGGATATCCTCAAACATTGGAGCAGCCTGGGGATAGAAGCAAGCCGGAAAAGTGTCTACAATGACATCGATCTTCTGATCGCCTTTGGTGTGGATATCGTGTGCGTCAAAAGCACACAAAACCGCTATTTCATTGGAAATCGCCTGTTTGAGCTGCCAGAATTGAAGCTGCTGGTGGATGCGGTGGAGTCCTCCCGATTCATCACACCCAAAAAGAGCGTAGAGCTGATCCACAAGCTGGGGCAGCTCACCAGCGATACCCAGGCCGCAGCACTGGACCGGCACATTTACATGGAGGGGACATCCAAACCGGACAACGAGGCCATCTATTACATCGTAGATGCCATCCAGTCTGCCATCCAGGCGGATCAGCAGGTCAGTTTTCAGTATTATGAGTATCTGCCAACAAAGGAAAAAGCGCTGAAACATGACGGTTACCGTTACCTGTTCAGCCCCTATGCCCTGATTTGGAATCGGGATCACTATTATGTGGTCGGATGGTCGGAAAAGCACAACGGGCTGTCCCAGTTCCGGGTAGACCGCATGGCCTCTGTGGAGCGGATAGAGCAGCTGAGCAAAAAGCTTCCCTCCTTTGACCCCGCCGAATATGTTCGGAAAGTATTCGGGATGTACCCGGATACGCTCCAGACCGTAACGCTCCTCTGCGAGAACGACACCATGCGCAGCGTCATCGACCGTTTTGGTGAGGATGTGCGGACGGAGATAGTAGATAGCAACTGCTTCCAAGCTTTTGTAGAGGTCGCACCCAGCCCGCCTTTTTTTGCCTGGGTGTTTACCTTTGCCGGAAAGATCCGTATCCTGGGACCGGACAATGTGCTGGAGGAGATGCGGCAGATGGCTGCTTGGATATAGGAAACGCTATGAGGTGTCCTCAATTGGGGACACCTCATTTCTCATATCTTGTAAATAGAACAAATGTTTGATACAATGAATACATCGGTTCACTAAAAGGAGAACAGAAGATGGAGGTGAACACATGGAGCAGACCTTTGGACGCTTTGTGCGCCAGCGGCGTTCTTCCCTGGGAATTACCCTGAGAGGGCTGGCCTCCAAGCTGAACCTGTCCCCGGTATACCTGAGTAATATCGAAACAGATCGTAAACCAGCGCCAACACAGGAATACCTGGAGAAGCTGGCAATCGAACTGAAGCTGAACCGGGACGAGTGGGAGTACCTGCTGGATCTGGCGGCGAAATCGAAAGACCAGAAGGTCTCCGCAGACCTTCCGGACTACATTATGGAACGGGACATCGTCCGAGCCGCCCTGCGGACAGCCAAGGAGGTAGATGCTACAGATGCGGAGTGGCAGGCATTTATTGACCGGCTTACACAGCGAGGCAGGATTCAGCAAGGAGGATAGGGATGGAGCGGGTCTATTACCGTGAGCAGGCGCTGGAGACCATCGCACGACGGGTGGTTTGCGCCTTTGATGCGTGCCTCTACTATGGGCCGCCCATGGCTATCCCCATTGAAGAAATCATAGAGCGCAATGGGCTGTCCCTTGAATACCAGTGCCTGCGCAAGAATGGAAGCATCTTGGGCAAGACCATTTTTGACGATGGTCTGGAGACGGTATACGACCAGGAGCGGCACGAATATATCCTGTTCCCGGTCACTGCAGGGACCATTCTGATCGACGCATCCCTGTGTGAGAATGAAGAGTCTGCCGGGCGGCTGCGTTTCACCTGCGCCCATGAACTGGCCCACTGGGTCCTGCACAAAAAACTGTACCAGGGGACCGGAGAGAGTGCGGCTATGAATCTGGCCGCGCAGGAGGATGATATGGAGATACAGGCCAATATTCTGGGCTCGGCCATCTTGATGCCGATGGCGCAAGTCAAGAGAGCGTTTTACCGTATGCGGGCGGGCAGGGGCAGAGATGCGCTGGTAACGGATATGGCGTCATTGTTCCAGGTATCCAGGCAGGCCATGCGGATCAGGCTGGCAAACCATCATCTGATCTGATCCCTTTTGCCGTAGTGTTCACTAAAAAGAGAACGGTTTGGGGAGGAATCGCAAATGCGTCTTACATTTACCCATCGGCTGATCTGTCCATGGTGTGAAAAGGGAGAAGTACTGTCCACTGCCAGTCAACAGGTAGTGATCTCAGTCCGCTGTCCCCGTTGCGGCCATGTATTTCTGGCCGACCTGTTGAACCTGACCACTGAACGGACCACAGCACAAAAACGAATGACACCAGAACGCTGACTGACCAGGGGCACAATGTCACCAAAAGGCCGGAGCAACGCTGATTTGAAATGAAATCAGCCTGCTCCGGCCTTTTTATTTTTTTACAAAAAATTTTTTTAACCCGGACAAAGGCTTGCCGGATTAACCGTTAGAGTATGGACAAGGAGACAAGGAAGGAGGGACAAGGGCGTGGACGCTGGCGAGCGGCGACAACAGATCTTGGAGCTGCTCTGCCGGCGTCGGAAGGACACCATGCAGAACCTGGCTTCTGAACTTGGCGTCTCCGAGCGGACCATCCGCCGGGATGTTGAGATCCTCACACGCACCTATCCCCTGGAGACGATCTGCGGCCGGTACGGCGGCGGTGTTCGAGTAGCGGACTGGTATCACCTGGACCGCCAGCGGATGTCCCCCAGGCAGACAGCACTCCTCCGCCGGTTGGCGGCCGGCCTGCGAGGTGAGGACCTGGAGCTCATGGAGCAGATCCTCTTGAAATTTGCCTCCTGACGGAGCCTGAAAAGGCTCCTTTGTTCCTTGAAAATCGCATACCAGCAGCGCGGAACACCACACAGACACCAGGTCCGATGTGCGCCACGACCCGGAGCGGCCCCCTGCGGGGGGCCTCCGGCGAGCGATACCACAGCGGACCGGACGGCCCCGGCAAGGCCGTTTTCTCATTCCCTGGGCTGAAAGCAGCAGAGGCCCCTGGAATGTGTCCGTGAAGGCCGGCCAAGCCTTTTCCGCGCTGTTCCCGACCCACCGGGGGGCGCGCGCGAATACGGTGGGAAATGAGATGAGATCGACCAAGGAGATGTTTATCCTCTATGGAACAAAAGAATAACAGGCAAATTGCCCATAGCAAGATCGACCATATTTTCCGGGACCTGCTCCCGGTTTACGGGATGGCGGAGCGTCCAGCCCAGGTGGCACTGAGCCACCGGATGCTGGACGCCATGCTGGACGGCAGCATCGCCCTGTGTGACGCCGGAACGGGCATCGGCAAGACCTATGCCTATCTGGTGGCCGGGGCGGTGTTCCGCCAGTTCCGGGCCAGCGGGAAGCTGGCCGACCGGCCCATCGTGATCTCCACCTCCAGCATCGCCCTGCAGACTGCGGTCATCCGTGACTACCTGCCCTTTCTCTCCCGTATCATGATGGGGGATGGGCTGCTGGACGGGCCCCTCCGGGCGGTACTTCGAAAAGGGAAAAACCATTATGTCTGTGATGCCCGCCTGATGAAGCGGCTCCAGACGGCAAACCTGGACCGGAAGAATCCCCTGGCGAAAGCAGCCCTCCTGTCCATGCGGGACCATCTGGACCTGGACCTGGCCCCCCATCTCAGCAGCTATGACCGGGAGCGGATCTGTGTCCCCCAGACCTGTGACTGCGGCAAGAGCGACTGCCGCTACCTCCGCTACATGGATGTGTGTGCCTCAGGCCGGTATGCGATCCATGTCTGTAACCACAACCTTCTTCTGGCCGACGCCATCCACCGTGGGAGCGGCAGGCGCCCCATCCTGCCGGACAGCTGCGCGGTCGTAGCGGACGAGGCCCACAAGCTGCCGGAGACAGCCCGTCAGATGTTCGGTATCACCCTGGCGGCGGGAGAACTGCGCGCCCTGTGCAGGAAGCTGCGGGGAGAGCGATTTCTGCTGGCCTCCGAGACCTTGGAGGAAACGGCGGGTCCGCTGCTGACCGAGATGGCCAAGCCGTGGAGTGGGGACAGTGCCTTTTCTCAGTTCAGCGGCCTGCTGACCACGGTAGAGCAGACCCTGGCAGTGATCCACCGGCAGATCCGGCGGATGCTGACCGCCGCCACCCGGAGGGAACTGGAACAGGTGCTGGACAAGGCGAAACTGTTCTGCTTGCGCCAGTCGGACATGGTGTACTACACCGCCGAGGACGAGGGCGGCGGCTCCATGCTGTGCGCCTCGGCCTCTGACCTGACGGCCCAGCTCCGGCAGACGCTGTGGCGGCAGGACCGGCCCATGGTGCTGGCCTCCGGCACGTTGGCGGTGGGCAGCGACTTCCGGCACTTCAAAGCGGAGACGGGCCTGCTGGCCGAGGGGCGGGTGCGGGAGCATACCGCCCCCTCTCCCTTTGACTACCGGCGCAACTGTCTGCTGTATCTGCCCGTAATGCCCCCAAAACAACACACCAGGCACTACTACGCATCGCTTACCAGACAGATCGCCGCCCTGATCGAAGCGGCCCACGGCCATGCCCTCATCCTGTTCACCTCCTACGCGGCCATGTCCGCTGTGAAAGAGGGGCTGGAAAAGCGGGAGCTGTCCTATCCCATGTTTACGCTGGGCCGCAACAGCGGCCACACGATGGAGCAATTCAGGACCAGCCCCGGCAGCATCCTGCTGGCGGCGGGCGCGGCCTGGGAGGGTTTCGACTTCCCCGGGGACTGTGTGTCCCTGCTCATTCTGCCTCGACTGCCCTTCCCCATCCCGGACGCGGTGAAGGAACGGGAACGGACAAAACATCCTACCCTCCACGATTTTCTCCAGGCCGTGGTGGTGCCGGAGATGCAGATCAAGCTGCGGCAGGGCTTTGGCCGGGCCATCCGCACCGAAAGGGACACCTGCGTGGTGGCCATCCTGGATGAGCGGGCGGCAGACGGACACCGCTATGCAAAGGACATGATGGACGCCCTGCCGGAGATGCCTGTTGCCCACAGTCTGGAGGAAGTGAAAGCGTTCGTCCGGGCCGTGAAGCCGGAGGGTTACTTCCTGGAGGGGGCGGCATGAGCAGCGCCAGAGGAGAACTGCAATACCGGATCGCCCTGGGCATCCTGGGGCAGATGCGGTCGGCGGGCTTCGTCACCGACCAGGAGGCGGAAACCATCCGCCGTCTGGCGGAGGAGAAATATCGTCCGGAAACTGTTCGGGGATCGTGATGGATATTCCGCCCCAGGTGTGGTAATGTTGGCGTTGCCCCAAAGGGCGGAAAGGAGCCGGCACGATGGAATATCCGTTTTACGCAGAGCAGACATACCGTCTAAACGATGGGATCGTCCAGGCCAGGGTGCTGACCGCGCAAAAGGCGGAGGCGCTCGGCTATGAGGACGGCTATACGGCGCAAAGGCCGGAGGGCAGGCTGTATGTGGACGGCTTCGACAGCGAGGCCGCGGCCAGATACCACCTGGAGAGCCTGACAGACTGCAAGATCATGAATGGAAAGGAGCTGAGACGATGGGATCGAACGTGACCTACATCCCGCCCAAGGCGGCGAAACCGGAGGCCCTGCGGGTGGCGGCTTACTGCCGCGTCAGCTCCGATTCCAGCGACCAGCTCCACTCCTACGCCACCCAGATCAAGGCGTACACGGAGCAGATCGGCGCCCACGCAGATTGGGAACTGGTGGACGTGTACGCGGACGAGGGCCTGACTGGGACCCGGATGGACAAGCGGGAGGACTTCCAGCGCCTGCTGGCCGACTGCCGAAAGGGGAAGGTGGATCGGGTGCTGTGCAAGTCCATCTCCCGCTTCGCCCGGAACACCAGGGACTGCCTCGCCACCCTGCGGGAGCTGTCCGCCCTGGGCGTGACCGTCTACTTCGAAAAAGAGAACATCGACACCGGGACGCTCACCAGCGAATTGATGGTGAGCGTCTCCGGCGCTCTGGCCCAGCAGGAGTCCATCTCCATCTCCCAGAACCAGCGCATGAGTTACAAGCGGCGGATGGAGCGGGGTGAGTTTATTACCTGCAAAGCCCCCTTCGGCTACCGCTTGGTAGAGGGAAAAGAATTGGAGATCATCCCAGAAGAAGCAGAACGGGTACGATGGATATTCGCATCCTATCTCTCAGGAAAAAGTTTGGAGTGGATCGCGGAACAGATAACAAAAGCGGGAATCCCGACAACGGACAACACCCCATACTGGCAGCAAACATCCATTCACTATATCCTGACCAACGAGAAATATATCGGAGACACCCTGAGTCAGAAAACCCACTCCTGTGGCTTCCCGTTCCGGAAACGGAGAAACCGTGGCGAAGCAGACCAGTATTACATTGAAAATACGCACCCCACCATCGTGTCCAGAGAGACGTTTGAAAAAGTCCAACGACTGCTCCAACGGAAGGGCGCACGGCAGCGGATGGAACACCCCCGTTCCCCCCTGGCCAGGAAGATCCGGTGCGGCCAATGCGGGACAGCGTTCAGCCGCAGAGCGGGACGCAGCGGACTGGTGGTCTGGACCTGCCGAAAACACGACAGGGATGCGGCAAGCTGTCCGGTGGGCCGGATACCGGAAACGGAGATCCACGCCGCCTTCGTGCGGATGTACAACAAACTCAGGGCCAACGCGGACATCGTTCTGAAGCCGGCCCTGGCCCAACTGGATGCCCTGGAGACCGCTCTGCAGCGGGAGGACCCCGCCATGCTGGAGGTCAATCGGGCCATCGCCCAGGCTGCCGAGCAGAGCCACAACATCAGTAAGCTACAAGCCGCCGGCCTGCTGGACGCGGATGCCTGCGCCGCCAAGCTGAACGCCATCAGCATTCAGCTCACCCAGCTTCGGAGAGAACGCCGCCGCCTGCTGGAACATGACGATATCGAGGACGCCATCGGCAGGCTGCATCAGACGGCGGATACCATAAAGGCCGGGCCGGAACACCTGGATACCTTTGACGAGGATCTGTTCGAGGAACTGGTGGAGGGGATCGTGGCGGAGAGCCAGACCCGCATCCGATTCCGACTCCACGGCGGGATCGAACTGGCGGAGGAAGTTGGGAGGGCAAAACGGTGAGCAATCGGAAAATGCTGTATGGCTATCAGATCCAAAACGGAGAGCTGACCCTGGTGCCGGAGGAGGCCGCTGTGGTCAAGCGTGTGGCGGGCCTCTACCTGGACGGCCTGTCCTATCAGAAGCTGGCCGACCTGCTGAATCAGGAGCATATCCCCTTTAGCCAGGAAACGCCGGCGTGGGACAAGCACAAGGTCAAGCGCCTGCTGGAGAATCCCCGCTACACGGGACAGAAGGGCTATCCGGCCATCTTAGACGGTGAAACTTTCCACTGTGTCCAGAGCCGCATCCGGGAGAAAACGGCAAAGCAGACGCCCAAAGCAGAGCGGCCGGCCCTCAAACTGGCCAGCCGTCTGCGCTGTTCCGCCTGCGGCGCGGCCCTCCATCGGATGGGCGGCCCGAACCGCCAGAGCGATACCCTGTACTTGAAATGCGTCCAATGCGGCGCTGTCATCACCCTGCGGGACGAAGTCCTGCTGGATGAGGTCGCCCGCCAGACGGCGGAGCGGGAGCGGCCAGAGCGGACATCCTACCAGCCCTCCGGGGAAGTTGTCCGCCTCACCAACGCCATCAACCGGGGGCTGGAGCGCCCGGACGACCCACAGGAGGTCGTCTCCCTGATCTTGCAGGGGGCTGCGGCGCGGTACGCCTGCTGCCCCGACATAACGGAACAAATCGACCGCCCGCTGGATGTGTGCATAGACCATATCCGGCTGGCGGTTTCTCATATCAACTTATCGGAAGAAGGTACGGTGGAGGTGGTATTCCCATCTGTCCATCGGGAAAGGACAGGACATGGAGCAGACTGTACAGCGGCGGGTGCGGATCATCCCCGCCAGGAAGAACACGGATACCCCGCAGCCGGGGAAAAAGAAACGCCAGAGGGTGGCGGCCTACTGCCGTGTATCCACTGACAGCGAGGAGCAGATCACCAGCTACGAAGCCCAAAAAGCCTACTACACCCAGAAAATCGGGGAAAAACCGGACTGGGAACTGGCTGGCATCTTTGCGGACAAGGGGCTCTCCGGCACCAGTATGAAAAAGAGGGACAACTTCAATAAGATGATCGCTGCCTGCAAGCGGGGCAAGATCGACACCATCCTGACCAAATCCCTCTCCCGCTTCGCCAGGAACACGGTGGACTGCCTGGAGACGGTGCGGATGCTGAAAGCCCATGGCATCGGCGTCATCTTTGAAAAAGAGAACATCAACACCCTCACCGAGTCCAGCGAATTCCTCATCACCCTGTTCAGCGGCTTTGCCCAGGCGGAGAGCGAATCCATCAGCAAGAATATCGTCTGGGGCAAGGAGGAGAGCAAAAAGGCGGGCAAGGTGCCCTTCCAGTACAAGAAGCTGCTGGGCTACCGGAAGGGGCCGGATGGAAAACCGGAGATCGACCCCCAGGAGGCAGAGACGGTGCGGCGCATTTACCGCAGGTACCTGGACGGGTGCAGCCTGCCCCAGATCCAGCGGGAGTTGGAGGCGGAGCAAGTTCCCACCGCCCAGGCCATCAAAACGTGGTCACGGCAGGTGATCCAGAATATCCTCACCAACGAGCGGTACATCGGGGACGCCATGTTGGGCAAGACCTTCGTCACCGACTGCATCAGCAAACGGGTGAAGAAGAACAACGGAGAGCGGGGCCAGAGCTATGTGGAGAACAACCACCCCGCCATCATCCCCAGGGAGCTGTTCTACCGGGTCCAGGAGGAGATGACCCGCCGGGCCAGCAAGCGGAAGGTGATGCAGAAAACCGGCAAAACGGAGCTGGGCAAATACTCGGCCAAATACGCCCTCTCCGAGCTGCTGGTGTGCGGGGAATGCGGGACCCCCTACAAGCGGGTGACCTGGGCCAGAAACGGGAAAAAGCGGATCGTGTGGCGGTGTGTCTCCCGGCTGGAATTCGGGACGAAGTACTGCCACAACTCTCCCACGCTGGATGAAGAAAAGCTGCACCGGGCCATCCAGGAGGCCATCAACGAGTTTGCCCAGGCCGGGACGGAGGTGAAGGAGGATATGCTGGCCTTCACCGCCATGGCCTGGGGCGGCGGTACCGAGGGGATCAGCCTCATGGACCTGCGGCAGAAGCTGAAGGACATCACCGCCCAGCAAGCCCTGCTGCTGGAACAGGTGCTGGCAAACATGGGGGATGACATCCTCAACGCCCAGCTCAAGGCTATGATGGAGGAAAAACAGGCCCTCCAGGAGCAGATCACAGCGGCGGAGCAGAGCCAGACCCACAATGCGGCCCTGGCATCCCGCATGGAGGAGCTGCGGGCCTGGATGGAGCGGTTGGAGGTCAACCAGGCGTACAGCGATGAGCAGACCCGCATGGCGGTGGAGCGGATCACGGTGGTGGACGCGGAAACCATCCGCATCCGGTTCCGGTATCCGGGGACAGAGATGGAGAAGAAACTGTGATATAATCAAGACAAAGGAGCAATGAGAAATGGAACTTTACATCACAGGAGACACCCACGGAGACTTCAGCCGCTTCCGGCCTGAGAACTTTTATGAGCAGGAGGGACTGACAAAAGAGGATGTCGTCCTGGTCGCCGGTGACTTCGGCGGCGTGTGGTACGGCGACAGCCGGGACGATGCGAGGCTGGACTTCCTGGAGTCCCGGCCCTTCACCACCGTCTTTGTTCCCGGCAACCATGAGAACTACGATGCCCTGGCCGCCTATCCCCAGAGGGAGTGGCAGGGCGGCAGGGTGCGGATCATCCGGCCCTCGGTGCTGATGCTGGAGCGGGGGCAGGTGTTCGACCTGGGCGGCAGGACCTTCTTCGCCATGGGCGGCGCCAGCAGCCACGACATCCAGGACGGCATCCTGGAACCGGACGCGCCGGACTTCCTGTGGCGGTTCCAGTGGCTCAACGCCCAGGGCGCGGCCTTCCGGGTCAACCACCGCTCCTGGTGGCGGGAGGAGCTGCCCAGCGAGGCGGAATATGCCGAGGCCAGGGCCAGCCTGGGCCGGGCCGGGTGGACGGTGGACTACCTCCTCACCCACTGCGCGCCCACAAGCATCCAGAATGACCTGCTGGGGCCGCTGTCCAAACCGGATGCCCTCACCGACTTTCTGGAGGAGATCGGCCAGCGGTGCCGGTTCAAGTACCACTTCTTCGGACACTATCACGAAAACGAGATCATCCGGGAAAAATATGTGCTGCTGTACGAGCAGATCATACGGCTGAGATGAAAAAGCATCGGGGATGGGTGCGCTTGACGGGTATCTATCCCCGATTTTTTCTTGGAAAAGGAGACGGCCCCGTTGACAAGACGGGGGGTTCAGATTGCCTTGGGAAAAGCGTGCAAAAACAGCAAAAAGAGATGATATGAAAAAACAGAAATCCCGCAAACCGTTGCGGCACAAGGCTTTGCTGGTGCATCTTTTTTGTCAACACATGACAACACGAAAAAAGACACGCAGAAGCGTGTCTTTTTTCGTGTTGGTACGGTTTTGCAGCGCAAAACCGGTCGCCTGCGGGCGGGTGACTGAACGCGCAAGGGAAACACGACTAAGGTTTCCCTTGCACACATTCCCTTCCTTGCGATATGCGGGAGTGCGGACAACAAAAGTTGTGGGCAATTACACTCGCCTCCAAAAGCCCATGGCTTTTGGAGGTTGTCCTTTGCCGCAATTGACAAATACGGCTGTCCCATGGTACAATGAAACTCCAAAACAAGTGTGGATTTTTCTGGAGCATTGGCTCCATTTTTCGCCACGCATCCGACAGGGTGTGCGGCGTTTTTTTATTAAGAGGAACGACGGATGAACATATTTTACCAACTCATCGGGTTCGGCGCACTGATCGCCATGGGTCTCAGCTACTGGCAGAATGACAAGCGTACCATCTTGCTGTGGCAGGTGGTGGCCAACCTGATCTTCGCCATCCACTACACGCTGCTCCACGCACGCTCCGGCGCACTGTGCAGCTTTTTCCAGATCGTCGTGCTGCTGCTTTTCCTATTGCAGGAGAAATTCAACTGGAGTAGACTGGTCACCGCGATACCCATCGTGGCAGTATTTCTGCTGATTGCCGTGGTGACCTATGAGACGCCAGTGACGGTACTGCCCATCGTGGCATCGTTGGCGGCGTTACTGCCGTTCTTCCAGTCCAGGCGGTGGGTGATACAGGTGGCGGGCATTGCCAGCGGCCTGTCGTGGCTGGTGTATGTCATTGCGGTACGGTCGTATTCCGGCATGGTGACAGAGTCGGTACTGACCATCATCACGGCGGCGTCCCTGCTGAAGAAGGAATCCAGAAAGCCCTGAACGGACAGACCCCCGGCACATTGTGCCGGGGGAGTCTGCCGAAGGGGTGCGCCGCGTCAGGCGTAGTGCTTCAGCCCCTGCGCCATGGATGAGGCGGTGCAGCGGCGGGCATGGCAGGAGAGCGTGTCACGTTTCTCTCCGGCGCACCGGGTGGCTGCTATCAGCGCGGCCAGTCTCCGCTTGCGGGGGACTAAGGGAGTATCCTGTTTCATTTGCTTTGCCATGGAATATACCTCCGTTCGTTTTACTACCACTATCATAAAACAACGGACGGTCTGTTCCATTGGCAAAAATAAATGAACATTTCTCTGAAAATTGTGATAGTATCACAAGGGGGGGCAGAAGCCATGACATCACAGCACACAGCGGACTATCCCACACTGCAGGAGGTGCTGCGCCTGCCCGTGTTCGCAGGCTGCACGGTCTGCGGCGGCGCGGCGGGACTTGGCCGTAGAGTCAGCGGTGTCAATCTGACGGACACACCGGACTACGCGCGCTGGCTGGCGCAGGGAGAACTGCTCATCACCACTGGTTTTGCCATCGCAGACGATCCGCAGGCCGTGGATGCGCTGCTGCCCACGGCGGCAGAAAAAGGCCTGTCCGGCGTGGGTATCAAGCCGGGGCGCTACCTGCCCAGCCCCCTGCCGGCGGCGCTGGCGGAGAAGGCTGACCGACTGGGACTGCCGCTGCTCCAACTGCCGACCGATATGCGCTTTGCCGAGTTGGCCGATGCGGTGTCCCGCGAGATCGCACGGCGGCGAATACCGGCGGAGCAGGAGCGGCAGCTGGCCGTACTACTGCACCATCTCATCTCTGGCGCGCCGCTGAGCGAAGCGATGGAGCGTCAGGCGGCGGAGTCCGGTATCCATTTGGAATGTCCGCATATCCTGATGTGGATACGGGCTGATGCGCCGGAATTGCAGCGGCGCTCTTGGCTGCACGAGGCAGAAGAGTGCTGCCGGGCGTTGGGCGCGGACATGTGGGGGGCACTGTTGGAGGATGGCCTTCTGCTGGTGCTGGAGGCGGACGACCTGTTCGCGCTGGAGATACCGCTGTGGCAGGTGATGGCGGACTTTGCCGCCGTCCACGGCGTTATCTGCGGCGTCAGCCGCCCCTACGGCGGTACGATGGGCTTTCAGAAAGCAGACCGCAGTGCCCGTGCGGCGCTCCACATGGCGGCGCGAACGGAAGCACCCTGCGTGACAGACGACCCAGCGGGGGTGGTACGGCTGCTGGAGGAATCCTCCCCGGCGGAAACGGACGCCTATATCCATCGGCAGCTGGGAACGCTCCTGCGGCAGCCAGAGCCGCGGCGGCAAGAGCTGCTGGACACGCTGGCGAGCTGGCTGCGCTGTATGGGCAACCTGCGCCGGATGGCGCGGGAGCTGCACCTGCACTACAACACCGTGAGTTACCGGCTCCAACAGCTATGGTTGCTGCTGGAGGCCGATCCGGTCGATCCGATGAAGCGATTGGCGTTGGAAACGGCCCTGTATCTGTACCGGTACAGGCGCACATAAAGGAGTGACTGATCATGGATAAGAGCAGGACGAGCGGTGAATGGGAACGGATGGTGTCGGGGCAGCTCTATACGCCTGTCGATCCGGAGATTGCCAAGCGGCACCGGGTTGGTATGCGCCGCTGTGACCGGTTCAACCGCCTCCCGCTGTGGTGCGCAAAGACCAAACAGCGTGCGCTGGAGCGCCTGATCCCCTCCGCAAAAGGGAAGAATTTCGAGGCGTTTGCACCCTTTTACTGCGAGTACG
>PPYF01370800.1_pt1 | contig 13622 bp, 16 predicted proteins | sample 1559871 | NCBI WGS metagenome assembly PPYF01 (sample SAMN08240021, study PRJNA423297) | Human gut metagenome, whole genome shotgun sequencing project. | reverse complement strand
TCAGGCATAAAAGAGTGGGAGAACACTCTTTAATTAAATGAAAACTTTTAGCAGTACTTTTATTCACAATCACAACAACGCATATAGGAGACTATGCTGGTGGCCCTTGCTGGACTTGAACCAGCGACCAATCGATTATGAGTCGACTGCTCTGACCAACTGAGCTAAAGGGCCATCTATTTACTTATTATACTACTTTTTACTTTAAAGTACAATATTTTATTACTTTATTTCAAAACAAGTTGTTGATTTATAAAACCTTATCTCGTTTCGATGAATATATAATACCAAATCAGATCTTGAAGTACAACTTTTTTTTCATCTTTTTTGTTTGTTTGAACGCTTTTTGAACATAAAATAAAAAATCCACCTTGGAAGATGGATTTATATTATCACTTTACAAAAATAAGGTCTGATTCTTTAACATCAGTAATCATAGAACCAGCAGCATATTGAAATTTAGATACTTGATCTACATATTCTTTTGAACCATATTGAAGATTTCCAGAGTTTAACAACGCTCTAGCTTCTTCTTGCTCTTTATACGCTTCCATACGAAGAGATAAATCATATACACACTCACCAGCATTGTTATGATGCTGACGAACTACAAAAGCTCGCATACCTTCATATTTCTTATTTAGGGGAGCGATATCAAAAATCTCAAGCATTTCATCTTTAATTTCTCCTACTTCAACTAAGCTTCCAACATTAATTTTATGAGTTTTTGGAATAGCTTTGGTTTCGGTTGATACTAAAACGCCGTCTTCATATTTAGCTGTAATCATGTATTCCATTTTTTCGCCTTATTTTTATTTATTAAGATGATTCATTATGACAACACGTTGTGTTGATTTCAAGCTTTTTCTTCTGACATTAGCTCTTTCATTGCACTTTTAGAAATTTCATCATACATTTTACTAACTTCTTCTGTTTGCCAAAATGGGCGAAAATCCAACCCTTTCTTGTCAAGAATTTTTGTCATTGCTACAATATAATCCAGATATTCAGGCATATTATAGGCAAATACTTTTTTAAGCTCTGGATTATTTTTTTGTTCTGGATCTGAGAGCATACGTAAATATTTACGAGTTCCCTCTAAGTAATTTTTAGTGGATGTTCCGTTAAGTTTCAACTTACGACCAAAACCAAAAGCATAGCTGTTATGCATTGTGCTTACAATGTTATTTCCCATTTCATGCGGTGCTTCTCCGCCTTTTTTTACTTCTCCATCTTCTGTGTAGAATACAGAAGTGTGATAGTTCATAACTGTTGAATGTGATACATCAACAAATCCAAAGAAAACATAGGAGTGAAGACCATTAATCAATGAAGGGACTTCAAGAAACATTATTTCTGAAATAATATCACTGCTGAAAATCGATTTATATAATTGTAATTGATTATTCCCTAAAATACCTTTTAAATCAGAATCGTTTAGAAACGAAAGATTTGGATTATTGTAATGATCATAAGATGGTGTTAAAGTAATCTGATCACTGATTTCGATATCTGAAATGCTGTTATCAACATCCGACACTAAAATAGTTAAGGTGCTTTTAGAGTAATTAGGAATAGCTAAAGATGAGGTAAAATGACCTAAAATAGCGGTATTGCGCTGACCAAGCACTGATGGATCAACGAAGAAGAGTTCAACCTGTTTAGCAATACTTTTCATTTTCTAGCCTCATTAATCATATTCGATTTCAATAAAGCTATTCTAGCAGAAAACGTAGTTATGCACAAGGATTTTAATACGTGATAAAGATTAAAAAAGCACTCCGGGAAGTGCTCTTTCATTAGAATCACAACTATTATACTGCTTCTTTTACATCAATCCAGCTTAAACCTTCTTCTTCACTCACAGCTTTCATAAATGCTTTAAGGAAGGCATCGCTCTTTTCTTTTGAATCCCAATAGCCGGGCCATTCCATTCCAGTAAGCTTTTGAGCCAAGATTTCCTGAAACATTTCACGTTCGGCAGTATCAATACCATCAATTTCCATCATGCTCTTTTTAGCATAGGAACCTTCAAGTAAAGCATTAAGGTAATCATCAGTAGCCTTAATCTGCATCTTACCAAGGATTTTGTTCAGTTCATTAATCAATTTTGGTGATAATTTTTTGCTCATAATATTCTCTTTTTGATAGGTTAATTATTTATTCCAACGTTTAGCAGCTTTTAAACATGCTTTACACGTTATTTCACTTACATATTGACCTTCATCATCACTTGATGTTCTTTTTAGATCTACCCATTCCTTACCATTAGTTCCCTTTTCTGTCGTACATAAAAAAGAACCTGATTTACGCTTAAAAGAACCTTCATGAATATCTTCTTCAAGTAGTACATGAATAACAGAGCGACGATTAGTTCCATCACAATTGCTGTTCTCTGTTAGTCCAGAGATTACTGATTTAAAACCGCTCGTCCATTTTACAGGGATATGAAGCTTTTCATTAGCTTGCTTTGCCTTTTCCCTTACGGCTTTTTCTCTTTGTCTTCTTTCATTTTCTTCTTTCAAACGATATTCTTTAAGAGCAGCTTCTCGTTCAGTTTTTTCTTTCTCAATTTCTTCTTCTGTTTTTCCTACTAAATGATAACCTCCCGGAATGATAACAACTTTTGTTCCAATAGCAGGAAGTTCTCCTTCAAGAAGATTTAATGTGTCAATAGAGGTTTTCACTGTATTTTCAGATATTACCTCTCCTTCTACAGCATCTCCTCTTACCTTAGCAGAAAACCAAAAAGGATTTGGGAAAGCAGGCCATTTTAGAAGAAACATAATCTCACCTCACACCGTTGTTATGACAATATAATATCATAACAGAATATGAAAAACCACCCGGAGGTGGTTTTTTATTTAACTTATTCTTCTTCATTTTCAGGATTATCAACGGCATCTTTAGCGCCATCAGGAACATTATTCTCCATCAATTGGAACTCTTCAAGTGGAGGAACTACAAAAGAGCTGCTACCTTCTGCTTCATCTACGTTAGCAATGAAATACATTCCACCGAATGAACCAAAAGCATAACCACCCTTATCAAGTTCAAAAATATCAATATCACCGATATCATCATGACTACGTTTCACATGAGATAGAAGTTCATGAGCTTCTTTAGAAATCGCAACACAACCTACATCAGCAATAACATAACCAAGAGAACCTGTATCAAATGGTGTCGTTACAATGTCATTACTTTCTTTTGTTTTATATTCTACTACGATGTGATTTTTATAAGCAGTTACTTCTGCATAGATAGGTTTAGTCATGTTATCTCCAGTTATTTAATTTAGAACGATATTGTAACAATAAGCTTAATCATAATCAATAAAAAAGAGCGCCTAAGCACTCTTTAAAGATTCTCTTTTAAACAATCCAACATTCCATATTTGATTAATAATTCCTTATACTTTTCATGTGGTTCGATATTCGGAATATTAATTTTATCACCTAATGATTCTATAATAGTTGCCACAAAAACCTCGTTTGTCATCAAAATATTACGAACTTCTGTTTTTTCAACAAGATCTTTGAAACTTAAAGCTTCTTCAATAGATTCAAAATCACCCGAAACCCTAAAAGTTTCTTCTTCGTAAGAAATATTTCTATAAGCATAGACAGCAAATTTAACTTTCATTTTTTATCCTTCCGCTAATATATTCTCAACATTATACTATTATGATCAATAAACTACAATAAAAAAGAGCACCCGAAGGTACTCTTTTTATTTTTGAAATACTTAGTTTGCCCACCTCTCAGCTAAACACCTTACGCAAACCTTCCACAGAAGTATTTCTTAACTACTTGTTATATCATACTCTTCTTCTTCATGAATCAGTTCTCCTTGATAACGAACCTCAAGAGTTGCTGTTAAAGTTCTATCAGTAAAAGAACCATATCCATGAGAAAAACTTTCTTCTAAAACTAATCTTATATCAATATTACTTAAAACACTTTCTACATCTACATCTTCTGAAAGAAATGGTTGAACAATATCTAATAAACGCATTTTATATCTCCTATTGAATTTTAATGGGATTCATTCATATAAGAAAATATTATTGCTCTATTTATTTTGTTGTTATTCTTCCAATTTCGTTCTATTAAAAATATAACTCTTTATCTTCATTATCACGCATAAAATCATAAATATCTTGCTCTGACATTAAATCAACTTCATTTTGAGATAAGTTGGATTCATAGAAATAAACTTGAAACCCGATCATTCCCATTTCTTCTTCTGAATAATCTTCGAAATCTTTTGCTGCTTGTAACGTAGTAGGAATCACTTTAACAAACTGAATACCAGAGCTTTGATCACTCATTTCACAAATTGCTATCATATAAATCCTTACCTTTGTAATCAATAATATTTTAATTTGTATGATAGGATTTGAACCTACACCTCCCTAGTCTTAACAGGGGCGCAATACCGTTATGCTACACTACAAATTAAAATGGTGTCTCAAGAGGGACTTGAACCCTCACGCCCATTACAGGCACTGGCATCTTAAACCAGCGTGTCTACCAATTCCACCATCAAGACATAAAGGCAATTTTCGGTTGTTATTCTCCGCTTTTCAACGAAATACAACAACCTAGCTGCGTGGAAAGTGTGAACACTATAACATCAATGTCAGGAACTTTCTATGTGTTTCGCCAAAACACATCCAAGAATAGCGCCGCAGACTTCCAGACTTACCTGCAGATAAGAACTGGCATTCTCTAGTTGTTCAGTACTGGATTCGAACCAGTCTCATTGGAGTTCCCTCCGCTCGATATACCACTAATCGCACCTGAACATTATTGTTAGCCTGTTAGTTCCCGCTCATCTGGAACTCTTCCCCTTTCGGTTGAGAGCACTATTTAACAGGCTTGGTGGAGGTTATCGGAATCGAACCGATCAAGGTGCTTGAGTTACAAACAGAGCTGCTTAGCCAAGACTGACCCCCATTAAAACAGCTTTTATACTGTATTATCGCTAATACAACTTAAAGGCTGTTAGATCTACAAATTACTTGCATTACATCTGAACTACTTTCTTTCAATACATATGTTGGATTACCTTCATACTTAATACAACGTTCTGTATACGATTTTAACTCTTGATTTGTTAATGGTTGCTGCTTAGGCAACAACATAAAACTGAAAATAAATAATGATAATAAGGACAAAAATATTACATTATTAGATTTTAATGTTCTCATTTTATCACACCACCATTTAAATCTATTATAACATCTCTTGATGTATGAGACGATTATACACATAAGAGATGTCTAAGTCTACATTTTTATGAAAAAAAATAACTTTATAACTGTTTAATTAAAAGAGCTTTTTTTTAATAATCCCAATTTAACTCCTTTATAGTTTACATTAAAATATTGTTCATCAAAATCAATTTTTTTAGTTTTTTCAGTAAAAGAAAGCACTAGGGGCATAGCTTCGTTTCTTGCAAAACTTTCTATCCAATAAGCTGGTATTTTAGACAACCCCTTTTTTGCTAAATAAGACGATTTTTTTATATTTTCACCTATATCTTCTAACATTTTATTTTTTCCTCTATTATCAGATAATTGATCTCTACTTTCTTCTAAATATTTATTCAGATTATCTCTTCCAAAAAAATCTGACTTATTCATAGATATAATATTATCATTAATACTATTGGGATTAGATATTTTAAAACTTAAATCATCATTAATAATATAATCTAATACAAAACAAAACATTGATTTACCTCTTAATGATTTATGAGGTAATTTTTTTTCTGTTTTTAGTTTTTTACTTTTTTTGGTTATATTTTTTACAGGTTCAAAATTCTGATTAAATATTTCACTGGATTTCTCAATTAAGTCATTAAAATCTTCTTTATATGCATCGAAAACAACTTTTTTGTTGTTACTAAAAAATTCGTCATAAAAATCATATAATTCATTTAATGTATAACGTTTTTCTGGTTTTATTTTTTCTTTAATGAAATTAGAAAATTTTTCAGCAGCATTAAAACTACCCATATATTTTAATCCTGATTTTATAGATCCTGAAGATTTAAAATCTTTTGGAATATAAATAGAATATTCTCCTTGATTATCATTAGATTCACCCCATCTTACGACCCTTCCTAATCTTTGATAAATGTTATCAATATTAGAAATTTCTGTATGCATATGATGTGTTGATAAATCTACACTTGCTTGAAGAATAGGACCAACTCTTAGTACGCAGTTTTTTGTTTGTTTTTCTTTACCAAATTCCTTCATTATTTTTGAGAAAATATCCCTTTTTATATTTAAATTAAATTTAGAATGATAAACTAAAGTATTTTTTTCTCCTTCATCAATACACTTCATTGCTGAATATTGTGCTTTTATTGCAGTATTAAAAATACAAATTTCCCCAAGCGGTTTTGATTCAAACATACTATTTGATATAAATGAATTAGATACGCTATCATCAAATTCAATTATATTTATTTTATATTTAGTATTATTAAATGATTTAATTTCCTTAATATTTTTCTTACTTATCAATAATTTATCTAAAAGAAAATAATTTATTGTAGCAGAAACTAATAAACAATTTTTATCGCCTAAAAGTTGTTTCAAGTAAACCATCTCAATAAATAGCATAGATATTGCCGGGATATACAAAAACTCATGAAATTCGTCAAAAATAAGGTTACTATTTAATATGTCTAAATATATGTCTATTTTTGAATGCCCCATCATCATATTAAGCACTTGATCAATAGTTGTAATAACTATATCACCTGAAAATAATTGATTATCCGGTGTTAAATTTTTATTCTTATTTATTGAAGTTTCTTTTAAATCTCCAATAACGATTTCTATTGAAGAATTTATCAAATATTCATTCCTAATTTCTTCATATAAAGATAACGCAATTGAAGTTTTCGGCACTATAATAAACGTTCTCTTTTTATTATTTATATTATTTAACCATTCTAACATTATTTTTGTTTTACCGACCCCAGCGGGACCTTTTAAAACAGAAATAGTATCTGTTTCATTAAGTGCTTTTGATACTTTTGATTGTTCAATATTCCTTTCAGATTGCCCATATTTCACAATGAATGAATCAAGCATATTTTTTATATCGTTAATAATATCAACCTCATCCGAAATTATAAAATCATCATAATTCTTATTATTAATTAATTTATTAATTGATTCGGAACTCTCTTTGGAAATTAATCTATCGGCAGAAACTACTATACTTCTACATAAATGAGTTATTGCATTTTTGAATAATTCAATTTCATTTTTGAGATTGCTTGATTGAAATACAGGTGTTAGAATATTTTTATCAATTACATCATCTAACTCAATATCTTCAAAATTATTGTTTAGATTAATATGTTCAATATTGTATTCTTTCAATTTTTCATCTAATTTCATAATAAAATTTTTACAGTCTTTGAAAAATTTTTCCTTGTTAAAAGATTCGCTTTCAAGTATCTTTGTAGAACTTGAAAAATCGTATTTTTTATCTCTTTGTAATTTGGCATGATGAAAATAAATCATATGGTTTACAAGTTTTTCATCAACCTCATTTGAAATATTTGAAAAATAGTTAGAGTTTAATAATGAAGATAAAATGGCAAATGAAAATTCATTATGAAGAGGATATTTCTCTATATCAATTTTTGTTTTTTTCAATTCTTCTATCTGAAAGTCAAACTCCTGCTCTGTGTCATTTAATAATATTTTTTCATTAATATAATTTTGAAAATTATCATCTAGTTTACCAATATCATGAAACAAACCACCAATAAATATTGATTTTACTATTTTTTTATAAGAAAACTTTTTTCTATTAGGATGATCTATTTTTTCTAAAAAAATATTATAAGCATCTTCACTTACAAATTTTTTAAATAAATTTTCAGATAGCAAAGCAACTGAAATACTATGTTCTATTAAATTTTGTCTTTTAGTATTAGCAAACATTATCTTTCCTTAATTATATCAAATATTATTTTTATTACATTATCATAAATATAAATAAAAAACAATATTTATAATTTTTCTTTTTATCTTTTCAGCCCCATACATGGGGCATATGATTACATTATGAATATATTGTCAATAGCATCACTTTTAAGCCCCATACATGGGGCATATATTGAGTTGTTATTAGTGCTGGTAGTTGCTACTCTTTTAAGCCCCATACATGGGGCATATCCCTTACCTTTAAGGAAACCTAACTTGCGCTTACTTTTAAGCCCCATACATGGGGCATATAGAAGGTTTCAATTCACCTTTCGAGATTTTTACCTTTTAAGCCCCATACATGGGGCATACTTAGGGGCAAATCCCAATGCTATAGACATATACCTTTTAAGCCCCATACATGGGGCATACGCGGGTGGAAATATTCAAAACAACGCGAATTATCTTTTAAGCCCCATACATGGGGCATACTTAGACTGTATTTTGTTTGTTTCGCTGATTTCACTTTTAAGCCCCATACATGGGGCATACTCAATCAATTTAGTTGTACCCATTCTTTCTTTACTTTTAAGCCCCATACATGGGGCATACTGAACATCTACACCAAAACGTTTAGCAGTCGCACTTTTAAGCCCCATACATGGGGCATACTCCTCTCACTGAATATTCAGCTCCTACTGGTAACTTTTAAGCCCCATACATGGGGCATACGGTTTTAGCACATGACATAATCACTGACAGTATCTTTTAAGCCCCATACATGGGGCATACTCAAATGAAAAGAATGGAACACGTTCTATCTGTCTTTTAAGCCCCATACATGGGGCATACCATATCCGGCAAAGATAAGTGAACCGCCCTGTGCTTTTAAGCCCCATACATGGGGCATACTTATGCAGACCCGTCCCATTTTCAGCAGGAACCCTTTTAAGCCCCATACATGGGGCATACAAGAAGCTTAAACAGCTCTACGTTTCCTGTTTTCTTTTAAGCCCCATACATGGGGCATACATAGCTACAAGTTTTGTTGACTCAGGTTGGTTGCTTTTAAGCCCCATACATGGGGCATACCAACAGTGGTTTAACAGATTATATAAAAGAGTACTTTTAAGCCCCATACATGGGGCATACTACCCTATGCTTCAATGATGAAGAATTTGCACACTTTTAAGCCCCATACATGGGGCATACTTAAAAGGTAATGATTTATTATGTATAGAGGGTCTTTTAAGCCCCATACATGGGGCATACAAACGGGATTTGAAATATTTGACGATTTCAAATCTTTTAAGCCCCATACATGGGGCATACTTTTTATCGAAACGGTCAAAGCTTGTATCTCGTCTTTTAAGCCCCATACATGGGGCATACGGATATCAAAACTCTTCTACACCTTCAACAATTCTTTTAAGCCCCATACATGGGGCATACTGACTATAAGTATAAGTTATAACAGAATTTGTACTTTTAAGCCCCATACATGGGGCATACGCTTTTTTTATTAAACTAATCTTAAATGTTTAGCTTTTAAGCCCCATACATGGGGCATACTTATCGAGCCAATAAAAAAAGCCCCTTAAAAAACTTTTAAGCCCCATACATGGGGCATACTAATAAGAGCAAGAATTATAACTAATAGTAATACTTTTAAGCCCCATACATGGGGCATACAAACAAATTTAAAAAATCTTCTGAAAACTCATGCTTTTAAGCCCCATACATGGGGCATACATGAAAAAAATGACATAAAATATATTTAAAACAATAAGTTATATCAAAAACACTCTATTTAACCTAATTATTTTTATTATTAAATAAATTATTGAAATTAAACAACTTTTAAAAATATAAATAAAATTAGATATTAAAACTTTAAAGAACATTTTTTAAATTTTCTCAATAAACAAACTCCCCATACCATAACTTCTTTTTTTACCAATAGATTTAAAATAAAGTGATTTGACCAATTCAACATCTGACACTTTCACAATAGCATTTATCATAATCATATTTTTCATAAAAACTTTTGATATTTTTTCATTATTATTAATTCCAATATCATTACAAAAAATCCTGCTTAACAATATTCTATCATTTGAATCAATATTAGAAAAATCAAGCCCTGTATTTTTATTTAAATAATCAATGAAGCTTTCTTTATATTTTATATTACCTTTAAAATCAATTGGACAAACTTCAACAACTTTATTATTGTTCTGAATTATTTTGTTAGCGTATGAAATTATTCCTGAAACCTTTACAAAATCACCTATTTCAAAATCATCAGAGAATATTTCCTGCTCACTAAATTTCTTGATTCTAATGATCTCTTTGTTTTTAGATACAAACTCAAAAAATATACTTTCATTCTCTATTTTATTTTTATCTATGATAATAAAAATATTTCTTCCTTCGTTCCATACTTTAAAAATCTCTTGCAAATTTTCTATTTTTTCTTCTTTAAAGCGTACACTTGTATATAAAGAATGAATCGTATCATTATCTATCTTAGAGTTTGCTATAAATGTTAATTTTACAAATTTATTCATATAAATCAATCCTCTTAATATAAGCTAACCCTTTTTTACCCATTTGAAATGTAGATACTGCTACCATATCAATCCTTTCTTTTAGCTCAATAGCTTCTTCTTCTGACACATCAATGTATATTTCAAGCGTTCCATCTTCTTTAGTAATACCTATACTAAAATCCCCTTGATTTATTTCTTTATTTACCTTCTTATCAAAAGTTCCTGACTTTAAAAAATAAGGAGAGTTGGATATTCTTTTTTTCTTTGTAAATAGTTCATAAAAATTTTTAGATGAAAGACCTCCAGAAGCTTCTGCTATTCCTTTTATATTCCCATTCTTTTCGATAAAACTTTCAACGATATTATATTTGTTTCTTATTAAAAATTTAGCAAATAAATATACCATTATCCCTGCCAAATTAACAAAGTTAGGCTTAAAATGATATTCTTCGTCTCCATAATTTAACTTTCCTATACGTTTCAAAATAGCAATATATTTTTCAATTTGAGGCGTTATTTCTTTTTTACCCTCTTTAACGTTTCTAAAGTCATTATCAAAAATTCCCATAGTTTTTGAATTGTTTTCAAATCTTTCTATAAATTTGTAAGGCTCATAAATACCAGAATATAAGATTTTATTTTCAGTAAAAAATCTTTTTAAATCGCTTATATCTTTTGATTGTTCTAAAATAATAATAAATTTTTCCAGCATTTCTAAATTGACTATATTAAAAACTGAATATAATATTTCTGAATACTCATTATTATTTAAAAATATTTCGCATTCTTTACTTATAAGTCCACCTCCTATACTTGGATCATCTTTTTCAGGCGTTGATATTCTGATTATCTCATTAAAAATATTGCGATCAAGCATACTAAATGTAATTTTATCATTTAACTTATTTATAATATGCTCAGGTTCACTTTCAATAAATTTATTTAGATATCTTACTTCCCCTAATAATCTAGACATTATTCCTAAAACCGTATTTTTTGTAATAGGATTATATTGAAAATTAGGAAAGACATCATTAACTTTATACATAATATCTTCGTAGTCATCATTCTCATTAATGGTAACCTTTTTACCGTCAAGTGGTTTTTTAATTGCCACTAATGATATTGCTGTTATTTTTCTAGTTTCTTTTTCTGAAAAAGAATTTGAATATTTACTTGAATAACCTATTGTAATCTTCATACTATTATTCTCCTAAAATTCATTTTTTAGATTTATTTGCGGCTTTTTTATTTTTCTTTAAGTTTTCTTCTTGCTCTTTTATTTTTTCTCTATATTCTTCTGCGGAAAAAGGCATTGCTTCATAATAAACTGCATAATCTTCGTCTAAAGTCTCATTGATATATTCAACTCCATCTTTAATTCTCATTGCCTTTTCAGAGTTGTAATCCACTATTACATTTTTAACTTTAACATAAGCTCGACTTCTTGAGATATAAAGATCTTTAATTAAAGTAATAACTTCTTTAACAATCAATGAAATTGCATCATTGTTTAATAAAATACCTGCTTCCCCTTCTTTCGAAATGGCATTAATTCTAACATAGTTATTTTTAAAAATAGCTTCAGGATTAAACTCCCCTTCAAAATCTAGAGATTTTAAAAAATCTGTTATTTTTTTAGCTAGTTCAATACCTTGTTCTTCTGATACAACTTCACGGTAACAACTACGACTAAGTGTATCTTCAATAGGTAAGAACTGTAGATCTTCAATATTAATAGAAGCATACGCAGAATATTTCACTTCACCAACAGTATGTTTACTAAATATAGAAGTTTCATTTTTAGAATTAGCTTGCGAATATTGCTCATAGTTTAGCGTTGTGTTTTCTTCAGATACAAAATCCTCCATTAATAAAGGAGATTTTCTTTTAAGTGAAGTTCCATCCGTAATTACAAATCCACGCACTAAACCAACTATTGAAGATAAAACATCGGAAACGTTATTTAAAGTCACACTTTTTAAATTATAAGTAAATCCGCTAAAAAGACCATTTTTAATACAGTTTTGACTAATATAAAGCCGGGCTTTTTCATCAATATCTTTGAAATGCTTAACTCTCATTATATCTACACCACGCATTTTGGGTAACATATGGTTTTTTACATATTTTTCCGCATCATGTGAGTAAATAGATGCTGAACCATTGAAATTAACTACACCAAATCCTTCTGCTTCAATTTTTATATCAACTGATTTTATACCTGTAATTTTTTTCATTTTTTAGCTTATCCTATGTTTATTGTATTAATCATATGATATCAAAAAATATAATGAGTTACAAATATTATTTTTAACTTTTATTTATGATTAGTTTTATATGATATGAATATAAGAATAGTTATTTTTTATAAATATTTCTTTTTACTTACCACTTATCTTTGCTGGATTTGAACTAGAGCAAATTAATCAGTTAAAGTTAAAACCTTATCATATCAAGAAAAAATGAAATATATACGACATTATGTAAAAACGTTTTATATGATGAAAGTCTGCTACTACGTAAATTTTAGTAAACATCTTAAAATAATAAATACTTGATTATTAATATAATATATTGTAACATGCTATATACTGGAGGATTATATTGCAGAAAAGCAAAACAGTTAAAAACGTTTTCGCTTTATGAAGAAACATGAAGTATGTTACTATGAGGGGAAAAGTTGTTCTGCGATGAAATAGTGTCAGCAGAAAAAGAGGTTGATTTTAGTTTACAGCCTGCTTTATACGTTCATGATTTGATTTTTTTAGCCCAGTGACGTTCTTCATTGAACTACAGCTAATGGTGTATAGTAAAGGACTTGAACCCCCGGCGTGACTCCACGGCTTTGCTCTACCAAATGAGCTAACTATGCAGTCAGTAACCCCGCCCTACTGGACGAGGCTTGAGAATGAAAACAGGTTTATCGTTTTCGATAAAGAAAAACCAAATAGTTTTCCTAAATAAGTCTCAGACTTGGATTAACTGACCAGCCTTAGTCTGTGAAACGATGAGTTTTACAGACTACGTTAAAAAACAGATGACACCATAGGATGCTTCTCCAGTCTTATGCAATGTCGTAATACATTAAACATTTCTTTGGGGTA
>PPYF01017199.1_pt1 | contig 13627 bp, 14 predicted proteins | sample 1559871 | NCBI WGS metagenome assembly PPYF01 (sample SAMN08240021, study PRJNA423297) | Human gut metagenome, whole genome shotgun sequencing project. | reverse complement strand
AAGTTTTAGTATCTTCTAGCTCAGAAACTTGCTTTTCAGTATTATCTTCATCATCATGATCTCTTAGAGGCTTCATTGTCGGGAAATCCATGTTAATTTACGAATATTCATTTATATGTCTCTAAAGACTGATATTATCAGCTTTTATCATTCTCTTCTTTTTTGCAACTGTCTACAACTGACCCTAAATCTAGGTCAAACGGTCGTATGATGGTCGTATTAATAAGAGCCCATCATTGCTTTTTAAAAAGCTTGCATTTGCTCTATTTTAAAGTCTTCAGTTGCATCTGTGTATATGTCCATAGTAGTCGTTATATCTGCATGACCTAAGATGGACTGCATTGCTTTAGTATTCATATTCTGTTCGTTCATTCTAGTCGTAAAAGTATGACTAAAAATATGATTACTTAAATGTGGTACTAATATCACTTTTTCTTTCTTACTCTTATTTTGATCTAAAATTTTTAAATTACAGTCTCTTACAATTCTTTTTAATGATTTATTCAAAGTATTATTATTGTGTACTTTACCAAATCGATTTAAAAACACAAAATTACTATAACCATCAATTGTATCTTCGCACTCAATTTCAAATACTTCTTGAATTTCTTTTTCTATCAAGAAAGCTCCTTTGACCTTTTCAATCATCGGAATTTTTCTTGTTCCCGCTTTGGTTTTTGGTGTATTAATTGCATACTTACTGCTTAACCCCTTACCTTTACTATAGTATACCAAAGTATGCTCTACACTAATTAATCCTTCATCAAAATCTAAATTATTCCATTGTAGTCCCGTAATTTCACCTACTCTCATACCTGTCCAAAGCATAACAGTAAATATAGGATACCATCTTCTGTACTCATTATTACTTGAGGATAAAAACTTTTCAAATAAAGCTTGTTCTTCGATGGTCATAGATTTTTTCTTAGGTGTTTCGTGTCTATACGATGACTTCAACTCCTTTAGAGCATTATCTGAAGGATTATATCTTAAATAATCATCATCTAGTGCTAAATCTAAAACTTGATGTAATATAGTATGAACACATCAATTGTTGATACTTTTAATCGGTTATAAAAAGCTCTAACATCTGAACGTTTCACTTCAACTAACTTAAGTTGACCAAAGGCAGGTTCTACAAACTGTTGATACATATAAATGTAGTTTTTAAAAGTATTATCCTTTAATCCTCGCTTTACTTTTTTCCAAAGATTAAACATATCATTGATTGTAAGAGTAGAATTATCACTATCTATAGCCATCTAAACTATTACGCAAAATTTCTTTTTGCCTTTCTCTTAATTCGGGTAAAGTTTTTGCATAGATAGACTTCTTCTTCCAATCTTATCTCTCCACGTATATTCATATGTACAATTAGCTCTTTGATGTTCTCCTTCTCTTAAAACCACTCCTTTATTATCTTTACGTCTTTTTACCATGAAAATCTCCCTTTCCGATAAAAAGAACACGCTATGATTATTATATCATATGCAGCATGTTCTTTTATCGAAAATTACTAAATTGAATACTGTTTATTAAATAGCCCTCCATTAATTCTCTTTTAACTAATCTCTTATTGCCATTGAATAAAACAAATGTGCAATCTCTTTCATCAGTTAACTGTCTAATTTTATCTTGTCCAATATTAAAATAACTAGCCGCCTCCTTAAGTGTTAAGAAGGCTTTTTCAGCAATACGAATATCATTTATACTTTCTCTATCCATAGCCCCTTCCTTTCATAATTAATTAAGTAGATACTTATATATAAAGAATCTCCTATCTATTAAAAGGCTTATACTATAAAATGATATATCTAAGCCTTTCTTTTGTATTTTTCATTTTTCACTTTTCATATATTAGTATTTTAAATTTGTATGTTGTTATTTAGTTTTATGACATAAACGAGTGCAATGGAATTGCTACATAGGTATCTCACCTCTGCCCCTGTTATAGATGGGCCAGCATCAACTTTAGAAGTATCATTATCACCACTTAATTCATCGCTTAAGATTTCCAGGCCTTAATTAAACCTATTTATTTATCGCTCGCTTACTTCTATTCCTTAGAACATCCTAGTATTTATTTGAACCGATTACTCAGCAGGAAGGTCTATGCGTAATTAAGTTTATGCTCCCTAAATGGATAACGTCTCGTCTTGGTCTATTAAGTTATCAAGGATCAATATTTATATAAAACATGAGAGGTATTTATGAGTTGCTTGTTTTAAAAAACAAAGGTCAAATCCCCCTCACTTATATGAGTGAGGGGGATTTGACCCTCTTGGACACACTTTTATTTATTTTTTTCTAAAATCATTTTTAACTTTTCTAGAATCCTATCTCTTTTTCTTATAAGAGATGCCTTATGCGTCCCTATATTCTGTGCGACGTATCGTATAGTCTCTTCCCTAAAATACAAAGAAGCATTAATAATCTCTCTTTCTTCATCACTGAGTTTAGAAATAGCTTTTCGCAAGTTCACTATTGCCTCTTTTGTTTCAACTAATTTTTCTACATCTACACTTTTATCTTCTATTATATCCTGAAAGTTACCATCTTGATCAAATTGAGAAATATAGAGCAATCTATTTTTACGATCAAGTCGTTCTAAATATTTTTCCCTATTCGTCTGCTTCCAATAAGCCAGATAAACTTCCTTACTAACCATTACCTTTTCTTTATCAATAAAAATAAAATAATCTTTCTTTGTCATATAAAAACCTCCTTAAATCTCTTTTTGAAATTTAAGGAGGCCTGGCGGGGATCTAATTCGTACACAATTCATAAGCAACTCACCTATAATTAGGTACAAAAATAGCCACGATTAACTCGTGGCTATCCTTTTATATTGGACCCTTTATAAAACACAGCTAAATATAACAAAACATTATCTAATACTTATTAGATTTAATTTTAAATAAAGCTCATTTCATAATATATAGAAAGAGTGTGATGTGAGTTATAGAATCTTTCTAAAATGTTGAATTTTTATAAATTTTGTTAAATTGTATATGGAAATTAAAAAAACATATATCTATTATCTCTTTCTTACTACAGAGATAACCTGGAGCATTATTTAATAGTTTGTTTTTATTTTTTCATTACACGACACATCCATATTTCTTTTTGAAGCTTGATACACTTGATTCTGTAAAAAAACCTACTTTTTTCTGTTTTCAAGCAAAAGTGTTTCATTTCCAAACTATTGATCCATCTTCACGCTTTTGAGTTTTTTCTTCAACTATAAGGTTGTGATATATATTTCCTACTATGTTTTTATAACTATTAGCAATCTCCGCTCCTCTACATCCACAACTTACTGTCCTTCCCGAAATAAGATTACTATAATAAACATCAGTAGTGTTTCCACAATCACAAATACATTTATATTTTTTGTATTTGCCTTTTTTATAAACAGATAATACTTTTAATTTTCCAAACCTTTTTCCTTCAAGTTTATCTTTTTTATTTATTTCTTTTGCTTTGTTTGATGTCATATCTACAAAAATTTTCTCTTTTCAAAATATAACCTCTCTTAACTTTTATTTCTACAATGATATATCAAGAAAAATTATTGCCTATTTTTCAATTCTTTTACATCGTATAGTTGTTCTTGCTTCTCCACCTAGGGTACAAGTGAATAATGTTAAGTCCCAATCCCCAGAAAACATATCTTCAACCTGTATTTCATCTAGCTCTTCTTTCTTTTCTACAGTAAAATCAAAAAGGTTGTCATTCATATCCTTAAATCGAACTACATCTCCAATATTTAATCGATGAATCTTTCCAAAATGGACTGTATAGTTATGAGCTAACAGGATCATATTGTTTAAGTATACAGAACCTTCATATCTTGCAGGTGCAATCTTAAGCTTTGGATATGACCAAGAACTTAGAATCGGAAGTTCCAGCTCTAAGCTCGGTATAATTACATATCCTATATATTCATTGCCATCAATTGTAACCTTTGGCATTTCCACATACGGGTTTTTAACATAATCAGGTCTATCATCAATTGGTTTTTCAATTTCTATGACCTTCTTTTCTTCAAGCCTTTCTTTGATTAACTCAGTTTCTTTTCCAACTTGATAATCTTCCCATAAGTTTTTAGAAAAAAGTACTAATCCAGCCACAATACAGATAGTACCAAATAAGAAAAACTTATTTACCTTTCGCATTTAATTTGTCTCTTTCTATAAGGGATGATTAAGGCAATAGCTAACACTAAAAGCCCTATTAATCTGAATATAGTATTTCCTGAGCCACCAGTTGTTGGCAGTTCATAGCCTCCCGTTAATTCATTCTTTACTATGACGGTATTATCATTTAATGAAAAGTTATCATCTGCTTTCATACTAACTTTTCCTAAACGTGATACTTCAATCTTTAATGAGTTTTCTATTTTACTAAATCCTTCAGGGGCTTCGATTTCTTTTAAATAATATGTCCCATGGACTAGTCCATATATTTTAATCTCGCCTTTATCATTAGTAATAAACTCAGTTTTCTTGTCGACTGATAGAGCCTCATTATCATATAGTTCAAGTGGCTGAACGTTTTGATTTTCATCAGGGTTTTCTTTGTAGATTGCAAATTTAGCATTTTCAAGAGGATTGCCTACTGAATCTACTTTCTTAACACTCAAATTTTGAAGCGCAACTTGGACTACCGGATGATCGTAAAACTCTGTATATTTCTTTTCTTCCGGACCAAAAGCAAAGTCTACATAAGCTTCTTTATTTGAGTGAAATCCCTTTTTACCTGAGCTTGTGCTATTTCGCCGATAATCTGTGTTTGAATCCCCCGTATCAAGATAGCCAATTTTTTGATATTTTTCAAAGGTTTCCCTTGGAACTGTGACATTATAAGATAGGCTGAATTTTAAGTTTTTATCCAATTTATAATTCGGATTAAAAGTTAAAATAACTCTTTCCTCGCCCTTTACTGTTTCACTTTCCACAGACTTGATATATTTACCATTTTCATTTTCAGGTGTTTGTTTTCCATCTTTCCAAAGAGTTTTTATCTGGCCATTTGTATCCGTGACTGTTACCTTAAAATCAGGTGTCGAGTCCAGTTTTACATACTTACTTAAAATGTCTGTTACTGTTACTTGTGACACTGCATATAAAACCTCATTAGCTAATTGAGATGTAAGTTCATCTATATTTTCTTCTATACCTAGGAATACGCCACCACTAAGTTCAGCCATCTTCCTTAAAACGTCAGGGCTCATTGAGCTACCAACATTTGTACTATTAATATCTCTAGATACACCTACTGCAATCGTTGTTATATGAGGATTTCTTCTATAAAAATCAGGAACATTATAATTAAGCATTTGCCTACGCACAACATTCTGATTGTCATTAGGTCTATCTGTATTATAAATTCGACCATCACCTTGTCTACGTCCATTACTATCAATGTAATAAGTTGGGACACCGTCGCTTAAAAATAACATAACTTTACTATTTTCACTGTTTGTTTTTTTAGAAAACTGTTCTTCAGCAATTTTAAACCCGGCATCATAATTCGTTCCCTCATTGCCCGGTTCTTTGATAGGTATATATAATACATTATTTGTCCAATTTTGTAGCAAACTTGCATCATTTATTCCATTACCGCTAGGAATACCCCCAAAATCAACTACAGAGATATTATTTTTAGGGTTTTGATTTAAAAATTTGCTTATAAACCCATTTGAACCATTTAAAAAATAATCAATCGCCTTATACCTAGGCTGATTACGCATATTACCAATTGTCATATCTGAACGCTTCATACTCCCCGATCTGTCCACGACTACTACAAGATCAATCCCATTTTTTTCAGCTTGTGTTTCACTACTTACATCCAAATAAATTCGGTAATTGTCAGCAATTTCTTCTGAAGTTTTATTTTTCTGAATATTGGTATCAGGATTTTTTACCGCATCTCCTAAATAATCAATAGTTTTTTGTTTTTGTAAATTAGGTACTTTACCCATTTGAAAAATATCTGGTTGTCTATTGTAACTTCTAGGAATTAAACCATCTGCATGATTGGTTTCTGCAAATATGTCTATATATTCTGGAGAATTTTCATCATAATCCTTAATATCAAACTTATCCTTTAACTCTAAAGTGTCTTGATGAGTTAGACGACTTTCGCCGGACTTATCTTTTACAAGTTTTTCAAATTTTGAAATAAGTTTTTTCTCATAGTCTGAATAATTTAAAGTAAACTCTTTTAATTTATCAGTTCTTTTGTCTTCTTGTTCTTCTTTCAGTTCTTCTTCATGAACCTCTTGAGACTCTTCTTTAAGGTTTATGTTTTTTTCTACCGTATCGATCAAGATAAGTTGTTCTATTTTATCAACTTCAAAACTTAATTCTACAATTTCATTTCTATCATTTCTTTTGATTTCTGTATCTTTACAATCAATTAATTCGTTGTTGAACAGCGAAAATATTGAGAGTTCATTTTGCTCTTCTAATGAAAATGGCTTTTTAAAGACATAGTGTATATTTAGAATTTCAAGATCATGAATTCTATCTCCGTCTTTATTAATAAAATAAATGTCATAAATTTTTGCTTTATTTAACTTTTGCTTTTCATTAAGCTTTTCAGTAATCATATTCGTGATTCTTTTTTGTAATCCTAATTGTCTATCGTCTTTTTCTGAATGAACCTCCTTAACTATTAATTGTGCCTCTTCTTGCAATGTTCCCTGTTTTAGCTCTATAGAAATTTCAATCTCACCATTTTCATAAAAATAAGTTTTAGGCAACTTCTTGCTAGTTTCAAAGGAGTTTATAATAGACCCCTTTGTAAGATCTTCACTATTTTTTATCTCTAATGAATTACTCTTACTCTCACTCTTCCTTTTTTCGTCTGGAGAGTCTTCTTTTATTTCTTGTGTGTTTGTTGTAACAATTGAGCTGATTTCTTTTGTATGCTCATCAAAAGAATCTTTACCCATAGCTAGAGAAATAGGGGAATTTGAAAGTAATATTAGCAGTACTAAAACTATCGATATAATTTTTTTCATTTTAATTTTCATTCATCCACCTTCTTTCTTCTATTTTGAATAAAGCCTAACACAATCATGACTGACCCGATACCAACTAGAGTATACACCGGCCACCATAACTGACCCGTTTGTGGCAAGGGTTCTTTTGGTTTTTTGGGTGTTTCGGATGATAAATAAGTATTTTCAACTATAAAAGTATCACCTTCTTCACTTATAGATATTTTATATTTACCCACACTTTTTTCTGCTACGGTCCAATTTACATTTGCATCTAATTTATGCCATGTGTGCTGCCAATTATTTTTTTCACTTAAAACTATGGTTTTTCTTAGCTCCCCGTTTCCTAATAGTTCAATCTCTATTTCTTTAGGACGAAAGTTTTCAAAACCTTTATCTTTCCAAATCTTAATAACTTTTTTAGATACTTCCTTTATGATTTTTTCATTTCTTGTTGTCTTTGGCTTTGAGATAACATCATAATTCCATGTTCCTGTTTCTTTTTCTACATTAGGTAGTAAAACTAGAAAAGGACTGGATTCATATATATAATTATCCAAAGTTAGATTTTTACCGATAACAAGATACAAGCCTGCTTTTAGTTTTGTTTTGTAAATTCCGTTGGCATCAGTTATTCCTGTCTCTAAGGGTTTTACCCCGTCTTTTTGCACATATCCCTTAAGGGTTAGAGCATAATCGTTCCAAGCCTCTTGGTTTAGTTTTGTTAAGTCAACAGGATATTTATCAAAGTCTTTTGAACTTTGTAGGTTTAAATCTTTATCCACATCTGCTACTTTGTATATGTCAAATTCTGCATTAGATAATCTTTCACCTTCATTCTGATAGTCGATAGTAAACTCAACGTCTTTGTTTGCATCAAAGTCACTGCTTGCTAAAATCTTTGAAGGAAATATCATAAGACTTAATATTAAGCACATAAGAAATAATGGTAGGTTTTTTTTAGTTTTATTCATCTTTCACCTCCAAATAAATCTTGCTTTAAGCAAATTTTAATTTTCATCTTAGTTTCTATCCTTTATTCTTTTTATCAATAAAGAAATTAGGTCTTTTAAAATAGTAAATAAAATGATAAAGAATACACTCAAGAAAATTATCATCTTAATTAGATGTGTTTTTATATTTTTTTCCGCTTTTTCAAGAGCTTTTGCTTCTTTATGATTTGTATCTTTTATTACTCTTTCCCCTCTTACTAGAAGCCTATGGCTATTGATTCCATAAGGGGTACATGTAAACATGGTTACATAATCTTTGTCTTCTTCTATTTTTAAAGCCTCTACTTCTTTTGGTAAAACTGTAATAATTTGATTTATTCTATAGGTTAAATTATCCCCTAAGACAGATACGGTAAATTCATCCCCCATTTTCAGTTTATTTAAATCAGTAAATAATTTAGCTGATGGCAGTCCGCTATGAGTTGAAATTACAGCATGTGTGCCTTTACCCCCTACAGGTAAAGAAGATCCCGGAAGGTGTCCAACTCCTACTTGGATGACCCCCTCGTTGACATCATGGTAAATAGGTAAGTTGACATTTATTTTATCTATAATTACCGTTCCCATCATTCCGTTTTTAAAAGGGTCCAGGTTTTCTCTATATCCTTCGAGTGAAAGAGGATTGGATAAGGGATGTTCTATCTTTAATAAATTTTGATTGTACTTATCTGCCTTTTCTTTTATTTTTCCAATCTCAATATCTTCAAATTGACTTAATGCTTCCTGATATTCAACAATTGCCCTAGATTGACTAATATTATTTACATAGTCACTGATTGTAGGGTAGAAGAAAATACTACAGCCAATTAGTAATAAGATGCGAAAAAAAATTGATTTGCTTTTTTTCATAATTAACTATTATTTAAGTAGAGGTGGTAAGTCCACCTCTACGCAAATTTTTAGTTCCTTTCTTTTTTTAGTTTTCCTTTTGCAAGACTAAATAGAGCGATTAAGATAACTCCTCCACCTAAAATTGTAAATAGGGTTGTACCCATACCACCAGTTCCTGGAAGCTCTACACCAGAATTATTTTCAACTGTTGCTTGACCATCTACAATAGCAGTAACAGCACCATCATCTTCTTTAGTTGCTTTAATTTCTACTACTTTTTCTTCTGTTAATAGGTTATATCCTTCTGGTGCTTTAGTTTCTACCAAATAATATGTTCCTTCAGCTAAACCGTCAAAAGTAGCAGTTGCTTTTCCATCAGTTCCGATTTTTGTTTCAACTTCTGTTGCTTTATCTTTGTCGACCCAAGTTACTTCTTTAGTATTAGGATCAACTTTGTAATATTTATCTTGGCCCTTTTTTAACTTGAATTTTGCACCCTCTAAAGCTTTTTGGTCTTTTCCATCAACTTTATTTACTATAACTTTAGCTGTAAATACTTTTTCTTCGTCTTTTGTTGTATCTGTTTTCTCATTATTTTTTGGATCATTGCTATATTGAAGGATAACATTGTTTGGATTAGATCCATCTGTAATCACTGCATCTTTATTTAATTTCGCCTTATATGTTATCGTAATTTTTTGACCTACTTTATCTTGTAGTTGTAACATATCAAAAGATACTTCTAAGTCTTGCCCATTTATTTTTTTTGTTACATGTTCTTGAATAGGGTGACTACCAATTGTTACTGTTACTTCATCAGAATTAGAAACAAAAGTTAGCCCCTTAGATAATTTATCTGTCATTTTAAAGGTATACTTACTATATCCTGTAGTGTCAGGAACTTTACTTGTTAATGTATAAGTAAGTTCTTGTCCAATGTCAGCTGTTGGCTTATCCACTTTCTTTTCTACTGTTGGGTATGTCCCTTTCACTTTAACTTCTGCACTTGGAGTTGTTGAAGTTAAAGACACAATTGAATTTTGACCATCTGCTTTATCTGTAGCTCCTTCTGGATGTACTAAATAGTAACCAAGTTCTAATCCACTAAAAGTTAAAGTTTCACTATCTGCTTTTTTTGTCTGAGTTTTCTTTATACCTTCCTTGTTTAGTTCACCCATTGCAGCTTTTGCAAAGTCAGCAATATTTTCGTTGGTTATATTTATATACTTAACAGCACCGCTTACTACTATTGGATTTAGATTTCCTTGTTCATCATTTTTATCAGCGATATATTCTTTACCCGCACCATTAGTGAAAAAATCTTTCCATTCTTCTGCAATAGTATATGAAACATTTTCTCCACTTTGAGTTAAGTCAAAAATCTTATATGCTGAATAACTCTTACCTTGTGTTGTTCCTGTTACTTTAATTTCTCCATTACCTCCAGCAGCTAATACCTTTGAACTTGATAATCCCGTGGATAATATAAGTACTAATGCCATCATTACCCCTAGTATTCTTTTAATTTTTAAAGCCATTTTCTTCCTCCTTATGACCTAATTATTTTTTAGATATTTTTATATAATGATATAAGTCGTATAGATTCAGTTGTTATTAATTAGTTATAGCGATTTGACTCCAATTTTTAAAAAACCAAGTAAAATAAATGTTTCTTCTTATGATTTTTATTGTATCTTCAGTTAGATATCTATTTCCTTATCAATTCCTCCTCCCTTAATTTTTTTGGTTTAATTCTAACTTTGACTGTCAATAATATCAGACTTTTATTTACGTATAAATCGCTTACTAATTCAATACTGTTAATTTTCTGTAAAACAGTAATTTCCTGCGTCTATACAGACGAATTAATTATTAATTATATCTTAATTATATCATAGTTTGTAATTTATTTCCTAAGATTATTGCCATTAAAAGTCTAAGATTATTGCCATTAAAAGTCTACTTTCTTACACTTCTTATTTCTCTTTTGCATACCCTTGTTCTTTTAACCACTTTGAAAATGTAGTATGGCTTATACCAAGCTCTTTAGAAGCTTTTCTAAGACTTGTCTCGTTTTTGCAGTATTTCTCAGCCAGATTATAAAATTCTTTAGGAATTTCTATTTTACTCCTACCAAATTTCACCCCTCTTTTTTTTGCTTCACTTATTCCTTCCATTTGCCTTTGATGAATATTTTCTCTTTCTATTTGAGCTACATAGGATAGTATTTGAAGGACTATATCTGCTATAAATTTTCCTGTTAAGTCATTTACTTTTGTTCTGGTGTCAAGAAGTGGAAAATCTAGTACTACAATATCTGCGTTTTTTTCTTTGGTAATTGTGTTCCATTCTTTTATGATTTCGTCATAGTTTCTTCCCAATCTATCTATTGATTTTATATAAAGTTCATCTCCTTCTTTTAATTTTTTAATTAGCTTTTTATATTTCTTTCGATTAAAGTCTTTTCCGCTCGCTTTATCAATATAGATTTGTTTCATCTCTATTTTCTCTTTTAGTATTGCTGTAAGCTGTCTATCTACGTTTTGTTCTTTTGTCGAAACTCTTATATATCCATACCTCATTTAATCTCCTCCTGATTTTACTTTTATATAATTTAAATGTTATATGGATATATCTAGTGAGAACATATATCCTTCAAACAAAAAAGAAGTCTTTAGACTTTATTTGTCTCCCAGACTTCTTTTATAATCTTTATATTTTTATAACACCTTTGTACAAATTATCTTTTTAGTATTTCATCTTCTCAACTCCTTTGTCAATATAAAATTTTCTACACAAATAATATGTCCATACTCTCCAAAGCATTTACATTAATATATGTTATATAGTATAAAGATAAGATTTATGATATAATTTCATAAAACTAAATATCCGCTTAATTCTTGTTATCTTATATATTCTTTTGATCATTTAAGCAAGCACAGTCAATGAGTACTCATTGACGAAAAATTGATGAAGCAGACCCACTAGGACTGCTTCTTTTTTATTCAATTTTAACTTGATGTTGTATAAATAAAGTTGACACCTTATTCTCGTATAATTCAAAATATAATTACGAAAATAAGGAGGTGCTTATTATGGCACAAAAACGTTATGACCAGGATTATAAAGTCCAAGCAGTTAAGTTAGCCAAGGAAATTGGTATTAATAAAGCTGCAAAAGAAATAGGAGTTGCTCCAAGCACAGTAAGCGGATGGGTAAAAGCCTCTAAAGAAGGTGTACTTGATTTAGGTGCTGGTTCACATACTCCTTGATAGTGCTCTTTCCCTTACAGAAGAACTTATGACCCTAAAAAAGCAAGTTAAAGAGCAGAGTAAGGAAATCAAACGTTTGAAGGAAGAGAATGAATTTCTAGAGGAAGCAAGCGCTTTTTTCGCCGCCAGCCGTCGGAAGTCAGTAAAAACTCACGAATGAGATTTATAGCTATTAAGACTAATGACGGCATGATTACGGGTAAAATATCATTTTATTGTAGGATGCTTAAAGTTAGCCGTCAAGGCTTTCATAATTATCTTGCAAATAAAGATAAACCTTGGAAGTATGAGGCTCTCGCTGAAGAAATGATAAAAATCAATTCTGAAGATGAGTACAATGATACCTATGGAAGAATCCGTATGCATCAAGCCTTACTTCTAAAAAACCCTGAAAATGTCCATATCCCTAGTGAACGTACTGTTTATAGAGTTATGGTGGAAATTGGTCTTAGTCATAAACCTAAACGTAAGCCTAATGGTATAACCAAAGCTGACCGCGAAGCCAGAAAATCTGATGATCTTCTTAAACGTGATTTCAGAGCATCTGAGCCTCTTAAAAAGACTGTAACAGATATATCAGAAATTAAAGCAAAAGATGGTAAACTTTATGTATCTGCAATTTTTGACTGCTATGATTTAGCAGTTCTTGGGCTTTCAATGGATACAAATATGAAAGCCACCTTGTGTGTAAATACTCTTGATAATGCTTTTAAAGCTTATCCTAAACTTAGGGGTGCCATTGTTCACTCTGATAGAGGTACACAATACACCAGCAATGAATATCGCAATGTAATAAATAAATATGGCATACAGCAAAGTATGAACAGTGATGGTGGCAGATGCCATGACAATGCAAGGTGTGAAAGTATGTGGGCCAGAATGAAAGAAGAGCTGCTTTATAATCGTTACAACACTAAAGAAATGACTGTTGAAGAACTTAAGATTCTTATATGGCGTTATTTCATCAGTTATTGGAACAACAGGAGGATTTGCTCTGCCAATGGTGGGCTACCTCCTATGGTTAAAAGACAGAGATACTATGGATCTCTAAACCAAGCTGCCTAATAACGAACTATGCGAGAAAAAACTGTCAAGTAATATTGACAATATCATTTCTTTGTCATCGGAAATTTGTAATTCTTCAATAAGCTCTCTATAAACATTAACCTCTCTATTTTGTCTTTATTCAAACCATTTTATGTATGCTGCTAAATATTGTCCTTTTGTCTTTTGCCTTAAATCTTTTATTTCAAAAAAGCGGCCCTCCTTTTCGTCAACTAATTTCATTTCTTTTTTCTTTTTATTGAATGAATCGTAATATTTATAAACACCGCCAACCGGCTGGTATTGTTCAATTCTATTTCCCTTTATAAGAACATATTTATTCTCATCTTTTATTCTAAAAAGATAGGCTGTACTCAATCTTAATTTTTTTCCAAACCTTTTTAATGATTGAAAATACAACTTTAATATTTTTCTATTACTATAAATTGTCC
>PPYF01545698.1_pt1 | contig 13635 bp, 7 predicted proteins | sample 1559871 | NCBI WGS metagenome assembly PPYF01 (sample SAMN08240021, study PRJNA423297) | Human gut metagenome, whole genome shotgun sequencing project. | reverse complement strand
AAATCAAAGAGTTAATTTTGCTTCGACTAAGAATCCGCTTGAATATCCGGATTTTCTGGAAGTACAATTGAAGTCATTCAAAGACTTTCTACAACTGGACACCCCACCCGAGAAACGTAAGAACGAGGGACTGTATAAAGTATTTGCTGAAAACTTCCCCATTGCCGATACAAGAAATAATTTTGTTCTTGAGTTTTTGGACTACTATATTGATCCGCCGCGCTATACCATTGATGAATGTATAGAGCGAGGGCTTACATATAGCGTGCCTTTGAAGGCAAAATTGAAATTATATTGTACCGACCCCGACCACGAAGATTTTGACACGGTCATTCAGGACGTGTTCCTCGGTCCTATTCCTTACATGACGGATAAGGCAACATTCGTCATCAACGGTGCGGAACGTGTGGTTGTATCCCAGCTTCACCGTTCACCGGGCGTATTCTTCGGACAGAGCGTACATGCCAACGGTACCAAGTTGTACTCAGCCCGTATCATCCCGTTCAAGGGTTCGTGGATTGAGTTTGCCACCGACATCAACAACGTCATGTATGCGTACATTGACCGTAAGAAGAAATTGCCGGTTACCACTTTGCTGAGAGCCATCGGATTTGAGAATGACAAGGACATTCTCGAGATTTTTAATTTGGCGGAAGACGTGAAGGTGAACAAGACGAACCTCAAGAAGATGGTGGGACGTAAGTTGGCCGCACGTGTGTTGAAAACATGGATTGAGGATTTTGTAGACGAAGATACCGGTGAAGTTGTTTCCATCGAGCGTAACGAAGTCGTTATTGACCGTGAAACTGTAATCGAGCCGGAACATGTTGACATTATATTAGAGTCGGGCGTTCAGAATATCCTCGTACACAAGGAAGAACCGAACCAGTCTGACTATTCTATCATATATAATACTCTGCAGAAGGATCCGAGTAACTCGGAAAAAGAAGCTGTACTCTACATCTACCGCCAGTTGCGTAATGCAGACCCTGCCGATGATGCCAGTGCACGCGAGGTTATCAATAACCTGTTCTTCTCAGAGAAGAGATATGACCTGGGTGATGTAGGCCGTTATCGTATCAACAGAAAGTTGAACTTGACGACCGATATGGACGTGCGTGTCCTTACCAAGGAAGATATTATCGAAATTATCAAATATCTCATCGAGTTGATTAACTCGAAAGCGGATGTGGACGATATCGACCACTTGAGCAACCGTCGTGTGCGTACAGTGGGCGAACAGTTGTCCAATCAGTTTGCCATCGGTCTGGCACGTATGTCGCGTACTATCCGCGAGCGTATGAACGTCCGTGACAATGAAGTCTTTACTCCGATTGACCTGATTAACGCCAAGACAATCTCTTCCGTTATCAATTCATTCTTTGGAACGAATGCTTTGTCACAGTTCATGGACCAGACCAACCCACTGGCCGAGATTACTCACAAGCGTCGTATGTCTGCTCTGGGCCCCGGCGGTCTGTCACGCGAGCGTGCAGGCTTCGAGGTTCGTGACGTACACTATACTCACTACGGACGTCTTTGTCCTATCGAGACTCCTGAAGGTCCGAACATCGGTTTGATTTCTTCACTCTGTGTGTTCGCGAAAATCAACGAGCTTGGCTTCATTGAAACTCCGTACCGCAAGGTGGCAGAGGGTAAGGTTGATCTTTCTGACGAAGGTTTGGTTTACCTCACCGCAGAAGAAGAGGAAGCCAAGATTATTGCTCAGGGTAATGCTCCTTTGAACGATGACGGTACTTTTGTACGTGATAAAGTAAAATCCCGTCAGGATGCCGACTATCCGGTGGTTCCTCCTTCCGAGGTGGAATTGATGGACGTATCTCCCCAGCAGATTGCTTCTATTGCGGCTTCTTTGATTCCGTTCTTGGAGCATGATGACGCCAACCGTGCATTGATGGGATCAAACATGATGCGCCAGGCTGTTCCTTTATTGAAGAGCGAAGCTCCGATTGTAGGTACCGGTATCGAACGCCAGCTGGCACGCGATTCTCGTACGCAGATTACTGCCGAGGGTGACGGTGTGGTTGAATTCGTGGATGCAACGACTATCCGTATTCTGTACGACCGTACGGAGGAGGAAGAGTTCGTAAGCTTCGAGCCTGCATTGAAAGAATATAATATCCCGAAGTGGCGCCGTACCAACCAGAATATGACGATTGACCTCCGTCCGATTTGCGAGAAGGGTCAGCGCGTGACTGCAGGTCAAATCCTGACGGAAGGTTATTCAACCGAAGACGGAGAACTTGCACTGGGTAAGAACCTGCTGGTTGCTTACATGCCGTGGAAGGGCTATAACTATGAGGATGCTATCGTACTGAATGAACGTGTGGTTCGTGAGGACCTTTTGACCTCTGTACACGTAGAAGAATATTCTTTGGAAGTTCGCGAAACGAAGCGTGGTATGGAAGAGTTGACCTCTGACATTCCTAACGTAAGTGAGGAAGCGACTAAAGACCTTGACGAAAACGGTATTGTTCGTGTGGGTGCCCGCATCGAACCGGGTGATATCCTTATCGGTAAGATTACTCCGAAGGGTGAATCGGATCCTTCTCCGGAAGAGAAACTGCTCCGTGCCATCTTCGGTGACAAGGCCGGTGATGTGAAGGATGCTTCTTTGAAAGCCTCTCCTTCTTTGAAGGGTGTTGTTATCGGTAAGCGTCTGTTCTCCCGTGTTGTCAAGACCCGCAGCTCCAAGCTGGCCGACAAGGCTCTGTTACCGAAGATTGACGATGAGTTCGACGCTAAGATTGGTGACCTCAAGAAAGTGTTGATAAACAAACTGTTGAAGCTTACAGAAAATTATACATCGGAAGGTGTGAAGGATTACATGGGTGCCGACATTATTTCCAAAGGCGCCAGATTCTCTGCTTCCGACTTCAGCGATTTGGACTTCACCGCTGTTCAGTTGAGCAACTGGACGAAGGATGAACATACCAACGGACTGATTCGTGCATTGGTGATGAACTTCATCAAGAAGTACAAGGAACTCGATGCCGAGCTGAAACGCAAGAAGTTCGCCATCACTATCGGTGACGAGTTGCCCGCAGGTATCATTCAGATGGCCAAGGTATACATTGCCAAGAAACGTAAGATTGGTGTCGGTGACAAGATGGCCGGTCGTCACGGTAACAAGGGTATTGTTTCCCGTGTGGTACGCCAGGAAGACATGCCGTTCCTTGCTGACGGTACTCCGGTAGACATCGTGCTGAATCCGTTGGGTGTGCCTTCACGTATGAACATCGGTCAGATATTCGAGGCCGTTCTCGGGCGTGCCGGAAAAAACCTGGGCGTGAAGTTTGCCACTCCTATCTTTGACGGTGCATCTTTGGACGATTTGAACGAATGGACCGATAAGGCCGGCTTGCCTCGCTACGGCAAGACAACGCTGTATGATGGTGGTACCGGTGAAGCATTCGAGCAGCAGGCTACGGTAGGTGTGACTTACATGCTGAAGCTCGGTCACATGGTTGAAGACAAGATGCACGCACGTTCCATCGGTCCGTACTCACTCATTACGCAACAGCCGTTGGGTGGTAAGGCACAGTTCGGTGGTCAGCGTTTTGGAGAAATGGAAGTTTGGGCACTCGAAGCGTTCGGTGCCGCACACATTCTGCAGGAAATCCTGACTATCAAGTCTGATGACGTTGTAGGACGTTCCAAGGCTTATGAAGCAATCGTGAAGGGTGAACCGATGCCTGCTCCGGGTATCCCCGAGTCACTGAACGTATTGCTGCACGAGTTGAGAGGTTTGGGCTTGAGCATCAACTTAGAATAATGGATAATTGATAATTGAGAGTGGATAATGCAAGTTACCATTCTCAATTATCGGTTTTCAGTTTTTCAATTTCAATTTTCCATTGTCAATTATCAATTAAATAAATTTATGGCTTTTAGAAAAGATAACAAGATAAAGAGTAATTTCTCGAAAATCTCTATCGGTTTGGCTTCTCCTGAGGAAATCCTTGAGAATTCGAGTGGTGAAGTTTTAAAGCCTGAAACCATCAACTATCGTACGTATAAGCCCGAACGCGACGGATTGTTCTGCGAGCGCATCTTTGGTCCTATCAAGGATTACGAGTGCCATTGCGGTAAGTACAAGCGTATCCGTTACAAAGGCATCGTCTGCGACCGTTGTGGTGTGGAAGTGACTGAAAAGAAAGTGCGCCGTGAGCGTATGGGACACATCCAGCTCGTTGTGCCCGTGGCTCACATCTGGTACTTCCGTTCACTTCCCAACAAAATCGGTTACTTGTTGGGCTTGCCCACCAAGAAGCTGGATGCCATTATCTATTACGAGCGTTATGTTGTCATTCAGCCGGGTGTACTGTCCGATGAAGTGGCACAGTATGACTTGCTTGAAGAAGGAGAATACCTGGACTTGCTGGAAAAGTTGCCGAAAGACAACCAGTTCCTCGAAGATTCAGATCCCAATAAGTTCATTGCCAAGATGGGCGCGGAAGCTATCTACGATTTGCTGTCACGCCTCGACCTTGACTCTTTGTCTTACGAACTGCGTAACCGTGCCGGAAGCGATGCTTCACAGCAACGCAAGACCGAAGCTCTGAAACGTCTTCAGGTAGTTGAGTCGTTCCGTGCATCACGCGGACGCAACAAGCCCGAGTGGATGATTGTACGCATTGTACCGGTTATTCCACCCGAACTTCGTCCGTTGGTCCCATTGGATGGCGGCCGTTTCGCAACTTCTGACTTGAATGACCTTTACCGTCGTGTCATCATCCGTAACAACCGTCTGAAGAGATTGATTGAAATCAAAGCTCCTGAAGTGATTTTGCGTAATGAAAAACGTATGTTGCAGGAAGCTGTCGACTCTCTGTTTGATAACTCCCGTAAATCGAGTGCAGTGAAGACCGACGCTAACCGTCCGTTGAAGTCACTTTCCGACAGTTTGAAGGGTAAGCAAGGACGTTTCCGTCAGAACTTGTTGGGTAAGCGTGTCGACTATTCCGCACGTTCTGTAATCGTTGTAGGTCCGGAGCTGAAGATGGGCGAATGCGGTATCCCTAAACTGATGGCAGCCGAGCTTTACAAGCCGTTCATCATTCGTAAGCTCATTGAGCGTGGTATCGTGAAGACGGTAAAGAGCGCCAAGAAGATTGTAGACCGCAAGGAACCCGTTATCTGGGACATTTTGGAACACGTGATGAAGGGGCATCCGGTGCTGTTGAACCGTGCCCCGACACTTCACCGTCTGGGTATCCAGGCATTCCAGCCTAAAATGATTGAAGGTAAGGCAATCCAGCTGCACCCGTTGGCATGTACGGCGTTCAATGCCGACTTCGACGGTGACCAGATGGCCGTGCACTTGCCGTTGAGCAACGAAGCGATTCTGGAAGCACAGATGCTAATGCTCCAGTCACACAATATATTGAACCCTGCCAACGGTGCTCCTATCACTGTGCCTGCTCAGGATATGGTACTTGGTCTGTACTATATTACGAAGCTGCGCAAGGGTGCCAAGGGTGAAGGCCTGACATTCTACGGTCCTGAGGAAGCGCTGATTGCCTACAATGAAGGTAAGTGCGACATCCATGCTCCGGTAAGCGTAATAGTGAAAGACGTTGACGAGAATGGTAACATTGTGGACAAGATGATGCACGATACCTCCGTGGGCCGTGTCATTGTCAACGAAATTGTTCCGGCAGAAGCAGGATATATCAATACGATTATCTCCAAGAAGTCACTCCGAGACATCATCAGTCACGTAATCAAGGTGTGTGGTGTTGCCAAGGCAGCCGACTTCCTCGACGGAATCAAGAACCTCGGTTATTACATGGCCTTCAAGGGTGGTTTGTCGTTCAACTTGGGCGATATCATTATCCCGGAAGAGAAGGAAGCATTAGTACAGAAAGGTTATGATGAAGTAGAGCAGGTAATCAATAACTATAACATGGGTTTCATCACGAACAACGAGCGTTACAACCAGGTAATCGATATCTGGACGCACGTGAACTCTGAGTTGTCCAACATCCTGATGAAAACCATTTCAAGCGACGACCAGGGTTTCAACTCTGTATACATGATGCTGGATTCCGGTGCCCGTGGTTCTAAGGAACAGATTCGTCAGCTCTCCGGTATGCGTGGTTTGATGGCGAAGCCCCAGAAAGCAGGTGCCGAAGGCGGTCAGATTATCGAAAACCCGATTCTTTCTAACTTTAAGGAAGGTCTGTCCGTGTTGGAGTACTTTATCTCTACCCACGGTGCCCGTAAGGGTCTTGCCGATACCGCTTTGAAGACGGCCGATGCCGGATACCTGACCCGTCGTCTGGTTGACGTATCGCATGATGTGATTATTAATGAAGAAGACTGCGGCACGCTCCGCGGATTGGTTTGTACGGCACTGAAGAACAATGATGAAACCATTGCCACTCTGTATGAACGTATCCTGGGTCGTGTATCCGTACATGATATTGTTCATCCTACAACTGGCGAACTGATTGTGGCCGGCGGTGAGGAAATTACCGAGGACATTGCACAACGCATTGAAGACTCTCCAATCGAGAGCGTTGAAATCCGTTCTGTATTGACCTGCGAATCCAAGAAAGGTGTTTGTGCCAAGTGTTACGGACGTAACCTGGCTTCCAGCCGTATGGTTCAGAAGGGCGAGGCAGTCGGCGTAATCGCTGCACAGTCTATCGGTGAGCCGGGTACACAGTTGACACTGCGTACATTCCATGCCGGTGGTACGGCAGCCAATATTGCTGCCAACGCAAGCATCGTGGCCAAGAATCCTGCCCGTCTGGAATTCGAAGAACTCCGTACGGTAGACGTTATCGACGAAGCAGGCGAACCGGCAAAGGTAGTGGTAGGCCGTTTGGCCGAAGTGCGTTTTGTGGATGTCAACACGGGTATTGTGCTTTCCACTCATAATGTACCCTACGGTTCTACGCTCTATGCAGCCGATGGTGAAATGGTAGAGAAAGGCAAGATGATTGCCCGTTGGGACCCGTTCAACGCGGTTATCATTACCGAAGCTACCGGTAAGATTGAATTTGAAGGCGTTATTGAAAACGTGACTTATAAGGTAGAGTCTGATGAATCTACCGGTTTGCGCGAAATCATCATCATTGAGTCTAAGGATAAGACGAAGGTGCCTACCGCACACATCATGACAGAAGACGGCGAACTGATCCGTACATACAACTTGCCAGTAGGTGGCCACGTAGTGGTTGAAGACGGTCAGAAGGTAAAGGCCGGTGAAGTTATCGTGAAGATTCCGCGTGCCGTAGGTAAAGCGGGTGATATCACGGGTGGTCTTCCCCGTGTCACTGAGTTGTTCGAGGCACGTAACCCGTCTAATCCCGCTGTGGTTTCAGAAATCGACGGTGAGGTTACCATGGGTAAGGTGAAACGCGGTAATCGCGAAATCATCGTTACTTCCAAGACCGGTGAAGTGAAGAAGTACCTCGTACCGTTGTCCAAGCAGATTCTGGTTCAGGAGAACGACTATGTACGCGCCGGTACTCCGTTGTCTGACGGTGCTATCACACCTGCGGACATCCTGGCTATCAAAGGTCCTACGGCCGTGCAGGAATATATTGTGAACGAGGTTCAGGACGTTTACCGTCTGCAGGGTGTGAAGATTAATGATAAGCACTTTGAAATCATCGTTCGTCAGATGATGCGCAAGGTGGAAATCGACGAGCCAGGTGATACCCGCTTCCTGGAACAGCAAGTTGTTGACAAGATGGAATTCATGGAAGAGAACGACCGTATCTGGGGAAAGAAGGTGGTAGTGGATGCTGGAGATTCCCAGAGTCTGCAGGCTGGCCAGATTGTGACGGCTCGCAAGCTGCGTGACGAGAACTCCATGTTGAAACGCCGCGACTTGAAACCCGTGGAAGTGCGCGACGCTGTACCTGCGACTTCTACTCAGATTCTTCAAGGTATCACCCGTGCTGCATTGCAGACTTCAAGCTTCATGTCGGCTGCTTCCTTCCAGGAAACGACGAAGGTACTGAACGAGGCTGCCATCAACGGAAAGGTGGACCGTCTGGAAGGTATGAAGGAGAACGTAATTTGCGGTCACCTGATTCCTGCCGGTACCGGACAACGCGAGTTCGAGAAGATTATCGTTGGCTCCAAAGAAGAGTACGACCGTATGCTTGCCAACAAGAAGACGGTACTTGATTATGCTGTAGACGAGAAAGTAGAGGGATAGCCTTACAACGTCAATATAATTCTATTAAATAGAGAGGGAATATCCTATAAGAAGGAGTATTCCCTCTCTGTTTTGTCTTTGCCTCTTCCTTCTGTACTGCAATGCTTCTGTATGTTTGTTACAGTGCTACTGCAAAACGGTTGCAGTGGCTTGCTCCTTTTTCAGAACGGATTATTATGTGTCTTTTTGAACTTAAATGTATATCATCCGAAAAAAAAGAGTACTTTTGGTCTATCTTTTAAGAACATTTTAAAAACAATTGTGCAACATGGAAAATCAAGAAAACAACAACGGTCAACTCCAGATAGAATTGAAGGAAGAAGTGGCGCAAGGTACATATGCCAATTTGGCTATTATAACTCATTCCAGTTCGGAATTTATTCTCGACTTTATCCGCGTGATGCCTGGAATGCCAAAGGCTGGCGTGCAATCGCGCATAGTTTTGGCACCCGAACATGCCAAGCGTTTGCTGCGTGCACTCGAAGAGAATATTGGGAAATATGAACGCGCTTTCGGACTGATTCGCATGCCGGACGAACAAACATTTCCGCCTCTTCCCAACATCAAGGGTGAAGCGTAAAATCAAAAAAAAACTTGTAGTGCATTGATTATTCAAAACTTATTAGTATCTTTGCAGCCCAAAAGTGTATAGTTTTGAATTAATATAAACAATAATATATAACTAAAAACAATTAAAATGCCTACAATTCAGCAATTAGTAAGAAAAGGACGCGAAGTGCTGGTGGAGAAATCAAAGTCTCCAGCCTTGGACTCTTGTCCTCAAAGACGTGGCGTTTGCGTGAGAGTGTATACAACCACTCCGAAGAAGCCGAATTCAGCTATGCGTAAAGTAGCTCGTGTACGTTTGACCAATGGTAAAGAGGTGAACTCTTATATTCCGGGAGAAGGTCACAACTTGCAGGAACACTCTATCGTGTTGGTACGTGGTGGTCGTGTAAAAGACCTTCCGGGTGTGCGTTATCACATCGTACGTGGTACTTTGGATACTGCAGGTGTTGCAGGTCGTACACAAAGACGTTCCAAATACGGCGCAAAACGTCCGAAACCGGGTCAAGCAGCTCCTGCTAAGAAGAAATAATCTGGTGGCCTGATTCCCAAAATAGGAAAATTTAAAGTAATAACTTACGTTTTAGTTTGTTGGAAATGCTAAAGGTTGAGTAAATTCTCCGGAGGGAGAGTTGAAGAAGACAGAAGTAAACAACCAAGAACGAAAAACATTATTCTTTCAGACAAATGAGAAAAGCAAAACCAAAAAAACGCGTTATCCTTCCGGATCCCGTGTTCAATGATGTAAAAGTTTCCAAGTTCGTGAATCACTTGATGTACGATGGAAAGAAGAATACTTCTTATGAAATCTTCTATGCTGCGTTGGAAACAGTGAAGAACAAAATGCAGAACGAAGAGAAATCCGCTCTTGAAATTTGGAAAAAAGCTCTGGATAATGTGACTCCTCAGGTGGAAGTTAAATCTCGCCGTGTGGGTGGTGCTACTTTCCAAGTCCCTACAGAAATCCGTGCTGACCGTAAAGAGTCAATTCCAATGAAGAACTTGATTATCTTTGCACGTAAGCGTGGCGGTAAATCAATGGCTGATAAGTTGGCTGCTGAAATCATGGATGCTTTCAATGAACAGGGCGGCGCTTACAAACGTAAAGAAGATATGCACAGAATGGCAGAAGCTAACCGTGCGTTTGCTCATTTCAGATTCTAATACTATAAGAGACTAACCAATTAGAAGATTAAAAAACTTAAAGTAAGGGAATTAGAAAATGGCAAAGCATGATTTACATTTGACACGTAATATCGGTATCATGGCCCACATCGATGCCGGAAAGACAACGACCTCTGAACGTATTTTGTTTTACACGGGTTTGACCCATAAAATCGGTGAGGTACACGATGGTGCCGCTACAATGGACTGGATGGAGCAAGAGCAGGAGCGTGGTATCACTATCACTTCTGCCGCTACCACCACTCGTTGGAAATATGCCGGTAATACTTATAAAATCAATTTGATTGATACTCCGGGACACGTGGACTTTACTGCTGAGGTAGAACGCTCTTTACGTGTGTTGGACGGTGCTGTCGCTGCTTATTGTGCAGTTGGTGGCGTTGAACCGCAATCTGAAACAGTTTGGCGTCAAGCAGACAAGTACAATGTGCCACGTATCGGTTATGTTAATAAAATGGACCGTTCCGGTGCAGACTTCTTCGAAGTAGTTCGCCAAATGAAGGACGTTTTGGGTGCTAATCCATGTCCTATCGTTATCCCTATTGGCGCTGAAGAAACTTTCAAGGGGTTGGTTGACCTTATTAAAATGAAAGCTATCTATTGGCATGATGAGACAATGGGGGCTGACTATACGGTGGAGGAAATTCCTGCCAATTTAGTAGACGAAGCCAATGAATGGAGAGATAAGATGCTCGAAAAAGTAGCTGAGTTTGACGATGCCTTGATGGAGAAATATTTCGATGATCCTTCTACTATTACAGAAGAAGAGGTTTTGAGAGCTCTTCGTAACGCAACAGTACAGATGGCTGTTGTTCCGATGCTGTGTGGATCTTCATTCAAGAACAAAGGTGTACAGACTTTGCTTGACTATGTTTGTGCATTCTTGCCTTCTCCGTTGGATACTCCGAATATCATAGGAACTAATCCTGATACTGGTTTGGAGGAAGATCGTAAGCCGGATGATGATGAAAAAACATCTGCTTTGGCATTTAAGATTGCTACTGACCCGTATGTCGGTCGTCTGACTTTCTTCCGTGTTTATTCAGGAAAAATTGAAGCGGGTTCTTATATTTATAATTCCCGTTCAAGGAAGAAGGAGCGCGTATCCCGTCTGTTCCAGATGCACTCAAACAAGCAGAATCCGGTAGAAGTTATCGGTGCTGGTGATATTGGTGCTGGCGTAGGTTTCAAGGATATACATACTGGTGATACATTGTGTGACGAAACTGCACCGATTGTATTGGAGTCTATGGACTTCCCGGAACCGGTAATTGGTATCGCAGTTGAGCCTAAGACTCAGAAGGATATGGATAAACTGTCAAATGGCTTGGCTAAGCTGGCTGAAGAAGATCCGACGTTTACAGTTAAGACTGACGAACAGACTGGTCAGACAGTTATCTCTGGTATGGGTGAGCTTCACTTGGATATTATCATCGACCGTCTGAAACGTGAGTTCAAGGTTGAATGTAACCAAGGTAAGCCTCAAGTTAACTATAAGGAAGCTATCACTAAGACAGTCAACTTGCGTGAAGTTTACAAGAAGCAGTCCGGTGGTCGTGGTAAGTTCGCTGATATTATCGTGAACATCGGCCCGGTTGATGAAGACTTCAAGGAAGGCGGATTGCAATTCGTCGACGAAGTGAAGGGTGGTAACATTCCTAAGGAATTTATCCCGTCTGTACAGAAGGGCTTCACTACTGCCATGAAGAATGGTGTGTTGGCAGGTTATCCGTTGGATTCACTGAAAGTAACCTTGATTGACGGTTCTTTCCACCCGGTTGACTCTGACCAGTTGTCTTTCGAAATCTGTGCTATCCAGGCATATAAGAATGCTTGTGCTAAGGCAGGCCCGGTATTGATGGAGCCTATCATGAAGCTGGAAGTTGTTACTCCGGAAGAGAACATGGGTGACGTTATCGGTGACTTGAACAAGCGTCGTGGCCAGGTGGAAGGTATGGAATCCAGCCGTTCCGGTGCACGTATCGTGAAGGCAATGGTTCCGCTGGCAGAAATGTTCGGTTACGTAACAGCATTGCGTACCATCACTTCTGGTCGTGCAACCTCTTCAATGGTATACTCTCACCACGCCCAGGTTTCCAACTCTATTGCCAAGGCAGTATTGGAGGAAGTAAAAGGTCGTGCTGACTTAATCTAAAAAAAAATTTGAAGTCCCGTAGGCTAGCGAATGACTCTTAGCCTGCGGAACTTCATCTTATATAACTATTTAATAATTAAAGACAGTAATGAGTCAAAAAATTAGAATCAAACTGAAATCTTACGACCACAACTTGGTTGACAAGTCAGCTGAGAAGATTGTAAGAACGGTGAAGACAACGGGCGCCATCGTTAGCGGTCCGATTCCTCTTCCTACGCACAAGCGTATCTTTACCGTGAACCGTTCGACTTTCGTTAACAAGAAGTCGCGTGAACAATTCGAACTCTCTTCTTACAAGAGACTGATTGACATCTATAGCTCAACAGCTGACATCCGTTTTCAGTGCCGAGGGTAAGAATGTACCATGCACTGTTATCGAAGCAGGTCCTTGTGTTGTTACTCAAGTGAAAACTGTAGAAAAGGACGGTTATGAAGCTGTTCAGCTGGGCTTCCAGGACAAGAAGGAGAAGCACACTACAAAGCCTTTGATGGGCCACTTTAAGAAAGCTGGAGTAACTCCCAAGAAACACTTGGCTGAGTTCAAAGAATTTGAAACAGAGTTGAATCTGGGTGACACTGTTACCGTAGAACTGTTCAATGACGCAACTTTTGTTGACGTTGTAGGTACTTCTAAGGGTAAAGGTTTCCAGGGTGTAGTAAAACGCCATGGTTTTGGTGGTGTAGGCCAGACTACTCACGGTCAGCACAACCGCGCTCGTAAGCCGGGTTCTATCGGTGCTTGTTCTTACCCTGCAAAAGTATTCAAAGGAATGCGCATGGGCGGACAGCTTGGTGGCGACAGAGTAACTGTTCAAAACCTGCAGGTATTAAAGGTAATCGCGGAGCACAATCTTCTTTTGATTAAGGGATCTGTTCCTGGTTGCAAAGGTTCAATCGGTAATAATTGAGAAATAATGGAAGTTAACGTATATAACATTAAAGGTGAAGACACTGGGAGAAAGATTACGTTAAACGAATCTATCTTCGGAATTGAGCCCAACGACCACGCTATCTATTTGGACGTAAAGCAATTTATGGCTAATCAGCGTCAGGGTACACATAAATCAAAAGAAAGAAGCGAGATTAGTGGTTCTACTCGTAAGATCGGTCGTCAAAAAGGCGGCGGTGGTGCACGCCGTGGTGACATGAACTCACCGGTACTTGTCGGTGGAGCTCGTGTTTTCGGTCCTAAACCGAGAGATTACTACTTCAAGTTGAATAAAAAAGTAAAGACATTAGCTCGTAAGTCAGCTTTAGCATATAAGGCACAGAACAATGCGGTTGTTATTGTAGAAGACTTCAATTTTGAAGCTCCGAAAACGAAAGATTTTGTTGCAATGACAAAAAACCTTAAAGTTTCTGACAAAAAGCTGCTGGTAATTTTACCGGAAGCAAATAAAAATGTATATTTGTCGGCTCGTAACGTGGAAAGTGCAAATGTACAGACTCTCTCAGGATTAAATACTTACAGAGTATTGAATGCTGGGGTTGTTGTGTTTACTGAAAGCGCTCTTTCGGCTATTGACAA
>PPYF01386037.1_pt1 | contig 13635 bp, 9 predicted proteins | sample 1559871 | NCBI WGS metagenome assembly PPYF01 (sample SAMN08240021, study PRJNA423297) | Human gut metagenome, whole genome shotgun sequencing project. | reverse complement strand
ACCGATGAACCCGATGCCCAGCGTACCCTGATTGATTACGGACGAGATGTCGTCGTTCGGTTTGAGCTTGTCGCAGCCTATCCACAAAGCGGACATCAGCAGAGGGAACTGCTTGGCGAACGCTGTCTTCTGGAACTCCATGCGTTCATGCAGTTGGCGTGCGGTAATGTCGAGCATGGCATCCAGCTTGGCGAAGAAACGGGCGATGCGCTGTTCCTTATCCGTAATGCCCATGCACTCTATGGCAAGGCGCACAATGTTGATTGTGGAGAAAGACAGGTTGCCGCGTCCGATGGATGTCTTGGGGCCGAAACGGTTCTCGAATACGCGTGTACGGCATCCCATGGTGGCTACTTCGTGCTCGTAGCGTTTCGGGTCGTCGGCTTTCCAGTCGTCACTTTGGTTGAAGGTGGCGTCCAGGTTCAGGAAGTTCGGGAAGAAACGGCGTGCGGTGACCTTGCAGGCAAGTTGGTAGAGGTCGTAGTTGCGGTCTTCGGGCAGATAGCTTACGCCGCGTTTCTTTTTCCATATCTGAATGGGGAAGATGGCCGTTTCGCCGTTGCCCACGCCTTGATACGTGCTTTTCAGCAGTTCGCGGATGATGCAGCGTCCCTCGGCGGAAGTATCTGTACCGTAGTTGATGGAGCTGAATACCACCTGGTTGCCGCCGCGCGAGTGTATCGTGTTCATGTTGTGGATGAACGCTTCCATGGACTGATGCACGCGGGCTACGGTCTTGTTCACGGCATGCTGGATGATGCGCTGCTCGCCGGTGAGGCCGTCCAGCGGCTGTTGCAGGTAATCGGTGAGCTCTTTCCGGTAGAGATGTGAGTAATCCTCACCGTTCAGCTCTTCCAGGTTCTTTACTTCCTCGATGAAGCTGTTGCGCACGTAGGGAGCGAGGTAGAAGTCGAACGCGGGAATCGCCTGTCCGCCGTGCATTTCGTTCTGGGCGGTTTCCAATGAGATGCAGCCCAGTATGCTGGCGGTTTCAATGCGTTTCGCAGGGCGCGACTCTCCGTGTCCGGCAGAGAAGCCGTATGTAAGGATGCGGTCCAGCGGGTGCTGTACGCATGTCAGGCTTTTGGTGGGGTAATAATCCTTATCGTGGATGTGCAGATAGTTTTGGCTGACGGCATCCAGCACTTCTTCGCTCAGTAGATAGTCGTCAACGAAAGGTTTGGTGGTTTCGCTGGCAAACTTCATCATCATGCCCGCCGGGGTGTCGGCGTTCATATTGGCATTCTCGCGGGTGATGTCGTTGGATTTGATGTTGATGATTTCCAGAAACATATCGCGTGTTTTCGCCTTGCGGGCAATGCTGCGCTGGTTGCGGTAGGCAATGTATTTCTGTGCTACATCTTTACGGCTGCTCTTCATCAGTTCCATTTCCACCAGGTCCTGAATGGCTTCCACCGTCATCTGGGCATCGCCCTTAAAGGAGATGTGGTCGGTGATCTGGCGTATCAGTTGCATGTCTTCTCCCTTGTCCGTATGGAGCATGGCCTTGCGGATGGCAGTTACTATTTTCTCTTCATTGAAGCCGACGATGCGCCCGTCACGCTTGAGTACCGTTTGTATCATGTTGATTGTATTTTTAGATTTTACAAATAGGAGTTAATTGCGAAACAAAGGTATGATAGTTTTCTGTAAGTTTTCTGTTTTGGAAAACTTTTGTTGGATTAAAAATGGTTAATGTGTTGATAATCAAATATGCTTTGTTGTAAAATGGAAAACTTTATAGAATTTGATGCTTTTAAAATTGTATCTTATTGATAATTATGAGATAATATATCTGTCAATCTATTTCAAAATGACAGATGAGAAATAGGGATTTTATTTGTTGTTTTCTTAAATACTTTGGTTATATTTGCTTCTCTTTGTTCTTTGTATGAATAGGGTAAAGACTTGAATTTCTAACTATTATCAGTTAAAAGAAAAGTGAATATGGGAAAACTGTTTCCACCTTTTAAGGTCGATATTGCGGGAGCATTATGTGTACCTTTTGCGTTGCGGGATGCAAGAAGCCGATATCAGCACGGGCAAATCAGCCTGTCGGCATTGCGTGCCATTGAAAATAAGGAAATATGCAAATTAATGGAGCGATTGAAGCTGGAAGGTATAGAAGTTGTGACAGATGGCGGATTTCGGAGTTATGACTTTTTGGAAGGCTGGGAAGGTATCCGTTGCAGAGACAATGCTGATTCTTCATTGGAAAAGAAGCTGGAAGTGACCGGCAGAATCGGTTTGCTTCATCACCCTATCCTTGAAGATTTTGTTTTTTTGCTAAAGAATACCGCGGAAAATGTATTGCCAAAGCAGCATATACCGTCGCCCGGCAAAATGCTGATGAGGATTCTTCGTGAAACGGAAGCCGGGTGCTTGAAGTCGGTTTATCCGGATTTGAATATATTGTTGGATGATTTGGCTGTCGCTTATAAGAAGTTATTGGAAGGGTTGTATGAGGCGGGTTGCCGTTATGTACAGTTCGAGGGAGTCAAATCCATGCTGACCGATGAAGCTGCCCGTCTTAACAACCGGGTACTGCGCGAGCGTCCCGAAGGATTGTTTGTAGCGTTTCATGCCGCAACGGATATGTTGATACGGTTGCACGGGGCGGATGCTTACTTCTTGAATTACGATTGTGGAATTTGCGACCGTAGCCGTCTGCTGTGGTTTGTGCATGAACGGGAAGCTGTGTTTGGCTTCGTGCTTTCTTATTACCCCGATGAGGAAGAACTGGATGAATTGCAGGCCAAGATGGAAGAAGTGTTGAATTATATACCGATGAAGCATTTGACGCTCTGTCTGCCCGATGCGGATAACCTTCTCAATCCTTCGGAAGAGGATGAGGTGAAACAGTGGAAGACTGTGAGGTTGGCTAAGGATATGGCAAACCGTATATTCTCAGTCTGAATGCACACGCTGTTCATCTGAGCATGTTATTATGCCGGTTACGTATTTCAGTCTGCCGGTCTGCGTGGCCGCAAGTCAATTCTATAAAATCAACGAATGTGTGTCAAAACTAAAATCCGTTTATTATTTGTTTCTTTTTTAGGCACGGATTACGCGGAAAACACGGATTTCACAGAAAAAGAATAAAGAAAATTTGTGAAATCCGTGTTTTCCGCGTAATCCGTGTCTAAAAGAAATCGTCAAGTGTATTTTGACACATCTCCGTTGGTCTTATATTCTGCCGGCTTTCTTTGCTTATTTAAGAACCTCAGCCAATTTCTCTTGCAATTCTTCTCCGTGCAAGCCGCGTGCAAGGATGATTCCGTCACCGTCAATCAGTACAGTGTGAGGAATGCTGCTTACGGCATACAACTTGGCGCCTTCGCAGTTCCAGTATTTCAGGTCGGACATCTGCGGCCAGGTGATATTCAGTTTCTTGATAGCCTCTTTCCAGGAATCACCGCTCTGGTCTAAGGAAACGCCTACAATCTCGAAATTCTTGTTCTTGTATTTGGCGTATGCCTCTACCAGATTGGGCATTTCGCGACGGCACGGGCCACACCAGCTTGCCCAGAAGTCAACGAGCACTGTTTTGCCCTTGCCCACATAGTCGGACAGTTTTACCGTTTTTCCTTCGGGGGTCTGCATTTCAAAGTCCGTAAACTTTTGACCTACGGCAGTGGCTTTCATCTTTTCTACGTTCTCCTTGATGCGGATGATGGTTTCGTCGTTGTTGTATGCTGCGGGGATTTGCGACATCAGCGGATCGAGTTCTTCCACATCCATGTAATAATGGTTCTTCTTGAGCAGGAATACTCCCACTGCGTTATTGATGTTTTGTTTGATTCCCTCTTTGGCGGTGGCGATATATTGCTCTTCCAGATCATTCATCTGCTTGGCTTTGGCTTCGCGCTGTTCGTCTGTCAGGGCTGTGTCGGACATGGACTGGTAGATAGCGTTCATCTGTTGGTTCAGTTCGTTTTGCTTGTCCCGGATGCGTTGGTAAATATCATTGTTGGCTGTACCGGTGGCAGAGTCGCCTTCGCCGGAAGTCAGTTTGATGTTGATTGCTCCGTTTTCGAGGAAGAAGTCCATCAGCACACCTTCTTTCCCGGAGGGTTGGCACGTGATATAGCGGTTCACAGCACTGTCCTGCGTTCCTTTGAAGGTGAAGGTTCCGTTGGTGATGACTGCAGAATCGAGTTTTACGAGCTGGCGGCCTTCTGCGGTTTGCAGATAAACGGTATCGCCATCGGCAGCGCCTTCTACTGTTCCGGTTACGGTGTAACCTTTGTTTCCGCTGTTACAAGCTGCGAATACGGCAGCGGCAGCGAGCAGGTAAGTTAATTTTTTCATTGCTTTGTTCATTAAATAAATAAATTGTTGCAGCAAAGATAATAATAAAAAATCCTCACCGGCATAACCGATGAGGATTTTATGTTTTTTGTCCCTTTTTTACAAGGATAGCTCTGCTTTTTATTCAGCAGCAGCTTCTGCTGCGGGAGCTTCTTCAGCCGGAGCTTCGGTTGCTTCTTCTGCAGGTGCTTCAGCGGCAGCCTTAGCAGCTTCTTCAGCAGCTTTCTTTTCGGCCAGTGCCTTAGCTTTCACTTCATTTACTTTCTTTTCAGCATCCAGACGTGCTTTGGCTTCAGCTTTCTTAGCTTCTTCTTCCTTAGCTTTCAGAGCAGCCAAACCGCTTTGTTTGTTGTTCTTCCAAGCTTCGAATTTAGCTTCTGCTTCTGCTTCGCCGAATGCGCCTTTTGCTACACCGCCAAGAAGGTGTTTCTTCATGTAAACGCCTTCGCGAGAGAGGATGTTGCGAACAGTGTCGGTAGGTTGTGCACCTTTCAATACCCAGTCAAGTGCGCGGTCGAACTTCAAATCTACTGTGGCAGGATTGGTGTTAGGGTTGTAAGTACCAATCTTCTCAATAAATTTACCATCACGTGGTGCTCTTACGTCTGCAATTACGATAGAGTAGAAAGCATAGCTTTTACGTCCATGTCTCTGCAATCTGATTTTTGTTGCCATTTAAATAAATGTTTTTAGTTAATGATTTGAATTATGCTGCTATCTCGTAACAGCGGGCGCAAAGATACGCTTTTTCTTTTGATTGACAAAGAGTTTGCCTGATATTTTCATTATCGTGCCATAAATGCGCTTCTGTGTGAAAGACGGATGTAATTGTGTCCTGTTCTTTAAAATGTCTCCCTGCCGTGCCCGGCTGTAATCTGCTTAAATTTCACTTTTTCAATAATTTAACCCTATAGGTATTATCCTCTTATTTGTCCCCCTCTCATTTTTCCCGGTTTCATTGTTTCCACGTAATTTTGCCTTATCCGACAAACGATAACATATCAGGAACAAACAGACCTATGTTGTCTTTGCCGGCAGACGAAAACTTTTAATACTAACACTAAAAACAGATTTGTAACAATGAAGAAAATTACAGCAATTTCAGTTGTTTCCCTGCTTTTACTCGCTTCCTGCGGCGGCAAGGGAAAGGATGCCGCTTCCATGGATTATGGATTGGAAGAAGCAAACGAGGTAATATCCTATTACAACACAAGCATCGACATCACCAAGAAAATGGTGGACATGGGAGAGATCTCCAAGATTATCGATTATATGCAGAAAAACGGTAAGACTCTTGTAGCGCCCGTTGTTATCCGCACGCCGATTTCCGCAACAGACACGACTGCTTTATTGAACCCCGGCGATTGCTTCCCACCCTCGGCTGCCGACAGTCTGAAGATGTACTACCGTCGTTTCTTCGATGTGTCCAAGCGTCTGTATGCCAATTATGATGCTTACCGCGCCTACATCAAGGCCGAAGACTATAAGGACGACAACTATGCCAAAGGTAATGAAATCTGTAAGGAAGAGAAAGAGTTGGCAGAACAGATTCCCGGACTTCGTTCCCAAATCTATGCCCTGCTTACTCCCTATGCCGATAAAGCCGAAGAGGCCACACTGATGGATAATCCGCTGAAGGACCATATCCTTGCCGGAAAGGCTTTGATTTTTGAGATAGAGAAGACTTTGGAACTCTATTCGCCCGAAGCCAAGAAAGAAGATTTGCAGGCTGCTTACGATGCTGTCAACGCCAAGAAAGAGGCAGCTTCGAAGTTGGAGAAGAAAGCGGATTTCCAGAGTGAGATGTCGAACTACGATAATTTGCTGAAGTATGTGGACAAGTTTCTGGGAGAACTCCGCAAGCAACTGCGCGACGGAAAGTTCACCGAGGATGGTTATAATGATTTAGTATCCGAATATAATGACGTAATCAGCCGTTACAATAGTTTTATAAACTGATCGGCGTTCGGAATACAGCCGGTGTCCGGGAAGAACTATGAGTATCTTCCCGGATACCTTATTAATATGGCGAGTATGGCGCAGGCTCCCATGCAGAACGGGTAGTACAGATTGCCTATGATGCTGAGCGGCGAGATGCCCGCCAGTCCTGCGGCTATCAGCATTTGTGCGCCGTAAGGGATAATGCCCTGAATGAGACAGGAAAATGTATCCAGTATGCTTGCTGTTTTCCGGCGGTCCAGGTGAAAGCGTTTGGCTATGTCTTTGGCGATGGGACCGGTGGTGATGATGGCAATGGTGTTGTTGACGGTGCAAAGATTGGCTACACTCACCAGTGCGGCTATACTGAATTCCGCACCCCGCTTGCCTGTGACGTGGCGGGTGAGGCGGGTGATGACAAAGTCGATACCGCCGTTGTAGCGGATTGTTTCCAGCATTCCGCCTGCCAGTAGGGTGATGATGATAAGTTCGCCCATACCGGTGATACCCGTTCCCATAGCGCCGAACCAATCGAAGAAAGCGGTGCTTGCATTCATGTTTTCGGCAGGAGTGACGCCGAAGACGCCCATTGCCGTGCAAATGCCGATGATTCCCGTAGAGACGATGCCAAGTAGCAAAACCACCATCACATTGACTCCGGTTATTGCCGTACCCAGTACGATAAGGTAGGGGATTACCTTTATCCATTCAATCTCGTATATCTGCGGAACGGCGGATAAGGAAAGTCCCTGAATTACATAGATGCCCAGTACAACCAGTGCAGCCGGCACTACAATCATGAAATTTATTTTGAACTTGTCCCTCATCACACAATCCTGCGTTTTGGTGGATGCAATGGTGGTGTCTGATATGAAGGAAAGATTGTCTCCGAAGAACGAACCGCCCACTACAATGGCTGTCATATAAGGCAGGTCGATACCGGTTTTCTCTGCCAGTCCCACCGCTACCGGAGTCAGGGCAACGATTGTTCCCACGCTTGTACCGATGGATAGGGAGATGAAACAGGCAGCGATGAAGATACCCGCCAGCAGCAGGTTGTCCGGCAGGATATGCAGGGTCAGGTTTACAGTGGCGTCGATAGCTCCCATCTGTTTGGCGCTTTGTGCAAACGCTCCGGCAAGGACAAATATCCATATCATCAGCAATATGTTCTTGTTACCGGCCCCGACGGAGAACTGATAGATGCGTTGTTCCAGCTTCAGTCCCCGCGTAATGGCAATGGCGTAGCAGGACGACAGCAGAAATGCTACCGTTATCGGCACTTTATAGAAATCGTTTATAAGCAGTGATGTGATGAGGTATAAACAAAGAAATACAGCCAACGGACTCAGCGACCACCAGCCGCCCTTTTGCTTGGGAGAGGTATTTGTATCTGCGGACATACTTTCTATCATGAGTTTATAAGAACGATTGTTTTGAGTAAATCGGCTGCAAAGATACAAAAACGGATGGAATTCTGGTGCATATCTAAATATTCGGACAGAAGAACAAAAGAACAAAAAAGGAAAAATTTTATTTTTCTGGTAACATTACCTATTTTTATTCTTTTGTTCTTCTGTCCGAATCATTGTGGAATACCCGTCAACATCAGACGATAATTCCGTGCACTCGGGCAATGAGCGCTTGCCGTTACAGTGTCACCCCTGTCTTGAAAATGGCGATTTCTTTATAACCTTTCTTTTCATTGTTCACAAACTCGCCGCTTGCTACGCGGATAATGTAGTCGACGAAACGTTCGCAAGTCTTTTCCATCGGTTCGTTTTCAAGGATAACGCCGGCGTTGAAGTCAATCCAGCCCGGTTTGTTCTTGGCGAGGGTGGAGTTGGTGGAAATCTTCATGGTCGGTACGTACGTTCCGAACGGCGTTCCGCGGCCTGTTGTAAACAATACCATGTGGCATCCGCACGAAGCCAGGGCGGTGGCGGCAACCAGGTCGTTTCCCGGAGCGGAAAGCAGGTTCAGGCCTTTTACTTTCAGGCGTTCGCCATAAGGAAGTACACCTTCCACATAGCTTTTGCCGCACTTTTGGGTGCATCCCAAAGCCTTGTCTTCCAGTGTGGAGATACCACCAGCCTTGTTGCCCGGCGACGGATTCTCACCTACCGGTTCGCCATGCGAGAGGAAGTATTCCTTGAAGTCGTTAATCAGCTTTACGGTTTCTTCAAACAGTTCTTTGTTGCGGCAACGATTCATCAGGATTGTTTCCGCACCGAACATTTCGGGCACTTCCGTCAATACACTCGTACCGCCTTGTGCAATGAGGAAGTCGGAGAACATGCCCAGCAGCGGATTAGCCGTAATGCCGGAGAATCCGTCGGAACCGCCGCATTTCAAACCTACACGCAATTCGCTCAGAGGCACGTCCACACGTTCGTCCCTGCTGGCTTTCGCGTAGAGTTCGCGCAGCAGTTTCATGCCTTCTTCGTATTCGTCGCCCACTTTTTGCGTCACCATGAACTTTACACGGTCGGAATCGTATTCACCCAAAAACTCGCGGAATACATCCGGCTGGTTGTTTTCACATCCCAAACCTACTACAAGCACGGCGCCTGCATTGGGGTGCAGCACCATGTCGCGCAGTATTTTCTTGGTGTTTTCGTGGTCATCGCCCAGCTGCGAACAGCCGTAGTTGTGCGGGAATGCCATGATTGCATCCACGCCTTTACCGTCTGTCTCGCGGCGCAGGCCTTCTGCCAGTTGGTTGACAATACCGTTTACGCAACCCACCGTGGGGATAATCCATATTTCGTTGCGTACTCCCACATCGCCGTTTTTGCGGCGGTATCCTTTAAATGTCAGGTCCTTGTGCGGAATGTCCAGTTTCACTTCGGTGGGGTTGTACGTATATTCCAGCAGTCCGGCAAGATTGGTCCTGATGTTGTTTTCGTTCATCCAGTCGCCTTGTTTCTGTGCGGTGCGGGCGTGTCCTATGGGATAACCGTATTTAATTACATTCTCGCCTTCCGCAAAATCTTTCAGCGCGAATTTATGTCCGGCAGGGATATCCTCGTTCAGGATGATTTCCTTGCCGTCTACTATGAGTTTTTCACCGGCCGGAAGTGCTGTGATAGCCACCGCAACGTTGTCGGCCGAGTTGATTTTCAGGTACTTTGTTTCCATATACTATGTTTTAATTGGTTTCGTTCGATAGTGTCGTATTACAGTTCCATTGCCTGATTGCCCGGCACTCTTATCTGTTATAATAGAATTCTATATTTTCTTTTGTCAGCAAGTCAATCGGCATGAAGTTCTCCCTTGCGATTTCTTTTTTCAGAATCAGGTGGTCGCACAGCGCTTTGATGCCGTCGAAGCCCTGCAGGGTAGGCTGTTGGGCGATAAGGAAGAAAATGCTTCCTTCTTTCAGGCAGTCCACATTGCGTTTCAGCAGGTCGTACCCCATAAGGTTGAAATCTGTTTTCCGGTGTCTTTGCAGGTACTCTCCGATGATGTATGCTTTGGAGTTGAATGTGATGCCGTTCTTTACAGTGGGATGGGTGCGGAAGAAATCATCCAGCATCTGTGCATCTTCACCGTCGCGTTTGGCGTGCAAGTCCAGTTCCCAGATGCGACAGCCGGGATGATGCTCGCGCATATATTCTCGGAAACCGATTTCCCGCCGTTCCTGTTGGTTCGAACCTACAATGCCTTCGTTTATCTTGCGGAAGATAACGATTTCCTGTGCATCCTCACCGGCAAGCAGCATCAGCATACGTGCGGCAAAATACCCGCTTTGGTGCGAATTCTGTCCGAAGAAAGAGAGGGCGGGAGCTTCCTTGATATTCGAGTCTATATATATATAAGGTATATCCAGCTTTTCAAGTTCATCGGTAAAGGGAGTGGTGTACTGCGGGGCAGTGGGGGCAAACAACACACCGTCGGGGGTCATTTCCACGATACTGCGGGCTTCCCGGGCGAAGGAGCGGTAATCGTACGGGTCGTAGTACCTCAGCTTCACGGTGATGTTGAAATCCGAGTAGGTGGTCAGCGCTTCGTGTATGCCGCTTTCCACTTCGGTCCAATATTCTCCGGTTTCGTGCTGGGGTAGCAGGCAGGCAAAGGCGTACTTCTTGTTGGAAGCCAATGCGCTGGCGTACATATTGGGCTGGTAGTTCAGTTTCTCCAGAATTTCTTCCACGCGTTTGCGGCTGGCTTCCGACACTCCGCTACGTCCGTGGATGACGCGGTCTACGGTTCCTACCGACACATCGGCCATCTTGGCGATGTCTTTGATTCTTATTCTTTCCGGCGTATTCATGGTTTTACTCATGGTTTTTTGTGCCCGTGCACAATAATAATCTAAATATTTTCGATACAAATATATAACAATTTTTGTAATTACGAAAATTGTTGTATCTTTGTGCCCGCACACGAAAGCTATGAAGAACAAGCTGTCTTTTAGTTTACTCTGCATGGTATCAGGTGTTTAGCTTTTTAATAGGAGCTGATGTGATAATTTGAAAGAAACAATTTAATCATAGTATTTAATAAAAACATAGAATTATGGGAAAGAAAGTCGTTACATTAGGTGAGATTATGTTGAGACTGTCCACTCCGGGCAACACTCGTTTCGTACAGTCCGATTCTTTTGATGTAGTATATGGTGGCGGTGAGGCTAACGTTGCTGTCAGCTGTGCCAACTACGGTCATGATGCTTACTTTGTAACAAAATTGCCGAAACACGAAATCGGTCAGTCGGCAGTGAACGCTTTGCGCAAATATGGTGTAAAGACAGACTTCATCGCACGTGGTGGCGACCGCGTAGGTATCTATTATCTGGAAACCGGTGCATCTATGCGTCCCAGCAAGGTGATTTACGACCGTGCCCATTCTGCAATTGCTGAAGCCGATGCAGCGGATTTCGATTTCGACGCTATCATGGAAGGTGCAGACTGGTTCCACTGGTCAGGTATCACTCCCGCTATCTCCGACAAGGCTGCCGAACTTACCCGTCTGGCTTGCGAAGCTGCCAAGCGTCACGGCGTTACGGTATCGGTAGACCTTAACTTCCGTAAGAAACTTTGGACAAAGGAAAAAGCTCAGTCCATCATGAAACCGTTGATGCAATACGTAGACGTTTGCATCGGTAACGAAGAAGATGCCGAACTCTGCCTCGGTTTCAAACCCGATGCCGATGTAGAAGGCGGTAAGACAGATGCAGAAGGCTACAAAGGCATCTTCAAGGCTATGGCTAAGGAATTCGGTTTCAAATACGTTATTTCTACATTGCGTGAATCATTCTCGGCAACGCACAACGGTTGGAAAGCAATGATTTACAACGGTGAGGAATTCTACGAATCAAAACGTTACGATATCAATCCGATCATCGACCGTGTAGGTGGCGGTGACTCTTTCTCAGGCGGTATTATCCACGGTTTGCTGACTAAGCCCAACCAGGGCGCTGCCCTCGAATTCGCAGTGGCTGCTTCCGCTTTGAAGCACACTATCAACGGTGACTTCAACCTCGTTTCAGTTGAGGAGGTAGAAGCGCTGGCAGGCGGTGACGCAAGCGGTCGTGTACAACGCTAATGATTTTTTTTCAGGCACGGATTTCACGGATTCTAGTGTAATAATTACGCAGAACACGCTACTAATCCGTGTCTGAAAGAACAGAAAAACCTGAAATGGCTATGGGTGTAGGTTCTATCGTAGACCCTGCTACTGCGGCACTGTACCTGCAATTGGGTGCAAACTTCATTGTAGGCCCGTTGTTCAACCCCGAAATCGCTAAGATTTGCAACCGCCGTCTGGTAGCTTACACTCCGGGATGCGGAAGCGTTTCAGAAGTTGGTTTCGCACAGGAAGCAGGTTGCGACCTTTGCAAGATATTCCCGGGTGATGTACTAGGCACTAAACTCGTAAAAGGCCTGTTGGCTCCGATGCCGTGGTCTAAGCTGATGGTTACCGGCGGTGTGGAACCGACACAGGAAAACCTGACTTCTTGGATTAAAGCCGGTGTATTCTGTGTAGGTATGGGTTCCAAGCTCTTCCCGGGCGACAAGGTTGCTACCGAGGACTGGACTTACGTTACGGAGAAATGTAAGGAAGCTTTGGCTTACATTGCAGAAGCAAGAAAGTAATTATTATATTTCATTTTGTTTAAAGGTGTTTAAAGGGGACAACCATCGAGGTGCTACGGCACTTCGGTGGTTTGTTTTTTTTATACCCGGTGTAATGCTTTCGGCGGATAGTGTGTCACATTGGTAGCATTTTAACTGTTTACAAGTGTAAAAGAGACGCTTAATCTCTAAAACAATGTTATAAAACACACACTTCTTTCCCCTTCTGTTTGCGCACACGGAAAAAAGTATTACCTTTGCAATGCAGTTGGGAAATTGCTCTTATAAAAGAATAAAAAGATAAAGTTTTCAGTATAGGTAATTAGTTAAGAGGTAAAAAGATTGAATTAATTCATAGGTAAAAGTTTTAGATTAAAGTAGGTAATTAGAAAAAGGTAAAAGTTAAACATTAAGTGTTATTTAATAGGTAATTGAAGTTTGTTTTTAGAGGTAAAAAGAAAGATTGATTTTCAGGTAACAAAAATTTGATGCAAGTAAAAAAAGAAAAGCCTTTGGGCTTTTCTTACACGAGGCGAGGGGTTCGGAAGAGCTTGCTCGTTTTTTTATTTCTGTATTTTATGCTCACTTTTTTGTATATTCTGTCCAAACTCTTCCCGTTTTTTGTATCTTTGTAACGAATGTCCGGCAGGCAGGCTTTCCGGAACATAGAACAACAGGCTTAAATTGCATGGATTTTGGAACACTTGTTATATACTCTTGATTGGTTGCTATACATTTTATTCGCGATAAATGTGGCATATCTGCTGGTGTGCAGTCTGGCATCGCTGTGCCGTTACAAGCCGTTCGTTACCGCACCGGCCCGGACAAGCAAGCGTTTTGCTGTGTTCATTGCCGCTTATCGCGAAGATGCGGTTATATTGCCTACCGTGCATGCCTGTCTGGCGCAGGATTATCCGGATGACAGATATGATGTTGTGGTTATTTCGGACCACATGCGGCCCGAAACCAATGCAGTTTTGTCTTCACTTCCCATAAAGCTGCTTCAAGTCGATTTTGAGAAGAGCACCAATACCAAATCCCTGCAAGCAGCCCTCGGATATCTGGATAAAGCCGCTTACGACATAGCATTGGTAATAGATGCGGATAACATTATTGCTCCTTCCTACCTGTCCGAGCTGAACGATGCTTTCTCCGTGTCCGGCGTCCGGGTGGTACAGACACATCGCGTGGCCAAGAATCTGAATACCGGTATGGCCTATCTGGATGCAATCAGCGAGGAGATAAACAATTCCATATTCCGTTTGGGACATGTCAATTTGGGAATGTCGGCGGCTCTGATAGGTTCGGG
>PPYF01546163.1_pt1 | contig 13639 bp, 9 predicted proteins | sample 1559871 | NCBI WGS metagenome assembly PPYF01 (sample SAMN08240021, study PRJNA423297) | Human gut metagenome, whole genome shotgun sequencing project. | reverse complement strand
TACTCAACTTTAATACTCTTTACCGGATTCTCATTAGCAATACGCCAAGCTCTAACAACGACACACACCACTATCAGAGCGATAATCACCAATGCTGTTCCGACAAAATACAACGCATTCATATCTATCGTTTCGGCAAATTGATCCAACCAAGCCTTTCCTGTAAAGTACGATACTACAATTCCCATCAAGACCGATGGGACAGCAACATATAATATATCACGGGACAGCAACCGAAGAATAGTCGAAGCTTCAGCACCATTCACCTTACGGATAGCTATTTCCTTACTGCGACGTTGTGTTTCATCATTCACGTAACCTATCAACCCCATAACAACAATAAGCAAAATAAAAGTAGAAGTAATCCATACAGAATTACGAAAACGATATACATTGCGATAGATTTCCTTCAGCATGGTATCTATCGGAATAAATTCCAATGCCTTAGTGGAATGCACCTGCTCCATGTATTCGTTCAGCTTTTTCAAACTCTCATCGTATGGCTGCTTTAAACGTACATCAAAAGTGTGACTGGTATTATGACTATAAACCAAAGCCACGGGAAACTGCTTATAAAGAAAAGACGTATTGCGCACATTACGGAATACACCAACAATGGTTCCGGCTTTATCAAAATCATTCAACCGTTTGCCTACTGCCCCATCTGTCCATTTCATCAGCCGCACTACTTCTTCGTTGACCAATACATCTCCCTCATTCTGCATATCTTTCCCTTCAATAATAGTAATCCCCATGGTTTCAGCATAATTCTTATCACAAGGATTATACATCAAGGTTTCTATTCGCTTGCCACTATTATCAATCAGCCCACGAGTCCAATATTCTCCCAGAACACCATGCATAGAACGGGTGGCATTTTCCACCATGGGTTGACGACGAAGATCGTTAACCATATTCTCTGCTTCTTCGGGTGACATCCATGTTTCCGCCTCCACCAATCCTGGAGTACGGATACCCATATCACTATTAATCAGATGATGATACTGCATCAAAGATACTAACAAAATCCCCATCACAAAAGATACCCCCATAAATTGTACAAATAAAAGAGAACGCTTCCACCCCTTTTTCCCATCTGTGTAACGACGAAAAACTTGAGTGACAGGAATGCGTGAAAACAATCTTCCCGGCAGCACTCCGGCTACTATGAACAGTACAAAAACAATGAGCATCGGAACCCATAAAGTTTCCAATGTAAAGAGTGAGGACAACTGCACCGAAAGTAAATCTTCTATCAGATCTTTGGTATTGAAAATAATAAAGAGGGCCACTATAACGGACATCAATACCACAATCCCCGTCTCAAAAAGGAACATACTGAAAATATTGATTGCACTGGCACCACTACACTTATGCACACCTATACTTTTTGCCCTGCGGCTCATGGTAGCAATAGCTACTAATACATAGTTCATGATTGCCACAAAAAATATGGCAAAGCCCAAAAAACCATAAATGTAAAGGCGAGTGCGGGTATTTGAGTCATCCAGATGAATTTCGGGCAATGGCTGTGCATCATAAAAATTTCTCCATTCATCATCAGCAGAATCAGGATAATATTTTTGCATAGCCTTGTATATCTGACGATTGATTTCTTCCCTGTCCACCCCATCGCGCAAACGGAGAATAGTATAATAAATGTCATTACGCCCCCATGTTCCACCCCCTATATAACCACCTCCGGCATAAATGGGAGCTACAAAATCAAAATGATAGGCCGTATTTTCCGGAGTATCCTGATAAACACCACGGACTGTCAGTTCATGCTGTTTATCCAAAGATAATTTTTGTCCCACAGGGTCCTGTCCACCAAAGACATCACGAACAAAAGTTTCAGAAACGAATATGCTCCCTGCCCTTTGCAATTCCTCAGGATTCCCTTTCAATACTTTGATGCCGAAAGTACGGAAATAGCAAGTATCTACATAAGCGTAGTTTACGTCTTTCAGCTTATGACCATCCTTGAATACATTTAATGTCTCAAAATTGAAAATGACTGTAGCATTTTCAATCCATTGTGACAAATCACTGCGGAATGCTTCTGCCATCGGAGCAAACAAGCTATCATCATATCCTTCTCCTTTCTCTCCAGTCTTTACATTCTCTCCTCCTCCACGTACCAACACCAATCGGTCGGCATCAGGGTAACATTTTTCATAATTGAGTTCAAATGCTATTTGTGAAAAAAGCAGAACACCAATAGTCAAGCCTAATGAAAGCGATATGACTTTTGTCACATTGCTTCCACGGCCGTGTAATGTCGATTGTATTGCATAATAGATTTGTTTCATTACAACCACCCTTTCATTATTATTCTTTAATGTTCGCCACTACACTACCGTCAAACAAATGAATGACACGATGAGCAAATCCGGCATCATGCTGAGAGTGAGTTACCATGACAATACTAGTCCCCTCCTTGTTAAGTTCGGTCAATAGATTCATTACTTCAGCACCGTTCTTTGAGTCCAAATTACCGGTAGGCTCATCGGCGAGGATCAATTTAGGGTTAGTAACCACAGCACGGGCAATAGCCACACGCTGTTGTTGACCGCCGGAAAGCTGTTGCGGGAAATGCTTGGCACGATGACTCAAGTTCATTCGCTTTAAAATTTCCAGAACACGCTCCTTACGTTCACTAGCCTTGATTCCAAGATAAGTCAACGGTAATTCCACATTTTCAAAAACATTCAGTTCGTCTATCAGATTAAAGCTTTGAAATACAAAACCTATTACACCTTTACGCAGGCGGGTGCGTTCTTTTTCTTTCAGATTGGCTACTTCATTGCCCAGCAACTTGTAACTGCCTTCAGTAGGATTGTCCAACAGACCAAGGATATTCAATAAGGTGGATTTTCCACAACCTGATGGTCCCATAATAGCTACAAACTCTCCTTCTTTCACCTCTATGTTTACATGATTCAACGCAATTGTTTCTACTTCTGAAGTACGAAATACCTTACTTAAATTTTCAATCTGTATCATAATAATAAATTTTAATTGTTTGTTCTATTGATCTTTATTCTGATTTAATACTCTTTACTGGATTCTCATTGGCAATGCGCCATGTTTTGGAAATGACACAACTGACAATCAATATCAAGACCACGATAGCTACACATACATAATAAGGAACAAGCGAACCTACAGTCACAGCAAACTGTTCCATCCATAAACCACCTACATACCATGCCCCTAGTGTACCTGCGACTACAGCCGGGAAAGAAATCCAAAGAACATCTTGCACCAACATTTCCAATATCGCAAATGACTCAGCTCCATTCACTTTACGAATAGCAATTTCTTTCGAACGTCGCTGTAATTCATCATTAATATAGCCTATCAGTCCCATCAAAGTAATAAACAAAATGGCAATTGCCGCCAATAAAGTCGCATTACGAAATACACGAACGGAATTATAACTATCCGCCATTTTTTGTTCCAAGCTTTCAAAGCCGACTGTTTGATTAGGAAAAGCTTCGGCAGCATCACGCTTCAGTTTCTGAAGATTCTCACCAAAGGGTTCCTTCAGACGGAGATAAACAAGATCAGCCAAATCTTTGGGATGATGATGCAAGACAAACGGTTTCAGCTCTGAGTAGAATCCGCCAATATTAAAATCTTTAATCACACCTACTATTTTGACACGGCCTTCTTCTGTCTGTATACTCTTACCTAAAACATCTTTTCCCCAATGCATTCTCCGTACAAATTCCTCATTCACTGCCACCTCACCGGATTCACGAGGCACACGCCCTTGCTGTATGACCATTCCCATAAAAGCTACATAATTCTCCTGAGTAAAATCATAACGGCTGGAAAAAAGACTCGTTCCTTTCTCATCCGGTATCATCTGCCCGCTATATCCATTAGACGGATAGCTAGTTGCCGAAGTCAATGCTTCCACGTATGGAAGCCCCTCATAAAAGTGACGGGCAGCAAGCCGGGCTTTAGCATCCGGTGCATTATTAACGCCAATCACTACCCGCTCAGGATTATAACCCGGATCTTTATTAATAACATAATGATACTGGAGCATCACTACACACATCAATCCACATATAAAAGCCACTCCTGCAAATTGGATAAACAATAACGGACGTTTCCATCCTTTCTTACCCTCTGTATAACGCCGGAAAACCTGTGTGACCGGTATCTTTGAAAAAATTCGTCCCGGCAGCACACCACCAATGAGGAATAAGACAGCAGTCACTCCAAAAGGCACCCAAATACGTTCCACCGCAAAAAGAGACTCCAGTTTAGCAGCTGTAGTATCTTCCACAAATTCCCGGAAATTAAACATTAAAAAAACCATCAAAAACAATGAAAGCAAAATAATAATACCGGTTTCCCACATAAACATACCAAAAACAGTACCCGTTCCCGCTCCGCTGCATTTATGAACACCAATACTTTTGGCACGCCGGCTCAATGAAGAAATAGAAATCAACACATAATTCAATGTCGTGATAAACAAAATAGATATACCTAAAATAAGCATAATATTACGCATTCTTTTCACTTCATCATATCCACGGTACGTATCCCGAACAGGTTTTGCCATGACAGTGATTCCCAACTTATCACTTCTGGGAATATGTTGCTGTACTACCATATCAATACGCTTGTTCAATTCATCCAAATCAATATCCTGCTTCAACCGGATATATTCTTTCCAGCTGTCCCCACCGTCCCATGAATAATTTCCTATCCGGCGGCTCCAGATAGAAGGCAAGGAAATGACAGCCTTCGGTCGCATAGTACAATTCTCAGGTAAAGCAGCATACGTTCCTTTGACTGTCAACTCAATTTCCTTATTGAAACTAATTATTTTACCAATCGGGTTCTCACCGCCAAACATTTTATCCGCCAAATCTTTACTCAGGAAAATTACATCTTTTTGCTGCAATTCACGTACCGGATCACCACTCAAGACCTCAATACCCATTGTCTGAAAAAACAATGAATCAGCAGCAACTTTAAAATCATCAAAGCGGACACTCCCGTTATAAATAGGTGCCGAAACCGGCCACGAGCCTGTACTTGCCGCCGATTCCACAATTTCCGGCATTGCATCCAGTATGCCTCCGGCAGCTGCACCGATAATGAACTCACTCGGAGGAAAAGGCTCTCCATTTACTGTCCATATATTCCACAACTGGTATAATTTATCATGATCCTTAAAACAAGTATCAAAACTCTGCTCATACACAACTCTTGAGAAAAGCAGAATACTCATAGTCAGGCCCAAGCCTAACGAAACGACTTTTATAATATTAGCTCCACGTCCATGTATCAAAGCCTGAATGACATAATAAATCTGTTTCATATTTCGTGTTTTTAATTATTATTATTTTAAAAGAGAGAAGTCCCGTTTCACAACGTTACTTCCCATAAAGTGTATAAGAAACTAAAGTTTCTATAATTCGTTCTCTATAATATAAATGCCAAAACCGTGCCACGCAAACAAATGACTGATTAACAACACATTGCAAAATAACAAAAAGAAACAGTCTGTCTAATTATTAGACAATAATGTATGATAATTAGACAGACTATGAAAACAAACAAATAGTTCTACGCTTCAAACTTATTGGAATTTGCCTTATTTTACTATCTTTGCATTATCACCTATATAAAACAAATTATTATGAAACACATTCTTTTGGCAGCCTGTGCGGTTGCCATATTAAGCGGTTGCGGTTCGCAAGGGAAACAGGCAGCCCCTACCGAAAATCCATTCCTTTCAGAGTACACAACTCCCTTCCAGGTTCCTCCTTTCGACCAAATCAAGATGGAACATTACAAACCCGCCTTTTTGCAGGGCATGGAAGAACAACAGAAAGAGATTGACGCTATAGTAAACAACCCCGAACCCGCCACTTTCCAGAATACCATTGCAGCACTGGATCAAAGCGGAGCGTTACTTCGTAAAGTCAGCACCGTATTCTACGGACTGAAAAGCGCCAATACCAATGATGAAATGGACGCACTGAGCCGTGAACTCTCTCCACTACAATCAAAACACAGCGATGACATCGCCTTAAATGAAAAACTTTTTGCACGTATTAAAGCTGTCTATGAAAATCCCGGCAATTTGGACAAAGAGCAAAAGAAGTTGTTGGAAGAAACCTATAAAGATTTTGTACGTGGAGGTGCCAACCTGGATGCCGACAGTCAAAAAAAACTGCGTGAATTAAATAGTGAGATTTCCATGTTACAGCTCACCTTCGGCCAAAATATGCAGAAGGAAACCAATGCTTTCCAATTGATCGTGGACAAAGAAGAAGACTTAGCCGGATTACCCCAAAACCTGATTGCCAGTGCTGCCGAAACAGCTAAAGAAGCAGGCATGGAAGGCAAATGGATTTTCACCCTGCATAATCCCAGCGTCATGCCTTTCCTGCAATATGCCGATAACCGAGACCTGCGTGAAAAGATATTCAAAGGATACATTAACAGAGGAAATAACGGAAATGAATACGACAACAAGGAAGTGGTACGCAAACTGCTCAAAGCCCGTCTGGAAAAAGCCAAGCTGATGGGATATGAAAACTATGCTTCCTTTGCACTGGAAGAACGTATGGCGAAAACACCGGATGCCGTATATAAATTATTAGACCAGATTTGGACACCTACTCTGTCCAAAGCCAAAGAAGAACTGGCAGATATCAATGCCGAAATAAAGAAAGACGGAAAAACCTTCACAGCCGAAGGTTGGGACTGGCGTTATTATGCAGACCGAGCCAAGAAAGCCAAATTCGACTTGGATGAAAATCAGGTACGTCCTTATCTGAAACTGGAAAACGTACGTGACGGTGTGTTCTATGTTGCCAACAAACTGTACGGTATCACTTTCACCCAGCTGGACAATCTTCCCCTCCCTCATCCCGATGCACAGGCATTCGAATGTAAGGACAAAGACGGTTCTCATCTAGGTGTACTCTATATGGACTTCTTTCCGCGTGCCAGCAAGAAAGGTGGCGCATGGTGCGGAAGCTATCGTTCACAGACCTACAAGGACGGCAAGAAAGTGGCTCCTGTAGTAACCGTGGTATGCAACTTTACCAAACCGGCAGCCGGACAACCCGCTTTGCTCAGTGCAGATGAAGCGAATACCTTGTTCCACGAATTCGGACACGCTTTACATAATCTTTTCAAAGATGTACATTATTATGGTGTGGCTAGTGTTCCGCGTGATTTTGTAGAACTGCCGTCACAGATAGATGAGCATTGGGCTTTTGAACCGGAGGTATTGAATGTATATGCCAAACATTATCAGACAGGTGAAGTTATTCCTGCCGGACTGGTTGAAAAAATGGACAAGAGTGGCAAATACGGACAAGGCTTCGCTACGGCTGAATATTTAGCTGCTTCCCTGCTGGATATGGATTATCATGTATTAAAAGAAATTCCCGATGATATGGACGTTATGCAGTTCGAAGCAGAAACATTAGGTAAGCGCGGATTGCTGAAACAAATTCCGTCACGCTATCGCACCACTTATTTCAACCACACCATGGGTGGTGGATATACTGCCGGTTACTATAGTTATATTTGGGCAGAAGTGCTGGATTGTGACGCATACGAGGCATACAAGGAAACAGGCGATATCTTTAATCAAGAAGTAGCAGGAAAGTTCCGCAAATATATCCTCACTCCCGGCTGCATTGACGATGCGATGGACATGTATGTCAATTTCCGTGGCAAAGAACCCGGTATTGATCCCTTGTTAAAGAACAGAGGACTAAAATAACCCTCTAACCCTAAATAGAATTCCTCCCCCTGCAAAAGACAAATGATTGTGACTCTTGCAGTGGGAGGATTCTCATTTTGTAGTATGATTGCGGATAGTTCTTTTTATTTTTTGTTCCAAAGCAAGAAATAATCCTCAGAGAAAGCGTACCTTTATGCCTGTCAAATCAAAAATTAAATTATGAATCAACCTATTGCTATGAACACCACAAGAAAACATGTGGTATGGCTGGATGTCGTTCGTTTGGTAGCCATGTTCACCGTAGTTTGCTGCCATAGTGCAGACCCGTTCAACTTTTACCCCGGCGAACCGCCAGCCAACATTGATGAAATCAAATTCTGGGGAGCCGCCTACGGAGCCTTTCTCCGTCCGTGTGTCCCACTGTTTGTCATGATTACAGGAGCATTGCTGCTCCCCGTACGTGGCGAAATATCCGCTTTCTACAAAAAAAGAATCAGCCGTGTATTCTGGCCGTTCCTTATCTGGAGTGTCATTTATAATTTATTTCCCTGGTTTACAGGATTGTTGGGACTTAATCCTGAAATAATCCTTGACTTTTTCCCTTATAGCGGTGAAGAAGCCGCCCGTCAGTCACTCAACGTATCATTGGGTTATATAGCAGAAATGCCTCTCAATTTCTCTTTATTAGACGTACATATGTGGTATATCTATCTGCTTATCGGATTATATCTATACCTTCCTATTTTCTCCGCATGGGTAGAAAAGGCCTCGGAGAAAGCCAAACTATGGTTTCTTGTCGCATGGGGAATAACCGGCTTGTTACCTTATTATTATCAGTTCGTATCCCCATACATTTGGGGAGGCTGTGCGTGGAACTCGTTCAATATGCTCTATTATTTTGCCGGATTCAACGGGTACTTGCTATTGGGACACTATCTGCGCAACCACGACTGGTCATGGAGTAAGACACTGTCAGTCTGTATCCCCATGTTTCTGGCAGGTTACATGGTCACATTCTTCGGTTTCCGCCACATGACCGCATTACCACAATGCACTGATGAAATGTTGGAACTGTTCTTCACCTATAATTCTTTGAATGTGATTATGATGACTATCCCCTTCTTCCTCATAGCCAAGAAAGTAAAAGTACGCTCAGAACTGATCCAGCGTATGCTGGCAAACTTGACCGTATGTGGTTTTGGCATCTATATGATACATTATTTTTTCACAGGTCCGGGTGTAGTCCTGATGCGCAATATCGGTGTTCCCGTGCCTTTACAAATTCCCGCTGCCGCAATCGTGGCATTTGGCGTATCGTGGCTGCTTGTGGTATTCATTCGTAAAATAAGCGGCAAGAATGCTAAATACATTGTAGGATAATAAAAACAGGACATACAAATATCGTTATATAAGAATAGCCGGAACTACTTTTTCCAAGTGATTCCGGCTATTCTTATAATGCTTCATCCACTAGAAATCAAGTCAGTTATTTGAGATGTAATTTAAAGAATATACCTCCGCTAAAAAATTTACCGTCATTCAGTTCAGCAATAAGATTGATATGGTCTTTCCATATTGAATAAGTTCCACCCACATTCACAGTATAAGTTGCTGTATGCAGATCTTCCGCATGTCCGGGACACACTTCCGCCATCAGATTAAATCCATTCAGAGCTTTCTGCCAGAAACCTTCGCCCTTCATGCCAAAATGAAAGTTTACCCCTGCAGCAAGACGGCTATAATGCACATCACTCATAGCTTTACCGATAACCCAAGCTACATGCCCCCCCACTGTACCTATTCCACTAAATTCAACATGTTTCGTTGCCGCCAGATAATAACGTGTCAAGTAATTGTGGTTTCCGCTACCACCGCCCCCCCAATCTATGTCTCCACCTCCATTTGAAGAATGGCTTCCCGGATCATTCGCACCAATCACTATCTGAGGCGTCCAAGCCTTCCACCAGCCTTCTTTCCATGCCCTCAACCGGAAATGAAACGATCTGTCCTGATTGGTAAACCTGCCCCAAGTTTGCTGAGGCCAATAAGAAGAACCATGTATCCCCTTTACCAACGTACAAGTATATGCTACTTCCAGCCAAGGAAACAAAGTACAATTTATATAATAGTTATAGGTATAGGGATGATATTCACTTCTCACCCAATATCGGGAAAGTATATTTACATCAAGCATATTTCCTCCCAGCATAACGGTTTTATCTTTCTGCATAACGGCAGTAGGTGCATGAAGTAGTCCTGTAGTACCATAAAAAGCCTGCCCTTTGATAACATTCATTCCTCCAAAGAGTCCCCCCAGAAATATTAGAGTTCTTAATTTCACTATTCTATGAATTTTAATTTATATTTGCAGCATGAAAACAGATGTATTAAAAATACTCGGAAAAATTATTCCTACTGCTATCTTCGTCCTGTTGTTGCCATTCTCCATTATTTACATGGCAATAAGCAAAGTCTGCTCTTTCATCCGAAAATTCTTTCCCCGATAAAGCGTACCGGAAACAAGAATGCAGCTTGCAGATATCTTGTACGTGTATGTTTCTCCTTATACATTCTATAAACGAAACGCAAATTCATCTTATCAACCCAGTTCGGATAATAGTGCATCCTATTCATTGCCGTTTGGTGAACAAAGCCACCACACGTAAAGCCGATGCCTTGGAATTGTTCAAATAGGGATTTGTTTTCTAAAGCTATGAGGTAAGATACGGGGTTGAGAAAGGTGTAAATTCTGTTTTTCGTTTCGAAAAGTTCGGGAGACGTCCATTTCTCTGTTTGCAAAATGTGATTGACTAAGAGAGATGTCATATTTTATACTACAAGTTTTTGTAAATTCTCATGAGGTTTTCCGCCTCCGTTTCTATATTATAACCCGCTTTAGTGATAAGTTCAGTATTTCTTTCGCAACGTTCTTGACGAGACAATTCGTATTTAACATTACCGAGATATTCCGCCCAATAGTCAGCACCTTTACTTAAAGGTAATTGAATTACATCTTCACCTATGTTTACCATTTTAGTTACAGCATCCGAAATAATGCATGGTAGACCTGATGCCTGTGCTTCTACCACAGACAATGGCATACCTTCATAAATAGAAGGAAAAAGGAAAATATCCATTGCTTGTAACAATTCAGGGATATCAGAACGCAATCCAGCCAATATCACACAATCATTCACTTTGTTCTTATCTATCGCCGCTTCTACAAGATGACGTAACTCACCATCACCAATCAGCAATAATTTTGACTTTGGCTGCAAGGCATGATATTTAGCAAATACTTCAATAAGAAAGGAGTGATTTTTTGCTTCCATGAATATACCGATATGGCCTACCACATATTCATCATCTTTAAAACCAAAGACACACCGCATTGTCTTTCTTTTATCTACATTGAATATAAAAGGTTCCACTTTGATAGCATTACGCAAAATAGTAAATTGTGTTTCACCATAAAGCCATTCACCAGCTTCAATAGAACAAGCTATAGCCTGAGTGAACGAACGCCTATATCCAGGCAACAATAATTTATTTAAAATTTTATGTTGGCAACAACTAGAATGATTATGTATAATTCTTGCCTTTATACCTAACCATTTTGCAATTTGTAATTCCAAAACAGCTGTAGCACTGTTTCCATGTATATGAACAATGTCATAACTTCCTTTATACATTATGCGACATAATGCCATTATATAACGAAATAATTGCTTCTGCCGATGTGGCAAATGAATGATTCCACACCCTAGAGATTTGAATTTATCTATAACATCATTGTTTTCTTGTACCGTTACCACTATATCAATTTTATAATCACTGCTTCGCTGTAAGACTGAAATATAATTGAATATATGAGTAGTTATGCCACCTAGATCCAAACCATTTAAATTCTCAACAAGTATTCTTGTCATTTTAGTTTCTGTTTTTCAATATTTTATAAAGTTTAAAGTATGGAAAAGGAATTTTAAGCAAGCATTTTAAAAAACCTATTTTCCATTTACTAGACAATAAATCATTTTTTAAACATCGAGGATTAAACACATAATAAATAAACGACTTACTAGAAACTAATGAAAAAGTCTCTCCCTCATCAAAAAATCTAAATTTTGCCAACATCTTTAAATCCTTTCGAGAAGGAGATAATCCCACTGCTTTTAAATTCGCAAACAACACATCCGGAGTGAAAGGAATATATTTTACAAACTCTATTGCTTCTATATCATTAATGAAATCTAGAGCTGCTGACTGAATTTTTTCTACAATATAATACTCCTCTTGTAATTCGCCATTCATTTGATATTCATAATCATATCTCTCTGCCACAAGCCATTCATTTTTGTCACGAATATAGTTTTTTACAGATCCTTTTTGCTCTAAAAACAATGTTTCATAAAGCCCAACAAACGGACTTCGTTTATCCACACTGTTTACATTATTATAAAAATCGAACAAATATCCATGTAATGATAGTTTTCCATCATTCATATTTCGTTTATAATAATCAGCTACCCCTGTATAATAACCTAAAATTTCATTTTCTATACCTATTATTCCCAGTGACTTTTGAAGAAATCTCTGCATACCACCTGACCACCCTATATCCACAACTGCAAAACGTCCTTCAACGTGCATTTGCTTCATATATTCACACATTAAGACAAATTCTTTTTTTGAGTTTAAAATAATCTCATTCTGCAACTCATTATATAAAAGCATTAATCTATTTTCTTCCAATATGGTATTTCTATAGAAATAAGAATTTAAATCATATCCATATTTTCTAACTAAAGCTATATGATCAATAATATTTAATCCAACTCCATCAAATATTGACTTCAATGATATCCTTTTGGAAGGTGACAGCATGGTCAATAAATTAATAAATGATGGATCATTCCACAAAATGGGTACTCGCAAACTCCTTCTCGATACTTCTAAATAATAACTTTTCAGCCTCTCATCTTTGTTAACAATATCGAATGCTTTTTTCATGATAAGCCCATCACGAGCAAAAAAATAAATCTTATTAAGATCTTCTTTTTGAAAATTTTTAATTAGCCAATGAATATATCCCCATAATAAAGGACCCAAACATCTATAGCCCAAATATTTAAAATAATCCTCTTTTGTTTGACACATATAATCAATGACATTATTTAATAGGGATAAATAGCTTGTATTATCTACTTTTGACTTTGTAAGAGTTATCATAGTTGTATGTATACCCATTATCTTTGGTCTAATAAAATCAGACTTTAGTGTGTCTCCAATATGAACTAATTGACAAGGTTTTAGATTTTCTTTATCTAAGATATAACGAAACAAAGCCCCTGTTCTTTTAGTTCTTTTTATAGATGAAGAAAGATAAAGTTTTTCATAACCTGTAATGCCACAATGACTTAAAATATCCTTTATTATATCTTCAGGAAGATACATATCTGATGTTATTATTACTTTTTTTCCATTCTTAAGGCATTCATTAAAAAGACCGACAATAGATTTATTGGGAATACAAACTTCGTACTCCGTCTTCAATTCTAGGTTTTTCAATTCTTCATTTATAGCTGGACTAAATTCTATAAAATTATAAATTTCATCGATTGAAACTTCTTCTATTATTTTTTTCCTAGCCTTAAGTTCGGCATTTATCCTCAATTCCTTAAAACCTCTTATTTTCTCATTACTGGTACCATGTAAACTGTTATACCTCAATTCAACTATATCAAACACATCTGTAGGCAAGGAAACATATCTTTTTACTAATGTATCAAATATGTCAAAAGATACACAATCATGTTTTAATATAACGTGAGTTCGAAATAAAATCAAAAAATAGCAAGTTGTCCGTCATTGACAAACTTTACGTCAATGGCGGGCTTTTTT
>PPYF01438100.1_pt1 | contig 13641 bp, 8 predicted proteins | sample 1559871 | NCBI WGS metagenome assembly PPYF01 (sample SAMN08240021, study PRJNA423297) | Human gut metagenome, whole genome shotgun sequencing project. | reverse complement strand
GAGGCGGGGAGCATGTCAGGATGCAGGACCCCGCCGGACGGGGCCATGTTGACCATAAATTCCATCACATTCTCGAACTCGCGCACGTTGCCGGGCCACGGGTAGGCGGAGAGGGCCGCGAGCATGTCCGGGCCGAGCGACGGGACCGGCTTGTTGAACCGGGCGCTGTAGCGGGCGAGGAAGTGGGAGGACAACAGCTCGATGTCGCCGTGGCGATCTCGCAGGGGCGGCACCTGCAGCGGGATCACGTTCAGGCGGTAGAAGAGATCCTCGCGGAAACGGCCTTGGCGCACCGCTCCGGCAAGATCTTCGTTCGTCGCCGCGATAATACGGATATCCACCTCAATGAGCCGGTTGGAGCCGAGGCGGGTGAAGGCCCGTTCCTGCAGGACGCGGAGCAGCTTCACTTGCAGGTAGAGCGGCATGGTGCTGATTTCGTCGAGGAACAGCACGCCCTTGTGGGCCAGCTCGAATTTGCCGATACGCCCCTTGGCGCTCGCGCCGGTGAACGCGCCGCCCGTGTAGCCGAACAGCTCGCTTTCGAGCAGGGCGTCGGGGATGGCCCCGCAGTTGATGCCGATGAAGGGCTTGTCCCGGCGGTCGCTGGCGGCGTGGATGGCCCGGGCGACGAGTTCCTTGCCGGTGCCGGATTCGCCGGTGACGAGGACCGTGGACGTGGAGCCCGCGATCTGGCGGATTTGATCTTTCAGCTGGAGCATGGCGGGCGAGCGCCCGACGAGGTTTTCGACGCCGGAAAGGGAGTCCCCGAGGGAAGAGACGCGATCCGCCATGCGCGGCAGGGACTCGAAGGTGAAGACCGTGGCAAAATGGTAGTCCGACGGCACGAGCGGGGTCATCTGGCCCATGAGCGTGTGCTTGCGGCTCCGGGCGGTGACCACGAATTCCTCGAGATCCGAAAAGGATTCCCCGGTCCGTTTGAACTGCACGTCCGTGGGCAGGCCGTCGTCCTTGAGCCCGAGATCACGGCGGGCGATGTCGTTCAGGTAGGAAATGCCGCCCTTGGCGTTGAAGATGACGATGCCCCGGCTGTTGATTTCGAGAATCCGCAGCATGATGTCGAGGAATGACCGGGCGCGGAGCAGGTCGGCGTGGTCGTGGAGCTTGTGCAGGATGAATTCCGCGCAGCGCTCGATGAACTGGACGTACACGTCCTTGTGCCCGAGGACACGGGCGCGGTCCTCGTCGGTGGAGCAGACGAGCCCGATGACGCCGAGCACGTCGCTGCCGTCGATGATGGGCGTGCTGATGGAAAGGGTTTCTCGGCAGAGGTCGCGCCCCGGGCAGCGGGTGCAGATGAAATGCTCGCGGGGCGTCTCCATGACGAACGAGCGCCGGATGCGCATGACGTGGCGGTAGGTTTCGCCCTCGGCGCGGATGTTTTCCCCGACCCCGGAGGCATAGAGGCCCGTCCCGGCGAGGCGGTTCAGGCCCGCGTCCACGACTTCCACGTCCACGCCGACCACGCGGGCGATGAGTTCCGCATAGTCGGCCACCGTATCCCGGATGTCCAGCAGCATGGGCATTTAGGCTATCCAGATGACGTTGGCCTGACGCCCGCAGATCCCGTCCCGGCGGTAGGAGAAGAAGCTGTCCGGCATGGACGCCGTGCACAGATCGAGGCCGAAGATGCCTTCGTCCGGCAGGCCCGCCTCCAGCAGCTGATCGCGGGTCAGCCGCCAGAGGTTCATGGTCTTGTCGCGGGCGTTGAACCAGTTGGCGAAATCGGGGCCCCATTCCTTGCCGTAATTGACGAATTCCGAGCGCTGCGGCCCGAGGCTCGGGCCGCGCACGGCGAGCAGATCGCGGGCGTCGAGGCCGTAGCGCCCGCAGAAGCCCGCGATGCCGGACTGGAGGAAACGCAGGCGGTTGCCGCGCCAGCCGATGTGGAAGGCCGCGATGTGCCGCCCTTCCTTGTGCGCGACGAGGACGGGCTGGCAGTCGGCGGTCTTGATGATCAGGCCGATGCCGGGTTTGTCCGTGGCAAGGCCGTCCCCTTTGGGAAAGGCGGGCGGCTCCACGAACCGCTCCAGCGGCGAGGGCGGGGGATCGAAAACGAGCGTATCGCCGTGGATCTGATCGAGTTCGGCGATTTCGGCAAGCTCAAGAGATGCGGCGAGATCCAGCCGGTTGGCCGAGACGCGCAAGGGATCGTCCCCTACCGTATAGGCGATGTTCCCGCCTCCATAGGGCCCTTCCGAAACGCCCCAGTCGCGGGTCTGGAAGGCGCAGCGGACGCCCGGGGCGCCGGGAAAGGCGAAGGGGATGAAGCTCAGAGCCATATGAGTTCCTTTTCGGTAGCGTAGCCGTGCATGGGAATGTCCAGAGGCCCGGCGGGAAATGCGGCGAGCTGGAGGGAGTGGACCAGCGCGAGCCGCTTCGCGCCGCCCCAGCCGGGCAGGGCGAGCAGGCGGTCGTAGAAGCCCTTGCCGTACCCGAGGCGCGCCCCGGCGGGGCTGATGCCCACGGCGGGGACCAGAATCAGATCCGGCAGCCGGAGAGACGCATCCGTCCCGGAAGGCGGGACGAAGGTTCCGGCGGCGTCCTGCCCCCATCCCGTGCGGGGCAGGGGTACGCACGCGGGGCCGGGCTCGGAGAGGCCGAAGGCGCCGGGCGCCAGTTCATCATAGCCCCGGCACAGGACGAATTCCATGATTCCTTCGCCCGCGCTCGGCGGGAGGCAGCGGGGCAGGAGCACCTGTTTGCCTTCGGCCCACGCGCGTCTGATAATTTCATCGGTGGAGATTTCGTTCCGCACGGCGATATACATGGCGACAGTACGGGCGTCGCGCCACTCGGGGAGGGCGAGGACACGCCGCTGGACGGCGGCGGAATGGCTTTCCCACTCGGCGGGGTCAAGGGCTTTACGTGCGCGTATCAGCTTGGAACGCAAGACATTTCTTTCCGGTACGGCGTGGCCGGAGGGCGTACCCGTCACGGAAGGGGAGGTCGGGGGAAGGGACATGGCGCACCTTTGTCAAACCTGAAACAATAGGTTAGGGTACGAAAGATCAGTGAAGTGGAATCCCTTGCAGGGAAAGGCAAGCCGGTATACCCTGCAACCCCAACAGTACAAGGAAGTTGCCGACATGCCAAGCGCCCAGCCTCTTTCGTCCTTTGCGGTCCCCGCTTCCGGAACTTCCGGTGCGGCGGCCCCGTCCTCCGGGGTCCGCACATGGATCGTCATGGGCGATCTTCACGACAAGGCCGCCCGGCTTGGCGAAATCCAGGGGCTGGAAGAGGCCGACGGCATCATCGTCACCGGCGATCTGACCGTCACCGGCGGCGCGGCGCAGGCCCGCAATGTGCTTGAGAAGCTCACCCGCTACAATCCCGTCATTTACGCGCAGATCGGCAACATGGATCGCGCCGAAGTCACGGACTGGCTTGCCAAGCAGGGATGGAATACCCATTTATGCGTACGTGAGCTGGCTCCCGGCGTCGCGCTCATGGGGCTTGGCGGCTCCACGTTCACGCCGTTCGGTACGCCGAGCGAATTTCCCGAGTCCCGCTTTGCGGACTGGCTCGAACACATGTGGAGGGAGGCCCGGACGTATCGCCATGTGGTGCTTTCCGTGCATACGCCTCCGCATGACACGCTGTGCGACATCGTTGGGGACGGAATCCACGTTGGTTCCTCCGCCGTACGCGACTTCATTCTGGACGCGCAGCCTGATGTGTGCCTGTGCGGACACATCCATGAATCCCGCGCCGTGGATCGCCTCGGACGCACCGTGCTGGTCAATCCCGGCGCGTTTGCGACGGGCGGCTATGCCGTCCTGCGGCTTGCGGGGGACGACCTGTCGGTGACGCTTCACATGCTGGACTGACCGGTTCGCCCGGATCGTCGCTTCCCCGCCCGGGCCGCTGGCCTGTCCGTGCGCAGGGGCATTTGTCACCGCCGGAAAAATTTTTTGGAAACCCGCGTCTTGCGGCCCCGCCCGCCCTCCGTATTCTCCGGAAAGGCTTTCTCCCGGCGAGGCCCGTATGCATGGGGCTCCTTCGGAGACGCCGAGCGAACGGCGCGTCCGAGCCCGCGATTTTGCGGCCGCCCGCGCCAGCCGGACGGCACCCCGATACTTTTTTGTTTTTTTGAGGAAACATATGACCGATTCTGAAAAGATCGCAGCCCCGGCGGAACAGCCGGCTGCGTCCGAAAAGCCCATGTCCGCCGTTGCGGATGCCGTTGAAACCCCTTCCGACTCCGCTCCCGAAAAGAAGCCCCGCCGTCCGCGCCGCAAGAAGCCTGCCGTGGAACAGGCCACGCTGGAACTTTCCGCTCCGGAGAACGCCGTGTCGGCGCAACCCGCGGAGGAACAGGCCGTGTCGGCCTCGTCCGCGCCCGAGGCTCCCGCACGGAAACGCTCCGCGCCGAAGCAGTCTGCGGCGAAAACAGCCCGGAAACAGTCCGAGCAGCCGAAACAGCCTGTTGAGGCGCCTGTGGAGCCGAAGCAGCCTGAGCAGCCCGTGTTGACCGAACATCCCGTTCAGATTCCCGCCGTCGCCGCTTCCGTACTGCCCGCCGAGGCGGTTGCGTCCGCCGTTCCCGCCGTGTCCGAACCCGCCGCCGTCCCTGCCGTCGCCTCGCCGGAGGAATCCGCTGCCGCCGATGCTTTCGAAACCGCCGAAGGCGATGCCGCCGCACCCGCGAAGCGCCGCCGTTCCCGCCGCAGCGGCCGGGGCCGCCGCCGTCCCGCCGAAGGCGATGCCGCCGTTGACGCGGCCTCGCCGGAAGCGGATGAAACGCCCATTTTTGATGAGCCCGTAGCCGCCGACGCTCCGGCTGAGGCCTTCGCCGAATCCGCGCCCGCCGTCGAAGATGAGCCCGCAGGGGCTGAATCCGGGCAGGAACCCGCCGCCACGGGCGAAGAGGCTCCCCGCAAACCTCGCTCCCGTTCCCGCCGCCGCAAACCCGCGCGTTCCGCCGCCGAACAGGCTGAGGAGACGCGGAAGGATCAGCAGGGCGTGCAGGCCGCCGCTGTGCCCGAGGATGAGGTATTCGTTTTTGATGACGATGACGACGAGCCCGCTGCCGCTCCCGCCGAAGCCGAGGGTGAGGAGGCGCGCACGCCTCGCGTGCCGCGCAAGCCGCGCCGCCGCCGGAACAAGAAGGCCGCCGCTGCCGCCGCGCTGCAGGAAGCCGAGGACGAGTCCGCCGAGGAAGGCGAAGAGGAGCAGGACGCCAAGAAGGGCCGCAAGCCTGCCAAGGCCGCCGCGTCCGGCGTGGACCGCAAGATGCTGGTCAGCGTCCTTCCCGGCGATATGGTCGAGGTGGTGCTCACCGAAGACGGCTCCGTGCGCGAGTACTACGTGGAGATGACCCATCAGGCCAAGATCCGGGGCAACATCTACAAAGGCGTCATCAACAACATCGACACCAACTTGCAAGCCGCCTTCGTCAATTACGGGAACGTGAAGAACGGGTTCCTGCAGATCGACGAAGTGCACCCCGAATATTACCTCCAGCCCCACGAACCCACCAAGGGCCGCAAATACCCGCCCATCCAGAAAGTGCTCAAGCCCGGGCAGGAAGTCCTCGTGCAGGTCGTGAAGGAGCCCAACGGCTCCAAAGGCGCTTTCCTGACCACATGGCTGTCGCTCGCCGGGCGTTTCCTCGTGCTGACGCCGGGGCAGGAGCAGATCGGCATTTCCCGCAAGGTGGAGGACGGCGAGGAGCGCAACCGTTTGCGCGAGCTCATCCGGGGCCTTGAGCCCGGCGAAGGGCTTGGGGCCATCGTCCGCACCGTGAGTGCGGGCACGAGCAAGACCACGCTCCAGAAGGACCTCTCTTTCCTCAAGCGCGTCTGGAAGGATATCCGCAAACGCGCCACCACGGAAAAGGTTCCCTCCCTGATCTATCAGGAACCGGGCCTTGCCAGCCGGAGCGTTCGCGACTATCTGTCCGACGACGTGTCCGAAGTCTGGGTGGACAACGCGGAAACCGCCGAAGCCATCCGGGAGATGGCTTCCCTGCTGTTCCCGCGCAAGGGCGATCTCGTGCATCTCTATGAGAAGCATGACAAAACCCTTTGGGAACACTTCGGCCTTCTCAACCAGATCGAGCAGGTACATTCCCGCGAAGTGCTCATGCCGTCCGGCGGGCGTCTGGTGTTCGACCAGACCGAGGCGCTTATGGCCATCGACATCAACTCCGGCAAGATCGGCGGCAAGACGAATTTTGAGGCTATGGCCTTCCGTACGAACATGGAAGCGGCGACGGCCATCGCCCGCCAGCTTCGCCTGCGCGACATCGGCGGGCAGATCGTCATCGATTTCATTGAAATGCGCGATCCCGAGCATTGCCGCGAGGTTGAAAAAGAACTCCGCAACGCCATGAAGGGCGATCGCGCCCGTCACGACATCGGCAAGATGAGTTCCTTTGGCCTGCTCCAGATCGTACGCCAGCGGACCGGCTCCTCGGCGATTTCCATCAGCATGGAGACCTGTCCGCACTGCAAGGGGACGGGGCAGCGCCGCAACATGGAGTGGCAGTCCGTACAGACGCTTCGCGACCTGCACCGCGCCATGCGCAGCGCTGCGGCGGCGGGGCAGACCGAGTACGCCCACAGCGTGGACGCCGAGCTCGGGCTGTATCTTCTGAATCACAAGCGCGAACGGCTCTCGCTCATGGAAAAGGAATTCCACATCCGTCTGGATATCCGCATCGAGGGCATTTCTTCCGCGCCGGCAGCCTCACAGCAGCAGGGCCATCAGCACAACGGGCAGAACAATGGCAGGTAACGGCAAGAAAGTGCTCCTGCACGCCTGTTGCGGGCCGTGCAGCATCATGTGCATCCAGTCGTTGCGCGACGAGGGCTATGACGTCACGGGATATTTCGCCAATCCGAACATCCATCCCGTCTCCGAATATTTTCGGCGGCGGGAGGCGATGGAACAGGTGGCGGAACAGATGGATCTGCCCATGCTCTGGCAGGACGATGTATATGATCTGCCCGGCTGGCTCAAGATGGTGCACGATCTGGGTATCGCGGACAACCAAGGGTATGCCCGCTGCGGCTATTGCTATGAGAGCCGTCTTGCCCTGACCTGCGCCATCGCCTCGGAGAACGGTTTCGACTGCTTTACCACAAGCCTGTTGTATTCCCGGCATCAACAGCACGACGCTATCCGGGGAATCGGAACCCGCGTCGCGGCATCCGGTGACTACAGGAGCGACGCCGGATTCGGTTCCGAGTTCCTGTACCGGGACTTCCGCCCCTTGTGGCAGGCCGGGATCGACCGTTCCAAGGAAATGGGCCTGTACCGCCAGAACTACTGTGCCTGTATTTTCAGCGAGTACGAGCGGTTTGAGAAGAAGCTGAGGAAGCTAAGCGCGGAATGAGTGCTATGGTCAAGGTTTCCGTTATAATCCCCGTGTATAATGTAGCTCCGTATCTTGGCGAATGTCTGGATTCTGTCCTCCAGCAGACTCTAAAAGATATAGAAATTGTTTGTGTGGATGATTGTTCTACGGATAATAGCTCGTTTCTTTTGAAAAAATATGCTGAATCAGATATTCGAATCCGATTGTTTTACAATGAAAGAAATAGAGATTTATCCTTCACCCGTAATAGAGGATTAAAAGAATCCTGTGGAGAGTATGTTTTCTTTTTAGACTCTGATGATGCTTTATACGATAACGAAGTTTTGAAAGAACTTTATACTATTGCTGAACAAGATGATGCTGAATTGGTTTCGGGAAGGACTGTGAATTGGTTTCCTGACGAATCAGGAAAAGAGTACGTAGTCAATACAGCGGTATATCCTGACCAGGATATTAGAGGGAAATCTCTCTCAAAATGTGGTTTTCTCTCAAATAATGTCATTGCGTGCAATAAGCTCTTACGGCGTTCTTTTCTTGTGGAGCATGCTATATTTTTTGATGAGACACTGCTTAAGTTTGAGGACAATGATTTTTCGTGCCGTGTGGCCGTACATGCGAAGACGATTTCGTATCTTGCCGTCAATACCTACAAATACCGCCAGAGAAAAGGAAGTGACAAATCCAAGATGTATATGAAAGGGCGTGAGGACGCCTTTTGGAAATGCCACGCAGCGAAGAATATGGCTTCCGCCGTGCGCGCCACCGAACCTGTGGTCCAGAGGATTTATGCGGTTCATATCGGAGATATGTTGCGGGGTGCGTATAGGGACTTTCTCAGATATGGCAGAGCTGATGAATGTTCTGAATATATGGTTGCCTTAGGTGGTGTTTTTGCTGCGTTGCCGGAAGATGTTTTGAAGAACCTCACTATGGATCTTCAGCTTGTCTCTGCTCCATTGAAGCAGGAAAAATATGCCGATACATGGACAATGCTCTATATGTATAAAAAAATGAGAGTACTCTATTATGCCCGGTATGTTGTTCTAGTGGTGAAGCATCAGATTAAACGATTTTTGCGGTAGTACTTTTTTAGGGTTTCAATAAAAAGAGGCCATCCTAGGATGGCCTCTTTTTATTGATAACATAGGAATGTGTTTGGCTCTAATCCGCCAGAATCGTCTCGTTTTTCAGTTCGATCTTGGCATTGGAACGGAGCAGGCTGAGGAAGCCGCGGAACATCTGCTCACGCTTGGCGTTGAGCACGGCGTCGGTGATCTGCGGAGCGGCGGTCTTCCAGTCTTCGTCGCTCGGCGTCACGACTTCGGCCACGCGGGCGATGGCCGCGCCGCCGTCGAGCGTGTAGGCCACGGGAAGCCAGTCGTTCACCTTGGCGGCGAAGGCGGCCTTGGTCAGTTCGGCGTTCATGCCCAGTTCGCCCATGTAGCCCTGACGGCCGACCGGTTCGGTCTTCTTGAGCTTGCCCTGAAGTTCCTTGGGCAGATCGGCGGTAAAGGTCTTGCGTTCGGCATTGGCGGCCTCGAAGGCGAGCGTGCGGGCCTTGTCCTGCTGGAGACGGGCCTTGATGTCGTCCTTCACGGCGTCAAGCGGCTTTACGGTCTGAGGCTTGGATTCGTTCACCTTGGCGATGACATAGCCGGTCTTGGTCACGAAAGGCGTGTCCAGCACGGTGCCGGGCTTGGCGGCCAGCAGCGCGGGCAGGTTTTCAGGCTTGATGCCCATCTTTTCGGTCAATTCGGTCGTGTTGACGAGGCCGGTTTCCTGCGGGGCCAGCTTGAGCGGTTCCCCGGCTTCCTTCAGCGACTTGCCGCCGATGACCGCGAGCTGAACCTGTTCCAGCGCTTCCTGTACCTTGCCGGAGGCTTCATCCTGCGCCAGACGGGTGCGGATCTGATCCTTCACTTCATCCAGCTGCTTCTGTCCGGCAGCCTTCTGCTCCTCAACCTGGATGAGATGCCAGCCGAACTGCGTCTTGACGGGTTCGGAAAGCTCGCCGGGGTTGAGGGCGAAAGAAGCCTTGTCGAATTCGGGGACCATCTGGCCGTGCGCGAACCAGCCGAGTTCGCCGCCCTGCGGGGCGCTGCCCGGATCTTCGGAAACTTCCTTGGCCACGGTGCCGAAATCTTCGCCAGCCTTGATGCGCTGGGCGATTTCTTCGATCTTGGCCTTCGCCTTGGCCTGATCCTCGGCGGAAGCCTTGGCGTCGCTCAGGATGAGGATGTGGCGGGCGCGCACCATTTCGGGGGTGGCGAACTGGGGGGCATTCTTTTCATAGTATTCGGATACGGCGGCGTCGCTGATGTTCTGGGCGGCGGCCAGCGCTTCCGCGCCGATGAGGAGGTATTCCACGTCGGCCTGCGGGGGCACGGTGAAGGATGCCTGATTGGCTTCGTAGTAGTCCTTGATCTGCGCGTCGTCGACGGTGACCTTGGAGGTATAGTCTTCCAGCGGGTAGAAAACATACTCCAGAATGCGGCGTTCGCCTTCATAGCGGAAGAGATCGCGCACTTCGGCTTCGGGAACGAAGGCCCCGGCGGTGACGTCGGTGCGGAGCTTGTTCATCAGCATGTTGTTGCGGAGTTCGGCCTCAAAGTTGCCGGGGGTGTTGCGCTGGGCCTTGATCATGCGGACGTAGGCGTCGGGATCGAACTTGCCTTCTTCGTTATGGAAGGCGGGGAAGCTCTCGATGAGCTTGCGCAGTTCCACGGGCGTCACAACGATGCCGACGCGCTCGGCTTCCTGCGTAATGAGGTTTTCGAGGATGAGGTTCTGGATAAGCTGCTGCTTGAGCTGCATCGCCTTGAGGCCCGCCGCGTCAAGATCGGGGTACTGGGCGCGCACCTGCTGCTCAAGCTGTTCGTATTTCCGCTGGAACTCCTGAATGGTGATGGGTTCCCCGTTCACGGTGAGGATGACCGTGGAAGGGCCGCCCGTCAGGCCGCCGACGCCCCAGAAGACGAAGACCAGAATGATGATGCCAAAGGCGATTTTGACGCCCCACGATTGGGCGTTGGCTCGAATGAGATCCAGCATGACAGCTCCAGTTCAAAGGTTACGGGCCCCGGCGGGCCGTACGGCGTCCCGCACGGCTCGCCGGGCTCCGGCTTACATTTTTTCTTTTACGGCGTTCAACAGGCCGCCGGACCGGATGATGTCCAGTTCGGCCGCCGAGAGATCATTCCTTACAGGAAGAACGCCCACGCCCGCAATCTCAATATTCGTCACGCCGCCGGGCGTGATTTCCGCGAGCGGGATGCGGATATCCGCCCCCTGGGCGACCTTAGCATAATCTTCCCTGTTCACGAAGACCAGAGGCAGGATGCCGAAATTCACGAGATTGGCGCGGTGGATGCGGGCCATCGACAGGGCGATGACGGCCCTGATGCCGAGATGGCGCGGGGCCAGCGCCGCGTGTTCGCGGCTGGAGCCCTGCCCGTAGTTCTCACCCGCCACGATGACGCCGTTGCCGCCCGCTTCGGAGACGGCACGGGCGCGCTTCACGAAGTCGGGGTCCACGCGCACGAACACGTGTTCGGAAATGGCCGGGATATTGGAGCGCAGGGCGAGGATTTCCGCGCCCGCGGGCATGATGTGGTCGGTGGTGATGTTGTCGCCGAGGCGGATCACGACGTTGGCTTCGAGCACGTCTCCGGACGCGTCGAGGCGGGGGAATTTCTCCAGCGCCACGATGTTCGGGCCGCGCAGGACTTCGACGCCCTCGCCGTTTTCCGGCGGGAACACGAACAGGTGCCGGATGGACGGTGGATCGGCGGGCAGTTCCGGCTTGGCGGGCGGGGTTCCCCATGTGGCGGGATCGGTGAACTTGCCGTTCAGGGCGGCTTGGGCGGCGGTCAGGGGGCTGACCAGATAGACCTTGGCGTCCTTGGTGCCGCTGCGCCCCTCGAAGTTGCGGTTGAAGGTACGGGCGCTCACGCCCGCGGTGACGGGCGCGCCGCCGGAGCCGATGCACGGGCCGCAGGAGCATTCGAGCAGGCGCGCGCCGGAGCTGATGAGCGGCTCGAGGAGCCCTTCCTGCGCCAGCATGGTGAGCACCTGCTTGGAGCCGGGGGAAATCATGGCGTCGGTGCCGGGATTGATGCGGTGCCCGCCGAGGATCTGGGCGACCAGCTTGAGGTCGGCGTAGGAGGAGTTCGTACAGGAACCGATACAGACCTGCTCGACGGGCAGGCCGTCGAGTTCGGCTACGGGCACCACGCGGTCGGGCATGTGCGGCTGCGCGGCCAGCGGAACCAGCGTGGAAAGATCGATGGCTTCCTCTTCGTCATACGCGGCGTCGGCGTCGGGGCCGAGTTCCCGCCAGTCGGCTTCGCGGCCCATGGCCTTGAGGAAGGCGCGGGTCACGCCGTCGGAGGGGAAGAGGGTGCCCGTGGCGCCGAGTTCCGCGCCCATGTTGGCGATGGTGGCGCGTTCCGGCACGGAGAGGGTGGCGACGCCGGGCCCGGCGTATTCGAGCACGCGGCCCACGCCGCCCTTGACGGTGCGGCGGCGGAGCAGTTCGAGGATGACGTCCTTGGCCGAGGCCCAGCCGGTGAGCGCCCCGGTCAGGAAGACGCGCACGACCTTGGGCATGGGGATGTAGTAGGGCTCGCCCGCCATCGCCAGCGCGACGGAAAGCCCGCCCGCGCCCATGGCGAGCGAGCAGATGCCGCCCGCGGTGGGGGTGTGGCTGTCGGAGCCCACGAGGGTCGCGCCGGGCTTGGCGAAGTTTTCGAGGTGGAGCTGGTGGCAGATGCCGGTGCCGGGCCCGGAGTACACGCCGCCGAACTTGGCCGCCACAGTGCGCAGGAAACGGTGGTCGTCGGGGTTGCGGAAGTTCATCTGGAGCGTGTTGTGGTCCACGTAGCTCAGGGAAATATCGGTCTTGACCCGGGGGATGCCCAAGGCTTCGAACTGGAGCCACGCCATGGTCCCGGTGGCGTCTTGGGTCAGGGTCTGGTCGATGCGCAGACCGATTTCGCTTCCGGGCGTCATGGTGCCGGAAACAAGGTGACTGCCGATGATTTTTTGTGTGAGGTTCATATGCTTCCCTTTTGTCTGGACTGCGTTGAAGCCGAGGGGCGCACCCCAACCGGGCCGGCTGGCGCGAAAGGAGATAATCTACGCGGATAGCTGAACAAAGGCAAGCAGTTGCCTTTTTGTCATTTTGCAACCCCGCGCCGATGATGGCTTTTGGAAGGAGGAACCTGCTTTTTCAGGGCACGGGTGTGTTTCGCCGAGTATGCGTGTTATTTTTTTTAAAAAAGTATGAACAGTGTCGGAATTGTTGGGTAAATGATTATAACATACGGAAATAAAATAAAAATTGAATTGACGGAAAATCATTTTTTCGGGTAATACCTTTTTGAAAAAGATAACACAATATTGTGCCGTGTTATTCAAAACAAGGAGTTCGCCATGCTTTTCAAAGTGTTGCTTGCTGGGATGTGTTCGCTCTGCCTCGTTGGGACCGCCACTCTTGCCTCCGCGCATGAATTCATCGTCAAACCCGACAAAACGCAGGCCGCCAAGGGCGAAAGCGTGGACGTGCAGGCGCAGGCGGCGCACGTATTCATGATCAGCGAAGAGGCCGAGCCAGTGGATACCGTTGTGGTCGAACTCATTCAGGGCAACGCCAAGGAACCCGTGAAGCTTGCCGAAGACGCCAAGGTGAAGGCGCTTGTGGGTAAGGCGGCCCTCCCTGCGGACGGCCCCGCCCTGATCGTCGGGCATCGTCTGCCGCAGATCTGGAGCGACACGACCGAAGGCGTGCTGGAGGGCGGCCGCAAGGATCTCGAAGCCAAGGGCAAGAAGGTCCTCAAGGTCGGCAAGTATGAGAAGTTCGCCAAGACCATGCTCAATCCCGCCGCGAATGACGGATTGTACAAGAAGGTTTTGGGGCATGATCTTGAGATCGTGCTGTTGACGAATCCCGCCGACATCAAGGCCGGTGACGACATCAAGGCGGAAGTGCTGCTGAACGGCAAGCCGGTAAAGGCCCCGCTTGGCCTGACCTACGACGGGTACAGCGCCGAGCAGGATGCCTACATGGCCAAGGCTGAAACCGGCGCGGACGGCATGGCGTCGTTCAAGGTGACCAAGCCCGGCCTGTGGATGCTGCGTACCGAAGTTACCGAAAAGCTCACCGACGGCAGCGCCGACAAGCGCAACATGCGCGCTACCTATGTTTTCCCTGTGATGAAGTAGGAAAAAGGGAAAAGGAAGATTGGGGAGGGGAGAGGGAACCCTTCTGAAGAAGGGTTCCCTCTCCCCTCCCCAAACCC